>Ga0315314_1000604_pt1 | contig 37887 bp, 26 predicted proteins | sample TDP9_MG_FD_203631 | JGI IMG/M metagenome (GOLD analysis project Ga0315314, IMG submission 203631) | Freshwater sediment microbial communities from Lake Towuti, South Sulawesi, Indonesia - TDP9 | ecosystem: Environmental > Aquatic > Freshwater > Lake > Sediment | place: Indonesia: South Sulawesi... | reverse complement strand
TTAAAGTTCTGTTCAATATTCTCATTAAATTTATGTCACGTTTTCACCGAAATCGCTACCCAGGATCAACAAGCACTGACCTTACTTTTGGTCCCTTTCAAGAAGACACCCTCTTAAGAAAAGGTCTCAAAGAAATCATCTTCGGATTCTCGCGGTTTTTGGTTATTCCTATCCATAACTGGAATTTTTTTGGCAAAAGCAACGAGCTAAGCTAAATATTTTCAATTCAAAGCTTACGAATATCGGCAACTTCATCCCATTTACCCCAACACCTTCTTCGCTTTCTTCCAGCCGGCTTCCATGGATCTTTCAGTAGCTTCTCGGGAAAAGTCTAAGGAGTCGTCCAAAGGTTCGTCAGGCTCGATTATTTTGTATTCATAGTGTTTATATGGTTTTCCATTTTCGTTATGAAGCGTTACCCCTTTCTCTGCTGCTTCTTCGACATTCTTGTTAATCCGAATGAATTCACGAACATCTGTCACAACAATCTCGTTTAATGCGATTTCCAGAGAGTGTTTGCCTATATCAAGAACATTCTTAAATGGTTTCTTCCTCTTCGGGGGATCAGATGGGTCACAGTTGATGATGACCACTTCATCAGGATCATCATCTAAAACATCACCTAATGGACTTATATTTCTCACTCCGCCATCCACCATGTCTTTTTGAGTCGGCGAAATCTCCACAGGGGCCCAGATGATGGGTATAGCGGTTGAAGCTAACACAGCCTTTTTGAACCCAGGGTCTTTAGGTCTAAAAATCATGTATCCCCCTGTTTGTAAGGAAACAACTCCTATTCTTAGGTCTTTTTTTACCTCATCAGGATCGATTTCTTTATCTATCATTCTCCGCAGAGGTTTGTTGCTGTAAACGGATTTTGCGCCAAAAATCAACCTGATCCCAGCCCAAAAATTCATTTTACCAGTAAAAACCTTGTCATTTGATATTGTTTTCCATACCTCTTCCAATCTTTGGTATTTTTCCATGGCAAGCATAGTGCCATTGAGGGCGCCTACAGAAACACCCGCGATGATATCCCATTTGTAGCCTTTACCTTCGCGGGCATATTTTTCAGCCATGAATTGGAAAGCACCTTTGGCGCCACCGCCACTTAAGACAAGCGCAGTTTTTCCCATGATTCCCTCCGTCAAGAATAGAACTTTTATGCGTATTTGGTGTCTGTCGTAAAATGTGAATCAAAAGTCTATTTAGTTGCCCTACAAAAATGTTTCCGAAATGTCTTATACTATAGCCGGAGACCTCTGGAATTAATTTTACCCAAATAAGGGCGAGTCTATGCCGCGGGCGTCGACATTGGAGCCCAACGATGCCCAGGCAGTAGTCGTCATCTGGCGCGGCGCAAGTCAGTACACTGTTCCGACTACCCAGCTCCTGCATCTCTATCAGTGCCAGTATACAATCCGGCACTCCACCCGACCAGCTATTGCGCCGTAAACGACAGCATCATTATTGATGCAAATCATAACGTGTTTGGGGAACTTAACTACACTCCAAGTGGAAGGCGTCCCAGCCAAACCCACTATTCCTGTTGGGCTGACGACGAAATCTGGAGACGCGGTCGCTTTGTTATGGCTATACGATCAGTTCAGGTAAAAGTACAGTTTGGCATAGTAGCGAGGCCACGACCAAAATGTGTAGGTCACTCCGCCATTACTAGGTCTTAGCCATTGATAACCTGCGCACATATACCCTGGCCCGGTCCTCTCAGCATAGTGGTAACGGATCAAGACAAGTTCAAAAATAGATCTGGAATGTCTATGCTGTCTTCGGTTCCTGTGTTAAACGATTTGACAGGATCTTTTTGTCCCGCTCGCTTGGACTCCCGGGCTTCTAATTCGCATACCGATCTACTGAGGCGCCTATAATATAGAACGTTTAGACCTGCTTGCTTGCTCTGAAAATCAGTACTTGCTGTAATTATGCCTTGCCTGCCCCCGCCCCCCTTGAGCCTAAAGCGAGCAAACAGGTTTTGCACATTAAACGCCCCAATACGGACCTTAGTCATCCTTCCCTTTCCTGTTTCAACCCTTGGTGAACAATATCAGTTATTTCTGTTGCATTATCTTTTAAAGCCAATTTTCAGCTAACTTCTACGGGATTGAGGAAGTTGCCTAAGGCGATTTTGTCGAAGCCGGCAAACCCACGATGGGCGACTGTCTTGCTTGACCATATAAGTAAAGATCACCTTTCACCTTTTCAGATTAAGTAAATACCCTTTCACCAATAGATGCTCTTGTCCCTTCAAGTTGAGGAACCTGAGCATAGCCCATCTTCCTGATATCAGCGCTCACTAAGTTGTCAAGTCTGCTACGAATTATCCCCACACCCGCCCTCCTTAGAGCCCTGCAGTAGCAATAGGTGAAAACTCCTCGCCATGCGCCACCAATAAGAGCCTCTGCCGAGGTCTGGTAATCACGGCACGCCGCCCAAAGAACATTGTTGAGCCCCGCCACCACTATTGCCTCCCTTTCTCCTGGGGCTGGCTTAAAAATACCCCTCATCGGGATTGTGGGATTGGCATCCAAAAAGTAACAATCGTCTATAGGAGGCGCAATATACCGATATGTGACCTGTTGTTCCTGTGGTGCAGCAGCCAAGGCAGCCATGTCCCTTGTCCCTGTCCCCGAGTGGCATGAATCGAGAATCGCATCCAGATTAACCCCCGCGGCTATACCTTTAAAGGCATCACGCAAATCATCGTCCTTGATCATTCCAGCAGTTGCATAGTCATGGGGGCAGATGGTTTCGTCTTTTTTGGGTGGTGCCTCTGGTTCGTCTCCACTGAGATCTGGCACCTGCGAACCATGCCCGGAGTAATGAAAGACCAACACATCTCCCTTCTTTGCCCCTGTGATCAACCATTTGAGCCCGGCTAATATATTAGCCTTTGTAGCACGCGCATCGGTGAGTATCTTCATCGAGCCAGGACCTGGCGGAACGATACCGAGGGCATTGAGTGTATGGGCTATGTCTCTAACATCGTTCACGCACCCGCGAAGGTCAGGCCCTCCAGGTCCTACGGGTGCATAGTCATTGATTCCAACCAAGAAAGCTTTTCTCGCCATATTACTTCACCTCCTTTTTAATTTTCTATTACCCTTCGATTTAAACTCGTTCATATACCTCTATAATGTCACCTCCTTTTACCGCTAAGCAAAATGTCGCCTAACGGTTTGGGTCGGCGAAGTCGGCAGGCCTCCTATAAATTAAATATTGCCTGCCGATTTCCCAAAGGGTTTCAACGCCAATCCATTGTTAGACCACTGTTTTGCTTGGCAACGTATTTTTTTTTCTTTATTAGTACTTTTCGCCTCCTGCTTATAATGTAACCCGGCCGACATAAATAATATTATCACTCTGGTTGGCGATGAAAAGTTCATTTGTAGATGGATTGAAAGCCAAGCCCTCGACTTTAGCAACGCCACCACCTGGAGCAGGGATGCTGCCGCGAATAGCAAGGGTGTTCCGGTCGAAGACAATGATGACACCCGACGCTGAGTTACCGCTGAAAAGGTAGCCACGGCCATACGCCAGTGCGTGGCAAGCTCCGCCAGGGGGCGGGAATGAGCGCACAACAGCGCCGGTGTAAGGATTGATTACGTAAATCCGCGTGATCGTCGAATAGTATAGGTAGGTGCCATCGTAAGCAAGTCCCTCTCCACGTCCTGGAGGTACATGGATAGAACCAACCTGTGCTCCAGTACTCGGATTGATCGTATTGATCGAACCAGAGCCAATGGTCACATTGGCTACCCGAATGTTTGTCCCGTCCCATTCAAGACTGCCAATGGTATCGTTGTGCACAGGATCAATCGTGCCCAACACGGCTCCTGTATAGGAATTCAGATAGTAAATTTTCTCCGAAAACGGTTGCTGCGTGAGAAACAACAAAGCTTGTCCATATCTGAATCCGACCCTGAGACGCGGTGCAAAAGAGAGGCCCGTACTAGAGCCGTTATTCTTCTGCGGAAATCGGAATCTCCGGAGAAGTTGGAAGGCTATTGGTGGCATTGGTGTGGCAGAAATTGCCTTAAAGGCGTTGATCCTGCCCTTCCCCAGTTTACCGACGAAGCCTGGATTATTGGCGTCAATGTTGTCACAGGTGCTCTCGATGATCTTACGTACCTGCTGATTGGAAAGGGTTCGGTTCCGCGACCAGATGAGCGCCGCCAGCCCGGCTACATGGGGCGAAGCCATGGACGTGCCGTCGAGGAAAGCGTATGTATCATTGGGAAATGTCGAGTAGATGTTCACCCCCGGTGCAGAAACATCTACCCTGGCGCCATAGTTGGAAAATGAAGCTTTCCCGTCTTGTTGGTCCGTAGCTGCTACTGCAATGACTTCCGGGTATACCGCAGGATACTGAGGGGTGACATTAATGTCCAGATTCCAATTCCCTGCTGCAAAGATGACTACGACATTTCTAGACACAGCGTTAATGATGGCGTTATGCACCCCTGCATGATCGCCGTTCATCCTCCAACTGCAATTAATCACATATCTGCGGTTTGGATTGGCAGCCGCTTGAGCGGCCACATAGTTGATCGCGTCCGCACGGTTCTGATTCATCCCGGCCGTCAAGTTTACTCGAAGGGGCATAATTCGGCATCGTGGAGCGACGCCGATGACGCCAACCGTGTTATCAGCGGCCGACGCCGTTCCCGCAACATGGGTGCCGTGACCATTGGTGTCGTCTGGGACTGGATCCGCAGCATCAGCAAAGTCCCAGTCCTCTGTGCCCCGTGGCAAGAAATTCGCCTGCAAGTCCGGATGATTCAGGTCGACACCAGTGTCGATTACAGCGACAATAACGTCCGGGTCTCCTTTGCTTATATCCCATGCTTGTGTGGCATCGATATCGGCATCCACCCTGCCAGATGTGCCGTTTATTACCTGACCGGTGTTGTGTAACCCCCACAGCATGGGGAAGTCAGGGTCGTCAGGGATGTAGGATAGTGTATCATTGAAGCCAGCTTCGCTTGGCTCAGCAAAAGCGACTTCGTCTAAATCCGAAAATTCTCGTAACGTTTCAAATAATCCTTTACCTTCAGGTACCGCTAGCGTGTAATATCCAGGAGTTCGTTGCTCAACAAGAATCTGACTTCCTTTCTCCTTAATGATACGTTCAGCCTGTTCCTTGCTTACTCCTTCTCGAAACTGTACCGTAAACTCATCGGGTAGAAAGTAGCGCGTCAGTCCCTCGTCATCGACCATCACTGGCATGGTATTCGCAATTTGGGGTTGGGCAGCCAGTGATTTAGTTGTCGCCTCAATATCCTGGTCCGGTGTGACCTGAAAGACAGCAAATCCACGCTCTAAATTAACCCCTTGACTGATAGCCAGGGAAACGGCTCTCATAGCTTCGCTTACCGTCTCCTCAGTTGACTGCGGCTGGAAAGTGGCCATCACCTCGTCAGGTTTCGGAGAAAACCGAATCCGCTTCTTGCTAAACTTGTTGGTGTATGTGTATTCGGTCTCCGGCTTTACCTTTGGTTTTTTAATACTCATTTGTATCTCCTCCTTTTATCAAATTTTGGACTGTGTCTTCCTCATAACGATAATTATGGCGCCCACAATCCGTAAACACCATCTCAGCTCTTTACCTCTTTCTATTTTTTGTTTTTCCTCACCTCCTTTCATCGCCATTTTCTGAGCTTAGTAACTTTTCTACCCGGTCCTTAATTGCCTCCCAATCTACCGGTGGCTTACCTTTCACTTTCGGAATAACAACCAATCTGTCAAAAATCTCCTTTGCACATTCTAAGAATTCTTTTTTGTTATCACGTAGAATTTCTCTTCTTTTGTAGTTTTTATATTTCCACTTCTGAAAAGGAAGGTCAGGATAGTATCCTGCTTCAGCATGGCCAATCTGTGGTAATAAATCCAAAGAAATATTTTCTATAACATGGTAGTTCCATTTTCTATTTTTCCAAAAGTGGATTGCTTCAACGTCATTTTCTTCATTAAGCCTACCGGAAAATTTTTCATGTGCCCAAGTATCCGCAAATGTATGAAGAGCCACCCCGATTCTATACAATTTTAAACCCGACTCGTCTTGACAGGCCTCATCAAGCAATCGCTTCGAGAAAAGTGAATTCGGTTTGGTAACATATGAGAATTTTCTCTTACTCTGCCTTAGGGGAATAGGCGGGAGAAAGTGAAATGGAACATAAACTTTCTTTTGTACACCCCAAGTATAAGATGTGAGGCCAAAATGCGCTGTTCTAACAGTATCAAAAACAAAATCTCCGACATTGATAGGTTCGCTTTCAGTGGAGTCGTCTACATACTGTGAAGAATAGGCAATGACACGGGCATCGTCCCTGTTAAATCCAGCGCAACGCGCCAAGACATAAATGCCATAATAATGAAAATCTTTTTGCATGCTTTCCCCTTTTTGTATTTATTTAACCTTCTTGCCTATGGAGTTTTCCATAGATTCATTTTGATTAAAGTTTTAATTCAAATATCAGTCTCAGGTTGGTGCCGAAATTGTGACGCTCAAAGCATTAATTCCTATAAAATTTTATAGATCCTCACAGGGGAATTAAGAAAAAGAAGTGTAACAAAGTCTTTTGCATCGTGTTATATGCTGTTGATCGGTTCCATTATTGAGCTTTTTGCTATTACCTCTTTTTTCGTAACCTCCTCAACTTTGTTGCAATCCACCCAATTATACCAGAGCTAATTATCATACCAATAATCCACTGCCAATAATTTTTTATGAACTTGTTGATGGAATAAATTAGGTTGACTTTTACTCTAATCCGCCTCTCAAACACAGGATAGTCTTTTCTCTCCTCATCATAATTAGGTATCTTTATTCTAACCGTAACTGTTAATAATAGGAACTGAATACCAGATTTCGAAGGTATCACATCCCAATCCCATTGGGTAAAGCCCTCACCTATTACTGGCTGTTCCTCATGGCTTAGTGTTTTAATATCAAAGTTGTCCCCCGTTAAGTGAACTTTCATAAATGTCCCTACTCTAATTTCCTCGATTTGAGGTATTCCGCGTCCTTTAAGTCCCAATGTCAGATCCTCTGTAATTGTTTTGGCGATACGTACCTCTACTCTCTCCTTTACACCAACTTTCATTTCTTGGGGAGGATTAAAAAGGATGCGTCCTGGAGATAGCTTTTTGAGTTCATCTTCCACAATTTCCGATAAATGTGGTAGTGCTGGCGCTGGCGCATGTACTTTTGGGGAGGTCCTCATCCTCATTTTTTCTGGTGGAGGTCCCTCCCTGCAGGGGGCCAAGAAAACTATGAATAATATGGTTAATAAAACACCCCCAACCACAATTAGAGCTTTTTTCATTCTCTATTGTCCTCCAGATATTTCTGTAGTATTTAGCGATAAATGTCGCCTAACTTGTTCATATTCGAACTTGTTCGGACATACTGCCAAATTAGTATGGTATCCGAAGTGCTTCGGATATACTAACTCTGGCTGAACTTACTTTACCTTCCCTTGGTTCTTTGCTTCCGAATATCTCTAAGTAAGATTCAGTTGTCTATTCTTTATCAACACTCGATTTTATCGGGCTATTACATAAGATTCTGCAACACAAGGGCTCTTTGCAGAAATGCTGCCTGATGGAAGCGCACCCAGTTGGAATCGAAAAAGCCTCGCTTTGGCGAAAATCTTAGAGATTTTAGTCTGTCTGGGTCCAGTGCGTCCCAGTCATAGTGTGATATATCTTTTGCTTTTATTGCTTCCTTTCGCCAGGCTGTTTTTTTGTAATCGTCCTTTGAAGAAATAAAAAATTCATGAAATTCTCTTTTCCAATTTTGGCAACGCTTACCACAATCACTATTTTCCGAGCTTAGTAACTTTTCTACCCGGTCCTTAATTGCCTCCCAATCTACCGGTGGCTTACCTTTCACTTTCGGAATAACAACCAATCTGTCAAAAATCTCCTTTGCACATTCTAAGAATTCTTTTTTGTTATCACGTAGAATTTCTCTTCTTTTGTAGTTTTTATATTTCCACTTCTGAAAAGGAAGGTCAGGATAGTATCCTGCTTCAGCATGGCCAATCTGTGGTAATAAATCCAAAGAAATATTTTCTATAACATGGTAGTTCCATTTTCTATTTTTCCAAAAGTGGATTGCTTCAACGTCATTTTCTTCATTAAGCCTACCGGAAAATTTTTCATGTGCCCAAGTATCCGCAAATGTATGAAGAGCCACCCCGATTCTATACAATTTTAAACCCGACTCGTCTTGACAGGCCTCATCAAGCAATCGCTTCGAGAAAAGTGAATTCGGTTTGGTAACATATGAGAATTTTCTCTTACTCTGCCTTAGGGGAATAGGCGGGAGAAAGTGAAATGGAACATAAACTTTCTTTTGTACACCCCAAGTATAAGATGTGAGGCCAAAATGCGCTGTTCTAACAGTATCAAAAACAAAATCTCCGACATTGATAGGTTCGCTTTCAGTGGAGTCGTCTACATACTGTGAAGAATAGGCAATGACACGGGCATCGTCCCTGTTAAATCCAGCGCAACGCGCCAAGACATAAATCCCGTAATAGTGAAAATCCTTTTGCATACTTTCCTCCCTTCTCCGCTCAACTAACTTTCCGAGCTGGCGAAATTAGCAACTCGGGAATATTTTAGACATTTACCGGCAAAGTCTATCACCGCTTAACCACTCTTTACCGACTAATTGAGTACCTCTAAATCTAAATCATCGTGCTGGTCTGGTTATGCCATAAATACACCTCCTATGATGTTGTGAGCCTGCATACTCATCACACAAATTTGCTCTCGAAGCAATTTGGGTGACCCTGGCAAACCGCATGCGTTGTGTTAAGTGAGTGCGATAACACCGATAAATCTGAAGGACTACGAAGAGTCGTAAATTGAAGATGTTTTCAAATCTCTGGCACTACAGATAAATTTGAACATTTATCTGTTTTCTTCGCTGGCATCTTATTGCTGTTCTTCCTTTGACTTCTGACGTCTCTCCTTAATTTCCAAATACTGTCTAACCGAGCTAGATCCAAAGTAAAATACAACAATGAGCCCAACCAAATAAGTAAAGTGCCCTATGATTGTCTTAGCTGTCTCCGCATCTGAAGGGCCAAATCCTGTGAAAGTAAGCAAAGACACAAGTGTAAAATAAACAGCAACAAAGGACCCCGTTATTGACTTTCTCACTTCCCCTTTTTCTAATTTCTCGTCCCCAGATAAATAATTGGCAAGTATTAGTATACCAAAGAATGTAACTGTGCCCACACTACCAACCGAGCATGTGATTGGAAGTATTTCCGATGCTCCAAGATACAGAAAGAGAATGTCAAGAACTGTGATAATAATAGCCATTAAGGTTGTTTTTCCCCGTTTGTTCCTCATTATTTCACCTCTTGTTTTTAAAAACATTATCTAGAAATAAGTGTATCTCTCTGCCTCTACTACCCCTCGATTATCCTTACCGGGCTCTCCTTCACAACTTTTGTTTTTGTCTTCCAATGCGGTCTTATAAAAGGCAACTCTTCCTGCTTTTAAATATCGTGTAGTCTGTCCAATAGTTTTATTTATACTTTCAGGTCTCAATCCTAGTCGTTTTTAAATCAATACGAAATCCTTGTTTTTATATCCTCTTATCCTTTTGCAAACTTCATAGCCTTCACGGCTACCGTTATCATTGGTATTGCCTTCTATGGTATGGAAAACCTCGCCTTCGGCTCGAATAACAATTCCAGTATGAACCCAATCTGTAGGTGTTCTTCGTGTTAGGAAGAAAGAACCCGGCGTTATTTGTGTTTTATTCACTATTTTAGATTCCTTTAAGAAAATACCTTTTTCCTTTGCACTCCCTGCAAGACTATCGCAGGAGACAGAAGTTTTAATGGGTAAAGGGATACTTAGACTCTGGCAAGCCTGCTTCAAGATAAAACAGACAAATCCTGCACACCATGGGAATGCGGGACCTTCGTTCCCTTTCATATAGAGGCGAATCCAGGGCCCTTTATTCTGACCGCCGATCTCACGGGGATGTTGTTTTAAATGCTGCTGTGCATAAGCGATTACTATTTGGCCGAGCGAATTTTTATTACCGGCAATGGGTGCCAAAGCAATCGTCATTGGCAGGATTAACCTTGCAAAAGTTTCTCTCCCAACGATGCCATCTATTTTTAAGCCTTCCCTTCTTTGAAACTGTCTTACTGCAAAATCTGTCGCAGGACCAAAATCACCATCAACATAAATATGAAAGCCATGAAGACAAAGCCATTCCTGAATTAACCTTACTTTTTCCCCTTTACTGCCTTTTTTATAGTTTTTGTCCAAGACAAGATCTTTCATATTTTCTCCCCCAGTGTCTTTTAAATTTTTTTGACTATTTTGTCCTTTACAGGCTTCTTTTGGTCAAAGTTCATGTCATCAAACACCCCTTCTAAAATCTTCGGTCTACTGGAAAATTCACTCGTTAACTTTTACCCTCAATGTAAGATATCAAGACCTGACCTCTTCTTTCTGAATCTATCTCGATATATCATAAAAATAAACGGGAGCAGATGAAGAAAGTCATATTAATCTCGTTTAGGGGAATAAGAGATCCGAGCCCACATGAACCCCGTTGATGACCACGGGCTTACTTCATGAATTGTTACATAACTACCTGCTTCAAGGACATCGATAACTTTCAAGAACTCAGCCGATGGAGTTGGCATTCCTTCCCTAACATTCAATGCACCGGTTTCTGTCCTCACTTTCCAGATTTTGTCTGTCAAATCTTCTGGTTTTTCGTCAATGGAAAAATTAAGATATCTAGTATTCCATTTACCAGATGAAAAATCACCTAAATAAGCCCATCCTTTCTTAGAACCTTCTCCACCCGTTGGTGTCTCCGGAACGAGGATTTTGGGAGGCAACTCTGCTTGGTCAACAGATGTCATGATAGTATCTCCTGCTTTCTTTATTCCTTTACTCTTTGGGTAAGCTCTAGTCACTGCAAGAGCGAGCTGTTTACTGGCTAGCTGTTCTATCATAAGCACTGCCGCTTCTTTTTCATCCTCATCCTCTCCCACCAAATATGGTATATATTTTTCCATCGTTCCTAACTCTGAAGTTCTCGCTTGCTGTTCTTGCAGATTTGCATCTCGCTCTTTTTGGCGCATATCATATATGAGAGTAAAGAAAAGTCCAGTAGCTGCTATAAGTACTCCAGAAATAAAAGTAGAGATTGATTGAAATTTGTCCCATCTGTCTTTCATAATTTCTCCTTTCTCATATTTATTGAGTCTTCTTGTCTATTGAATTTTCGCACATTTACCTCGATTAAGGCTTTCGTTCAAATATCAGTGTTGGTTTGGGGACAGGTCTTCAAGAATCCCCTTTAATGACCATATCTTCATTTTTTGATTTTGTTTGCCTGATTATTCTTTCTTATCAATTTGATGAGTTTTTCTATTTTGCATCACCTCCCTAATTCGCCAATCAAAACGGGATTTTCTTCCAGCAATAGGATTGTCTGTTTCGTGCGGCTGCAGGGGATGCTCGTTGCACTAAGTTGTAATATTGAGGTATACACTTCAATACAAGAAAAAAAATTAGCAATCGCCTCAAACTATTGTCTTTTTTGATAGCCTCTAATTATCTTCTCCTACAACCGCTCCTCTCTTCCAGTGTCTTTGAAGTTAATGTCAAATTTCATACAGACATTAATCAAGGCCCTTTCAGTTTCTTCATTGCCTCCTCAAAAGACTTTATAATCTCTCTTGATTTCCTCTTCGCTTCTGCACTCGCGAATGTCACGCTTTTTTTATACATATCAGAGTTTTGGGCAAAACCTTCATAACCTTATAGCACGAGACCTTCCCGCATCTTCTCAAATTACCAGCTCCATTACCACCGGACAGTGATCTGAAGCCTTTGGCTTATTCTCCGGACCAACCCCTAGAAACCTTGGGCCATCATATCGGGCAGCTCGCCTAGGTATCCCTCCACGCTCAATCTCTGGAACTACCCCGGGATTTGCATCCGCTAAGCTCTTCGACACTAAAATGTAGTCGAGCTGCTTGTACTCATTGCGGCCTTTGTAGTAATGTGTCCATCGGTCTTCGGGATCGGGGATCCGATCAACTACATTTTCCAACCACGGTTGCCCCAGCAATGGCTCTAATCCCACCGAGGGGAGGTAGTCGTTGAGGTCACCCAATACTACCCAGGCAGCCGTTCCCGGGTCATTCCCAAATCGCTCCTTAAGGAGCCGTACTACCGTCTCTGCCTGTAGCTTTCGCCGCGCCATCGTCTGTGCCCGACCACCCACCATTGATTTGAAGTGATTCACGAACACAGGCAAGACCGTGTGCTGAGAGAGTTGTACTACCACTTCCAAGCAGTCTCGAGAGAACACAAAGCTCCTTCTATTCGGCGTCCGCTCGAACTGATGTGTGCGGATGCAGGCGATAGGATACTCGCGCTTGCTTAAGAGTGCCACGTCAATAAGTCTGGGATCGTTGCCGTCAATGACGACCTTGTAGGTGTAGCATTCCTGAGGCATAAATTGTGCCACAAAGCGCTTCAAGGTATCCATCGCCTCGATTTCTTGTAACCCTAAGATGTCGGCTCTAATCTTCTTAATCACCTGAGCGGTGATCTGTCGTTCCTGCTCTTTAAAGGGGACGAACTTCGTCTTGTCCACTGCCCACCCCTCTTTAACGACCTCATCGAGCTCGCTCTGTGTGTACTTCCTATAATAGTACGAGCCGTCTGGATTGCGTACCGGCACCCCCTTGAATCTAAACCGGGCAAATAGGTTTTCCGCGTTAAATGTCCCAATACGGACTTTAGTCATATTTACCTGTCCTATTTCAAGCCTCAGTCAAAGGTATCAGTTATTTCTGTTATAATCTCTTTTAAAGCCAATTTTCAGCTAACTTCTACGGGGTTGCCCAAAAGCCTCGGCCAAAAGGAGGTGATTCGCACGAAGCCAGCGAAATCAGCAATCCCGTGTTGGGCCATGTGGTGGCAACCAGCTTTGACTTATTTCTGACCTACCTCAACGGAAAGGTAAGCTACAGGGATTACTTCCCGCCCTGCTGCTGGGCAGGGACCAACTTAAACCCCATCTGGGACATCGCGGTCAACGTGTCGCTTACGGCCCATGTCTCCACGATCTTACCATCAGCGATGCGCTGGATATAAACCCCTATGAAATTGATCTTATTGCCGCTAGGGGGAATGCCCCATGCCGTGCCGGGTTCCTCTTTCCATTTTCGGAATAATAAAAAGTGAAAAGCACAGAGCCGGGTATAGAGTCTTATGATAATAGGGGATTATGGCGTGAGTACGGAGAGGTGGGAGTAGATTCTTTGTACTTATTCAGGATTTTTTCTAGTGTAATGGGATTGTCTATTTCCTGCGGCTGGAGATAATGATCGTTCCGCCAACTCGCAATATTGAAATCTATATTTTGAAAAAGAAAAAAATAACAATTGTTTCAAGATATTGCTAGTTTTTGACGGCTTCTTGGTATCCTTTCTTTCAGGTCCTTTTCCGTTTTCACGCCTCCAACATTAATGTGCAACTTCATGCAGACACTAATCAAGGCCCTTATTATGTTCGTAACCGTCTCCGTTACTAATTATATCGAGCAACGCAACGAAGACTAGAATGCACGAATTCGTACTATTGAAATCTACATTACCATTGCGCAAAAAAAATTAATAGCTCCTCTGATTCATTTTCATAATTTAGCTTTTAATAGATGTCAATTTCGTTTAGCAAATATTTGCCTTTTTTGCAATAGGTCTTTGGTTGCATTTTGGTGAAATTTTCGTCAAAAAAATGGCCCATAGGAATTGGCTGATTTTTCTCCTAACCTAGCAGGTCATAAGGATAGTTTCATAGCCTCATTTTTTACTTCAAGTCCGCCAAAACCCCACAAAACCCGATAAATTCCGATAAAATAAAAATCCCAAATCTCCTTGATTTTTCAAGTAGACTTGGGATTTTCGTCTATCTTTTTGCGGACCTTCTTCTTATTCCTTTTCCAGTTTACGAAACCGTTGCTTTACCGATTAAGCTGCGAGGCTTTTGGGTTCTTCACATTGCATTCAATGCTTCCAAGTTGAATACTCCGCTTTCTAAGGTGTTATGCAAAGTTTTGTTTTATAATTCTATTATGTTCGGGTGCCGCTTATTAGAAGCGCCGCCCGCCACCTCGTCTTCCTCCACCTCCACGGCCTTCGGGCCGAGGGCGAGCTTCATTAACGTTAAGTGGTCGTCCCTTCAACTCCTTTCCGTTCATGCCGGTGATCGCGGACTGGGCTTCAGTCTTGGTGGGCATCTCTACGAATCCGAATCCTCTCGATTCGCCACTGAACTTGTCCTTAATAATAGTGACGGATTCGACTTTCCCAAAGGCTTCAAAAGTTTCTCGCAAATCTTCTTCTGTGACGTCGCGCGACAAATTACCTACGTAAATGTTCATTCTCACCTCCTCCAATAATCAAATTAGAACTACCCAGATGAATCCCTAAATGAAGACGAGAGCGGGCGATGGGTCTCGAACCCACGACCTTTTGCTTGGCAAGCAAATGTTCTACCAACTGAACTACGCCCGCAAATTTCTGGAGGTTTCTGGAAAACTAATAAACCCCTTCGCCTTCATCCTCTCCCCCGAGAGGAGCAAATAGGTCTCTAAGATGGGCAGAGCGGGACTTGAACCCGCACGGGTTACCCCATACGCCCCTCAAACGTACGCGTATACCAATTCCGCCATCTGCCCAATATCAAATCCGTATAAGAACTCAAAATATGAGTAAAAGGTACGGTGACTTGCTATCGCTCCAACAATTGCTTTTCTACTTGCCAGACTGTCCTGGTTCTGGTAGTTGGGGTGTCTCGGGCGTTACGGGGGGCATTTCCGGGCCGGCGCTTTCTTTTCCGGTCTCCTCTGGTGCTGCCGCCGGAGTAGACGGGCTTTTATACATAATCGTGCTCAACGGTCTACGCGCAGAAATCACTGTTAAACTTAAAGAAGTAAATATGAACACGATTGCGAAGGCCACAGTCAATCTTTTCATGAAAATATCGCCTCCCGCGCCGCCGAAAATCGCCTCGCCACCTCCACCGCCTCCAAATAAGCCTGATAAACTGGCACCTCTCCCTACTTGCAAGAGTACAATCAAAATCAAACAGACGGAAACAATAATATGGATTATTAAGATTATCGTTATCATCTTTCATCTCCTCACTTATCATTCAGGGCCGCAATTCCCGGCAATTCCTTCCCTTCCAGAAACTCCAGGGTTGCTCCACCTCCCGTCGAGATATGGGATATGTACTTCTCGAGTCCAACTTTGGCCACAGCAGCAACAGAATCTCCTCCACCAACAATTGAGATACTACCTTTCTTAGTGGCTTCAGCAACTGCCTCAGCTATTGCCCTGGTTCCGTTACTGAATTTATCTATTTCAAAGATACCCATTGGTCCGTTCCACAGGACAGTCTTGGAAGAACTAATTGCCGAAGAGAACCTCTTAATGGAAAAGGAACCTATGTCAACTCCTATCCAACCCTCTGGAATGGCGACCTCCGATATCTCTTTGCTCTCAGCATCTTCAGAAACCCGATTAGCGACAATGTGGTCGAGAGGCAATAAGACTGTTACTTTTTTCTTAGAAGCCTCTTTTAATATCTTGCCTGCCGTATCAATTTCGTCTTCCTCCACCATAGAACTGCCCGTTTCTATACTCTCCGCTCTCAAGAAGGTGTACGCCATAGCACCACCCAGAACCAGACAATCTACTCTGGGCAATAGATTCTTTATCACTCCAATCTTAGTCGATATCTTAGCTCCTCCCAGAATAGCCAGAAAAGGCCTCTCCGGTTCTTCCAAAGCTTCCTTTAAATATTTTATCTCTTTTTGTAAAAGAAAGCCTGCACAGGAGGGCAAGTATCTGGGTACGCCTGCCGTAGAAGCATGTGCCCTGTGGACGGTTCCAAAGGCGTCCTGGACAAATACATCCGCCACCGAGGCCAGTTGCTGAGCGAACTTTTCATCATTTGCTTCTTCAGCTGAATGGAACCTTAGATTTTCCAAAAGAAGAACTTCTCCCCCTTTCAACTCCCTTGCCATTTCCTCCACATCGGGGCCGACACAGTCAGGCGCTTTACGAACTTCTATGTTCAAAAGTTCTCCCAATCTTTCTGCAACCGGTTGCAAGCTCAATTTCGGATCCACCTTCCCTTTGGGTCGGCCAAGATGAGACATCAAAATAACCGCACAGTCTCTTCCCAGGGCATATCTTATTGTCGGTAAAACAGCTTTAATTCGGGTATCATCTATGATTCTTCCTTTATCATCCAAGGGAACATTGAAATCGCAGCGAATCAGTACCTTCTTGCCTTCTATTTCCAAATCAGAAATCGATAACTTTTCCATTTCATAACCCCTTTTACGAGCTAACCCCGAGGGCTACATAATTAAAGGCTGAAGCCCGGATAGTCTCTCTACTCAGTTGCCACTCTTTCCTTGGCGCCAATTTTGGCCTTTGACTGTACCATATAGGTCACCAGGTCGTTCACTCTGCAAGAGTAAGCCCACTCATTGTCGTACCAGGCGAGAACCTTCACCATCTTCCCCTCTATCACCCTTGTGGAGAGCGCATCTACTATAGCAGATTTATTGTTTCCATAGAAATCGCGGGATACCAGAGGTTCCTCGGTATATTCGATATATTTTCCCATCTTGCCCTGGCTAACTTCCTTGAAGACTTTATTCACTTCCTCGACGGTCGTCTCCCTCTTCACTTCCACGACAAGATCGGTTAGAGATACATTGGGGGTGGGTACCCTTATTGCCATGCCATCCATCTTGCCCTTTAACTCGGGTATAACCAAGCCTATGGCTTTTGCCGCGCCTGTTGTAGTGGGAATCATAGAGAGAGTGGCCGCTCGAGCGCGGCGCAAATCCTTATGGGGAAAGTCAAGAATAACCTGGTCGTTAGTCATAGAATGGATAGTAGTTACCAGTCCCCGCACAATCCCGAACTCATCGAATAGAACTTTCGCTATTGGAGCGAGGCAGTTTGTAGTGCAAGAAGCATTCGAAACAATATCGTGTTTGGAACTGTCATACCTCTCCTCATTTACTCCCATAACTATGGTTAGAACGTCTCCCTTCGCTGGCGCAGTAATGACCACCTTCTTTGCTCCCGCCATTAAATGGGCTTTTGCCTTCTCTGCGTCAGTAAACCTTCCGGTTGACTCTATGACAATCTCCACTTCCAGCTCTTTCCATGGCAGCTGGGCCGGTTCCTTCTGGGACAAGACATTTATCTCTTTCCCATCTATCAAAATGGAGCTATTTTTCGCTCTCACCTCGCCGCTGAAAATACCAAAAGTTGAATCGTACTTAAAGAGGTGTGCCAAAGTCTTCGCATTGGTCAAGTCATTAACTGCCACAAAATCGAGCCCTTTTACACCTTCGGCAATGGCTGCTCTGAGAACTAACCTCCCAATCCTCCCGAATCCATTGATTGCCACCTTTGTTGCCATTTATCACTTACCCCCTTATCTATAGTTTACTTTTCCAGTACAAGTTATTATATAAATTCACCCAGTAAAGTCAAGAATTTTTTGTTTACTGTAGGGGCTCAATTTATTGAGCCCGTTCTCCCCCTCACCTTAATCCTCTCCCCGCGGGGGAGGGGGTTGAGGTGAGGGGGAATCGTCTCCTCTTTGGAGAGAGGGTCGGGCTGAGGGAAAACTACATCCCGTGAGCTAAAACCAGTCCATAAACTTCACTAACCCCTACCGTCTTCAACACTTTTGCACACTCATCCAGGGTAGCGCCCGTAGTTGCCAGGTCGTCTATTAGTAAAACTGTCTTTCCCGCAATTGTCGGGACGATTTCTTTACCCGATTCGGAAATTTCAAAAGCACCCGAGAGGTTCTCAAACCTCTCATCCTTGTTCAGTCCAAACTGGGGTCTGGTTTTCTTTCTTCTTTCGATTAAATTAATCAGTACTGGCTTATTTATCGCTCCTCCCAAAACTTGAGCTAAAAGTTCTGCCTGGTTGTAACCTCTCTTCTTCTGCCTCGCCCTGTAAAGTGGTATGGGGACAACATAATCGAATTTTTCCTCTTTCAGGTGTCTCTGGGCAAAATCGACCAAGAGCTTACTCAAGGGAACGGCTAAATACTTCTTCTCCCTGTATTTGAACTGATGAATCAACTCCTTCAAAACCCCATCATATACTCCGGCAGACCATATCTTCTCCAAAGATAATCTTATATCAATTGGCCGGTTGAGATAGACAATCCTTCCCCAGCAATCTTCACAGACACGATGTATATTGTCGGCTAAAAGTGACCTTCCACAAATAATGCACTGAAGGGGAAAGAAAAGATTCAAAAATAGTTCCCAGAAAGTGGCCAGGAATATCTCCTTTTAATCGGTCATATTTATGGAGTCCTTGCGAAAGCAAGGTGAAATGCATCCCTCCCTTTCGGGAGGACTCCAAAACTATTGTTTAAATAATACCTTTTTATCTCATCTTTTTCAAGAGTTTTTCCCCTTTTTCTGCCATCTCCAAAAAAAGACCGCCAATTACCTGTAAAATTGGCGGTCTTTTCATAGAGTAAACAGTGGTTGAATCCCAAACCTCAGGAACTTTTGTTAACCAGTTCTGCCCTAGCAATCTTGCCTGTCCTCGTCTGGGGAAGGCTCTCCCTGAACTCCACCTCCTTAGGAACCTTGTAGTTCGCCATTCTCTGCCTGCAATACTGGACTATTTCATCTTCCGTGGCTTCCATTTCCTCCTTCAGGACAACAATTGCTCTTACTCTCTCACCTCTCTTTGGGTCAGGAGCACTCACTACTGCCACCTCTTTTATTTTGGGATGATCGTGGAGAACATCCTCAACCTCGGAAACATAAACCATTAGCCCTCCAACATTTATTCTGTCCTGTTTCCGTCCAACGATGTAAAAATAACCCTCCTTATCTCTCTTCGCCAGGTCGCCAGTGTGAAACCAACCATTCTTGATTTTTTTCTGAGTAGCTTCAGGGTCGTTGTGATATCCCTTCATTACGTGTGAACCACGAGTGACTATCTCGCCAACATGCCTTACCGAAACCTCATCTCCATCTTCATCCACTATCTTCACTTCCTTGCCCGGTAATGGCTTGCCAATGTTCCCGAAGGGAGCATTGCTGTCCAGCGGTTCAAGAGTAAGTAGAGGTGAGGTCTCTGTTAACCCATAGCCCTGGCAACATCTTCTCAGTCCCAGCTTTTCTCCAATTTCTTTGACCAGCCCCGGAGTGGAATATGCACCCATAAGGGCGACGCCCCTTAAGCTTGACAGGTCGTACTTTTCAAACTCGTCCAATTGAATTAGCGCGTTAGCCATTAGAGGAACTAGTTGGGCAGCCGTCACGCGGTTCTTCTCTACGGTCTGGAGCCATTTCCTGGGATTGAAAGCTCCCAGAATTACAGATGGGATTCCCATCTCAATCGTCTGATTGAAATCGATAGGCCCACTTATATGGGATGCAGGCAATGAAATCAGATAGACGTCACCCTCTGTGGTGTTCCACACGGCGTGCATGTCTCTCTGATACCAGTCCAGGTTTGCAAAAGTCACCATTACTCCCTTTGGTCTGGCAGTGGTTCCTGAAGTATAGAGATAAAGAGCTACATCTTCATCCTCAACTTCCGCAGGAATGACACGAGGAGAAGGACTATTTTTCATCTGGTCAAAGGATATGCAACCTTCTTTTACCCCTTCTCCTACTACCACGATGCTTTTCATACTTGGAATTCCCTTTTTTATTAAGAGAAACATATCCTGAAACTCGCTCCTGGTAATAACTGCTATAGGTTTAGCATCGCCAAAGATTAGCTTCACTTCATCCTCTTTGAGCCGTACATCGAGTGGAGCATGAATAGCCCCGACTTTCAGAATAGCATAATAACTGAAAGCAATCTCCATTGAATCTGGCAAGAAAGTGAACACGCAGTCACCTTTCTTTACGGCCTCCCTAATCAGGCCTGCGGAGAGATTGTTCACCACACGGTCGAGTTCCCGGAAAGTGACCTTCTCGTCCTCAAAAATTATTGCTGCCTTTTCTCCGAACCTGACTACACTCTCTTCCAAAATCTTTCCTACATTCATATTACCCCTCCCTTATATCATTCTATCCCAACCGAGAATTCAACAATGGCTCCTTATGAAATCCTCATTCTCAGGAGTTGCTCTTTGCCAGTTCTCCCCTGGCTATCTTTCCCGTCCTTGTCTTGGGAAGGCTCTCCCTGAATTCCACTTCTCTGGGAACTTTATAGTCTGCTATTCTCTCCCGACAGTAATCTATTATCTCCTTTTCCGTGGCTTCCATTCCTTCTTTCAGGGCAATAACCGCTCTCACCCTTTCTCCTCTCTTCGGGTCGGGAGCACTTACTACTGCCACTTCTCTTATCTTAGGGTGGTGGTGAAGAACATCCTCAACCTCGGAAACATAAACCATTAATCCTCCAACATTTATCCTGTCCTGTGTCCTTCCCACAATGTAGATATAACCTTCTTTATCTCTCTTGGCTAAATCGCCCGTATGTAGCCAGCCGTTCTTGATTCTCTCCCTGGTGGCTTCGGGGTCATTGTGATAACCTTTCATCACATGTGAACCACGGGTAACTATCTCGCCCACCTCTCCCACCGGGACTTCGTCTCCATCCTCATCCACTATCTTCACTTCTTTACCCGGCAATGGCTTGCCAATATTCCCAAAAGGTGCATCGCTATCCAGCGGTTCAAGGGTAAGTAAGGGCGAAGTCTCAGTTAACCCATAACCCTGATAACCCCTTCTTAATCCAAGTTTTTCTCCCAATTCCTTGACCAGTCCGGGGGTAGAATATGCTCCCATAAGAGCAATGCCTCTCAAGCTGGACAGGTCATACTTGTCAAACTCATTTAACTGAATTAGGGCATTGGCCATTGGAGGCACGAAGTGGACAGTAGTTACCCGCCTTTTCTGGATAGTTTCCAGCCATTTCCTGGGATTGAAAGCTCCCAGAATTGCAGTGGCCATTCCTATCACAATCGTTTGATTAAAAAGAATCGGCCCACTTATGTGGGAAGCTGGCAATGAGAGCATCCAGACATCGTCCTTTGTAGTTTTCCAGAAACTGTGAATATCTCGGGGAAACCAGTCGAGGTTACCAAAAGTTACCATTACCCCTTTTGGCCTGGCGGTTGTCCCCGAAGTATAGAGATAGAGGGCAACTTCTTCCTCAGCAACTTCTACCGGTGCCACTCGAGGAGAAGTCCTATTTTTCATCTCATCAAAAGATTTGCAGCCATCTTTCACTTCTTCTCCTACCACTATGATGCTTTTCAAACTGGGAATTTCATTCCTCATTGAGAGAAACATATCCTGAAACTCACTCGTGGTAATAACCGCTACTGGTTTAGCATCACCAAAAATTAATTTCACTTCTTCTTCTTTTAGCCTGACATCGAGTGGAGCATGGATAGCTCCAATTTTCAGAACAGCGTAATAACTCAAAGCAATCTCTATTGCATCCGGGAGAAAAGTTACCACGCAGTCACCCTTCTTCACGCCCTCCCTTGTTAGACCTGCGGAGAGATTATTCACCAGGCGGCCAAGCTCTCGGAAAGTGACCTTATCCTCTTCAAAAAATAGGGCCACTTTGTCTCCGAACTTAGCGACACTCTCTTCCAGAACTTTTCCTACATTCATTTTCCCCCTCCTTTCTGGAATTTGTAGTGTAGGGCTTTATGCCCGTAATTTGGAATTTGGATTTTGGAATTTGTAGTGTAGGGGCTTGTCCCTGTCCCGATAAATCGGGACGCCCATAAAGGGCTACACTACCAATAAACAAAAATCACGCCCATAAAGGGCTACACTACAACAAATCAAAGTTGCTTCTCCTTCTTTAGAATCCGAACCTCAATTCAAAAAATAACTCGTCATTGTCATCAAACTGGCCATAAAGATTCTCTGGCTTACCTTCAAAAATATGGACGCCAGCAACTGCGACGAGACTATTCAAGATTTCAAACTGAACTTTGGGACTTATCTTCCAGTCGTTGTCAAATCCGTATATGACAAGCACTTCCGGCTTAAGTCTCTCATGCATAAAATCTGTAGAGACCTTAAGGCTCAGCATGGTGGTCACCTGGTCCATTTGACCCAAGGTCGGTCCAAAGAGCAGTCCGTAGCCCTGATAATCTTTCTCAGACGTAATGAGCTGAATGAATTGCAGGCTGGTAAACCAGTTCGTCACTATATCCTTATCAAATCCCAGGACATAGTTAAAGTTGTCCATTTTTGCTGGAGGCCCTGCCACTTTCCCGTCTGTTCCATAGTAGGTAGGAACATCCTGGATATAAGCGAATTCGCCTCTTAAGGTCAAGCCAGAAAGTGGCCCCTTGGTCAGGGCTTTGGTGAACGAAGCTCCGTACAGGTATATTCGCTCATACCTTTTCTCAAGATTCAAGGTGTTGACGCCCGGGATAGGCCCAGGCGGGTAGGTTGGGCTGGGAACGAACCAGGAATAATTGGCTCCTGAAAGGTAAAATCCGTAAAGGAAATTGAGAGTATACTCAAATCCCCCCAATACATCAAGCCAGCGCAAACCTATGGTGGTCTCCGATAAATCCTTCCAGGGATCTGGCTTCACATCTTCGTTTAAGGAAACACTTCCGCCTGCCATAAGCCAGCTGGCCACACTTGCTTGACCGAGCTGTGACCCCCGGAAAGTAAATGGTGCATTTAAAGGCGGAATGTAATTTGCCTGGAAATCTGGAACAAACAGGAATTGAAAAGTTCCATTAAGCGTTGGCGCATACTCTAACTTGAGCATCCACAGAGGGATGCGGCTATCGGCATAGTCATCAAGAGTGAACTCTCTCATATCAGTAGGATTTACTGCATCCAATATCTTCACGCCGTCGGCAGTTCCCCAGACCACCTGCTGCCTTCCCATTCTGACATCCAACCTGTTGGAAAGGAAATCCACATACAACTCCCTGAGCCAATCATTGGTAACATCTGTGCGGTAAAGTTCACTTCTCGCAGGCTTATATTGTTCCTCAGCATCAAACACGCCATCGTAAAAGAATCTGAAAAGCCCAAATATATGAAAATAATCTGTCGGCCTATACTCTACTCCCATCTGGACTGTATTCTCAATCTTCATGAACTCGTCCATCTCCAGACCACTTGCTGTCTCGTTTTTAATCACTCCTGAAATCGTAACATTTTCAGAAACATCCATACCGTAAACCGAAGATGCCATCAAAAACGTAAGTCCAATAATTAAAAATCTACTCACTCCTCGCATCATTCTTATCCTCCTTAGAATTGTAAGTTTCTCTTTTGGTCGGGCGCCATTTATGGTGCCATTGGTCGGGCACCATTCATGGTGCCATTGGTCGGGCACCATTTATGGTGCCATTGCTCGGGCGCCATTCATGGTGCCATCCCCCCTCATCCTAAGGGCGACCAACCTGTTCGGAGCCTTACCATTTAGTTCTCATCAAAGTCTTTTCTGTAAAGAATGCTTCGTCTAATCCTGAATCGAATTTTATCTCGTCAAATGCGACAACTGTCTTATGCCCGGTTGTCAAGTTCTTGCACTCCAGCAATGTCTGAGGCAAGTATCCCTTGGAGTAGGATTGGTACTCTCTGAAGATTGTCCTTGCCTTTCTTCCGAGGGGATCGTAAATCTCGTCGAAGATATTCCCTCCTGTATTCTTATCGATCCAGACAATCCTCTTCGAATAATACCAATCTTTTCGCTTTGGCTTCGCCTCTACTACATAGCAATCCAGACCCTCATAATAGGTCTGTCCCGTGAACTCGGAGTGGTATCCTTCAAATTTCTTATTCCCGATGATTTCATAAGTTTCGTCTTCCCACCTGCGAAGGGTAATCTCTTCTGTAGTAAAATCACTTCCCAAAAAGGAATCATCTGCTTGTGACTGAGAGATTCTCCTTATCTTTCTCAAACTGGGCAGCCACAGCCAGGCGTCCTGTTCCTTTTTCGTGTCAATGTAAGTCCAGGTCAAAATTGCCAGACCTTTTACGCTCCCAGGGTCGGTGAACACCACCATATCTTTATAATCTATCCCATCGCTCTCTCTATTCAAAATGATGCGAGCCCTCAAGAATCTCCTGTGTCTCTTGAAACCACCTTTACTAATCAGCCACACATCGCCTGTGCTCTTATAGTCCTGGGCAAATTTCGTGTACTTGATATAGTATTTTATCTTCATTAATTCATCGGCTGAGATTCCTTCGTATGGTTTATCAATTGCGGTCGCAAGCCCGGACAAAATCGCAACCAGCCCACAAGTTAGAAATAACCACCTTAATGACTTCATCATCCATCTCCTTTCTTAAGTCTTAGTTTAAACAATAAAGAATCTATTTTTTCTCACCTCCTCTCTTTCTCTGACAATAATATCATTGTAGGCACAGATTCAATCTGTGCTCTTTCCTCCCTTTCGTGAGGACTCCAAAACTCTGGAGTCCTTGCGAAAGCAAGGTTATCTCCCTGTCATTGTAGGCACAGATTCAATCTGTGCTCCCTCCTCCTCCGATGAAATCGGAGACTCCAACCATTTCTGCATGGTTGAAACCGTACCTACAATTTATGCCCGGTTTTCAGAATAAATTTTGGCTTGAAAATAGAAACGAGGACAGGAATCAGAATCAATGCACCGAGCATATTCAGAATGAGAAGTGACCCGAGAATAATTCCCAACCTCGCCTGGAGGCGAATGCTGGAAAATACCCAGGAGAAGACTCCCAGAGCCACTGTTGCTCCTGTAAAGAATACAGCCTTCCCCGAAGTCTCCAGAGATGTATATATTGCTCTTTTAAGTGGCAACCCTCGTCTCATTTCCTGCCGCAGACGACTGGTGACATATATTCCATAATCTACTCCTAACCCTATTCCCAAAGCTGCTACAGGCAATGTCTCCACTGTCAAGCTCACTCGAAAAAGACCCAGAGTCCCAAATGTCAAGAGTAATCCCAGAATTAGGGGTATCAAGAGCAGAATTCCTGCAACATACGACCCATAAGCAACCCAGATACATATGAATACTATCGAAGACAATTGGATTATGTTTCGCGGCAAGACCTTTGTAATAATCTCATTTACAGCTGCCAAAATTCCAATATCGCCGCCTGGGTAAAGAAATTCGAAATTCCGAGCTTTGTGATTTCTATCCAGCCACTCTTTAGTTGCAGCCAGCACTTTGTTTATCGTTTCCGCCTTGTGGTCTTTCATATCAAACTTGATGTTAGCGTACCTGTAGTCAGGACTAACAACAGGGTCAAAATCACCAGGAAATGCAGTAATGGAATAGAGAAAGAGATACTCTGCTATAGTCCTGCTATCCTCGGGGACTTTCAGGTACCTGGGATCGCCACCAAACATTGCAAAGTTCAGACCCTTAACATAATCTACTAACGAGAGGGAACGCCCTGCTTCAGGGACTTTCTTCTGCACGTAACTGGCAAGTGACTCCATTTCCAAAAGTGCCACAGAATCTACCAGCCCTTCTTCTTCTTTACCTTCAACTAATACATAGTACGGGCTGGAGCCAGCAAATTTATCACTTATCATCGTCTCGGCAACATTATAAGGAGAGTTACTGTAGAGGGATGCAGAACCAGGTTCATTGTCGCCCACTACAATTCTGGAGGCGCCCAGCGCTCCCACCACACCCAGCATAAGGAAAATACCCGCCACTACCCATCTGGAAAGGTGGTGTACACCCAGTGAAGATATTTTTCCTAAAATCCTGTTCAGCAAATTGAATCTTTCTTCTCTTTCAACCTCCTTTCTCTTAGGAGAAGGGAGAAAAGAAAGGATTGAAGGTATGAAGGCTACAGTAGTGAAAAATATACTTAAAACCCCAACTCCTGCGGCCAAAGCCATGCTCCTGATCATTGCCAGAGGCACTACAAGAAGTGACAAAAATCCCAACCCGTCAGTGAGAAGGGAAGTACAGGCGGGAACAAACAGAGACTGAAGTGTCTCTTGAGAGGCCTCTCTACTGGAAAGATGTCTTAATTCATCTTCATAATACCTCTTTATGAATTGGACAGAGTGGCTTATACCCAAAGTCAGCACCAGAAAGGGAGTAAGTATGGTGGTTGGACCGAGCTTATATCCTGAGACACTGAGGATTCCCAGTCCCCAAACGGTAGCCATAAGACTGGAACCAAGGGGAAGAAGAACTCCTCTCTTGGACCGGAAAGCAATGTATAAGATTAGAATCATTACAATTAATGTGCCCAGAAAAATTTTCCCCATTTTGGGAATATAGAAATCGAGCCATCCTTCCAATGTTGGTCTCCCACCAATGTATATGCGATTATTGGAATCCTTCTCTTCCTGAATAATCTCTTGAACCTGGCGAAAGATTCTTCTCGAGGAGACATCCGATTCGAAATCGGCCTGAATCAGAGTACTCTTGAAGTCTTTCGACACTATTGGTCCATATATCATAGGATTCCGCACAATAGCCATTTTCAGTCCTTCCATCTCTTTAGCCGACTTCGGCGGATACCTCATAAGTCTTTTTGCTCCAAATCCCTCAACAGTCGCTTTCACACTCTTGATTTTCCTTGCAGAAAGGGAAACTACTCTACCGGCGTTTATTCCGTCGAGAAGATACAATTTATTTGTGATTCTATGAACTTTACTAAGAGTGGAATAATTAAATATATCTCCTTCTTTTACCTCAATGGCAATAGAGATTTGATTCAATCCACCGAAGATATGCGTTAATTTTCTTTGCACTGCAAGGTAAGGATGCTTTTGGGGAGCAAAATCACCGAGGTTGGTCTGAAGGGCCAAATATCTTAACTGATAGGCAGATAAGATAGTCAAGGCCAGGGAGATAAGAATAAATACTGTCCTGTGGCGAATAACAAACTTAGCAAACAATTCGGATAGACCTTTCAACTGATTTCCTCCGCCTATTTATTAAGCAAATTGTTTTATCAACCTTTCTGTGAATCGCATTTCCATTTTTATAATTTCCAGAGTGTGCTCCGTAATAGCAATCATATGGTAGAGGGCTTTCTCTCTTTGAAGAGTCTTTTCTCTTTCCTCCGCCCAGGCTTTGATTTTTCTCAATCCATTCAATCTGTTTTCCAATCTCCGTTTAACTATTTTGGGGTCCACATATTGGAGAAAGTAAAGTGAAAGGTCTATATTTAGATAGGGTCGCTGGAGAATGAGAAAATTCTTATTTAGCAATTTATTAAACTCTTCTTTTCCTTTTTTAGTAACTTTATACACATACTTCTCAGGACGCCTCCCTGCCCTTCCCACCTTCTTAGAAACCATACCCTTTTCTTCTAACCTCTTCAAAGGATAATAAACCGATTTGAGGTCTGCACCAGTAAATTGGCTTACCACACTATCAATCTCTTTTCTTATTTCATAGCCGTGTTTCGGGCCCTCCTGCAATAGACCCAAAAACATCAAGTCCTCCATTTTCGCCTCCATAATGGCAAAATTTGAATATTAAAATTTTTCTATATCCTACCAATCCCGGATTTCTTTGTCAAGCTTTTTTTGGAAATTTTTTGTAAGAGGTGGGCATCGTTCAGAAGTGATTATTTAGTGGAGTCTCCGCTTTCATCGGAGGAGGAAAGAGCACAGATTGAATCTGTGCCTACAATGGGAGGGAGATAACCTTGCTTTCGCAAGGAGTCCAAGAAAGGAGTAGCGAAGCGAAGCTTCGCATTCTGGCACTCTAAAGAGCGCCCGACCAGACAGGCCTATGGATTTGGAGTCCTCCCGAAAGGGAGGGTTAATAAATGAAACCTTGCCCTCGTAAGTAGTCGATAAGAAAAAGTAGCCTGTCCCCTTTTTTAGAACTTTATGGTGAGGGTGGTGTTGACATCAACGGCAAAAAAGTTATTCTGGGGTAAAGCGCGATTAACAAAAAAGGTCATCCCTGTCCCCAGAGTCAACATCAAATTTGTGCCCACATTAAAATCACTCGATAAAAGACTGGAATAGGTATCCGTATTGTCTCTTTCCACATTGAGCTCGCTTCTCTTAATTTCAGCGCTGAAACGGGCCTTGAGTTTCATCTCGCCTGCTGTTCTTATTCGTTTTCCAATTAGCGGGATCTTCCAGAGTTCGGGCAATGGTACACGTGCCTCCACATCTATGCTGGGCGCATGAATTCGGCTTTCACTAGTCTTTTCCCCGCCGGTCTCTCCTTCCGCTTTCTTATAACCATACTTGATATTGAATCTCCAATCGTCCCACCAGGTAAAAGTAATTTGAGCATTATAGTCTCTGCTAAATCCCTCCTGGCTAATCTGCCAGGAAGGTGCGCTTTCTACCCTGTTCCAGGAACTGCCATAGGTTAACCAGCAATAGTAATCCTTGAATAGTTTAAATCTCAAATCTTCACTGAAGTTTACCGTTTTGCCCGAAGATATATTTTTGGCATCCTCCTTGGTCAGGATGTACTTTGTGATGAGTTCTGCCTCTTCCATCACCGAGCCCAGTAGAGGAAATTTTTCGACGCTTCCCATCCTCAAATCCAGATAGGGCCAGATACGCTTTTCACTGTCAAGAACTGTTGGGCCCTGATGGCTCTGGGTATGTGTATAGTCTATGTCAGCGGTTAGAGTCTTGAAAGGATAAAGGTACCCTTTTAGATTGAGAAATTCCAGCGGTTTCCAGCTACTCTCCAGCCTCAAAGTATCCTGGATAGAGAAAGACTTCAATTTGTCCTCAATTCCCTCTAATCTTTTATACCCCATGCCACTATCTCTTAGCCACAGTTTCCCGTAGATAGGATAGTCCTCTCTTATGCTCTCATAAGTATCGCCATCGTTCAATTCATAGGATGAGTTGACATTCAACGAAGCCACGGGTTCAAATTTGGGAAAGAGCGATTTGGCAACAAAAGGTAGACTGAGTTTCGCCGAGCTCGACCTGGTGAAATTCTTTTGTTCAGGCACTGAGGTGCTGGAGACAATTATGAAATTTTCAGTATTACTTATTTTATAGTCTATGGAAGGTTTAAGCCATTCAAAAAATTGCAGACTTGAACTAAATCCCGCTGTCTGCGTGCCTGACCTTGGACGTCCAATCTTACCGTCAATATGTACTCTCTCCCTTACCTTTCTCAAAGAATAGGAAGGAAGGATTGATAATTTGGACAGTGGCCTGAAAGTTGCTTTACCCGACCAATCATTTGTGAATTCCCAGAAATCATTCTGCGTAGGAGCAGTGCTTGTGAAGTCGTTAAACTTATTAATTCTTTTATAGGAACCTCCCAGATCGTACGGGAGGAGAAAGAACCGAATCGGCAGTTCATACTGATTGAGCGTAACTGAATAGGTATCCGAATCTTCCTTCTTGCCTTCAGGCTGACTTCGCTCCACAATGCTCTTGGAATAACCTGTCCCTAAACTGGGGAGTTTTGGCAATCTAATTTCTGCACTGGCACTCCCCTCATGGCTTACCACTCGCCCCTCATCCTGGACGCTTAAATCTGCGACATTTACCACTGAAGGAGTTACTGTAGTAGTCCTGCTCCAGTTCAATGAGACTGGCAAGTAACTAAGCCTATTGAAATTAGTGTAGGCTGAGATTACCTCCTTGTCCTGATTCTTGCTGGGAACGGTTATCGTCTCAAAATTTCTGTCCATATACCAGTACTTTCCGCCAAAAGTGAACCAATCGGGAAGCTCACAGTCCAGGCCCAATCTACCCGCCCAACCCTCTTTTTTCCTTGCACCTATCAGATGAATCTCATTAACCCAGATTTCTCCATCGGAAATATTACTTCCTGTAGTGTTTACAATCATCAATCTTATCTCTGCAATGTTCGTGAGGGAGGGAGCCCCCACCTTAGTTATAGTTCCATCCGAACTGGTCATCGTGTCCGCCCCATACTTTCCGTCAATATCTTCTAATTCGATGGCCAAAAGCTTCCAGTCACTCCAATCGGCCGTTTTTTCAAATTGGTAATAAGCGTCAGGACTCCCCAACCTCATTATGAATGTTGGATTCTTTGTCGGATAGTCAGGATTTCTAATGAAGAATCTGAGTTCCTTATATTTTGAGTAGTCCTCAGCCCTGGTAAATGTCCATTTCGTATAGCCCGTGGCACCAGCGGTTAATGTGTACTTCAGTGAAAGCGCCTGTTCCACTTCCTCCTCTTCGGCAGGTTTCTCACCATAAAGGTCCTCATAATCCTTGTTATCAAGCAGCCCACGGCCATAAATATCATAATCATCCTCAGTATTCACCGCACCCACTGAAAAATAATCCCCGCTCCCGCCACCTGCAACAACTCCCCTCTCCCATTTATTCCCCACCACGCCGATTGAAGTAACTTTCACACTTCCCGAGACATTTGTTCCGATTAACGCTATCCTTATGTGCTTTATAGCCGTCCAGTTTGAGGCAGTCGCCGTGGTTATACCAAGGTCCCATTCTACTTTCTTCCAGCCAGACCAGTTAATGACAGTGGAGAATGTATCACCATCGCCTTTATCCGGTTCCGGACCTACCCTGTCGCCGTCAAGGTCCTCGGTATCAATTCTTCCATTCTTATAACCAATCTTTCCATCCCTCAGATAAATTTCCTCATCGTCACCAGTCCACCCAGAAAAGGGCCAGCCAACATCTTCGCCGACATTTAGAGTCCCATCGCCATTAACATCTTCAGTATCCAGCACTCCATCCCCGTCAGCATCCTCAGCAATACTTCCTAATCTAATTTCCAGAATTTCTCCTTTTCCGTCACCATAGACATATAGTTCTAAACTCTCCTTCTGCGAATAGTCCACTCCTCGAGTAGAAATGGGGTAGACAATAGATGCTGTAGCATTGCCTGTCAAATCGTACTTAATCTTCAGGACTTCCTGTTTCTCATCTTCACCCACATCAGCATTTGGCTTAAACTCCTTGATTCGGACATCCTCATTCTCCCAACTAATGGCTCCCTCCTGGGTGGAAACTGCTCCCGGGTTACTGGCTATCTGCCATACATCCTTATCAGTCGGCATGCCATCAGTTAACTTTATCCCTTCCATGCTATCAATTATTGCCTTTCCCCAGGTGTTGGGATTATCGAGACTTCTCGCCAGTTCTCCCGAAATTTTTGTCTTGAAAGGGAAGAACGACTGTGGGTCAAAAGAGATTTCCGAATTTGCATCCAGAATAAACTTGCTAGCCGGAGTTGTCCTCACGGTGGGGATGGTTCCCGGTTTGGCTGCACCACTATAAAGGAATGTGGAACCCAAAAAGAGCCTGTCACTGGGCGCCCATTCTCCCCTTGCCCCCAATAGGGTCTCCTGATAGAGACCTGCGAAGGGCATATATTCATAGTTAATCTCAATTTCTGTCTCCTCGTCTATCTCCTCTTCTCGAAAAAATGTAATAAAGCCCGACTCGTAGTCAATGAAATAGTCTTCATCCCTTTTAATTAAGCGGCCATTTATTTTTATCTTTTCGCTTCCCTCCACAATGTTCGGTTGCAGAAAATATGTCTTCTGCCGGTATTTATACTCCACATATATGATATAATGGTGTTGTGGATTTGTCTTGTCGTATATATCAGCATATCCATATGGTGGGTTATAAAAAGGCGTCGGGTCTTTAAATTTCAATATTCCCTCATCATAATCCATGTCGATCAGGTCATAGATGTTCCCGAAGATAGTTACTTCTTTGCGGTTCAAATCTAAGATTTTTACCACAAAATCTCTGCCTTCAACTCCTTGAATAATCTTTTTCCGCCCTAAGTCATAATAATTCATCATCTCCTGGTTCAGAATTTCATCCTCGTCTTTAAGCGTTCTCGGAAAATTGCTATTAGTGACCGAAATTAACTGCCCATCAGAGTTCTTATAATCCACAGCAATAACATAATTCTCATAAATGGTATCTCTAAAAGTAAGAATCCCTTTGACATAGTCTATTGTATAATCCTGCCCCGGGACTTGAAGATTAAAGTATCCGTAATATGTGGCGTTGGGGAGGAGGTCACTATTTCTCACCATCATCCAGGCACCATTATAGTTATTTGTCCCATCTCTATCATCAATATAAACCTTCTCACTGCCGCTTTGAATATTTTCATCCCACAACTTATAATATTCCCGGCGCTGGTACGATGTATCGTTGATATCTCTCTTTTCAAACGTACTTTTACCTTTAAACTTCTTCTCCTCAGGTATTCCCTTTGTCTGTGAGCCGATAGCCATCAATTTAAATTTCTTGTACTGCGCATTCAATTTACCTCCAAATACACTTTTCTTATAGGCAACAAACTCCGTTGCCGGAAGCTCCAGGGTAATATCCCCGAACGCCGCTTCCTGAACAATTTCTTCCGGGTCTCCTTTATAGACTACAGAGATATCCCTCTTATCCTCCACGGTGTCATCGTAGTCCACATTAACTGTAATCTTTCTACCCACCTGCCCTTTTATTTTCACCTGGAGTTCCTGGTCCATATCAAACCCTTCGGTCACCCCAGAGGGAGTGCCAGTAGTTGTCCTATTCTCCTCATCTTTATAGAATACAGCGCCATACTTCATCGAAATCATTTTTCTGCCCGTTATGCTCAACCTGGATTCAAACGGAAGAATTATACCAATCCCCTCGGGAGCAGCGGGAACAGCCTCTTTCTCTTCTGGTTTTAGTTCTTCTATTTCTTCAACCTTGGAGGGGGCCAGAATCTCCTCTTCTTCTACGAATATTCCCTGCTCCTTCTCGTTCCTCATCTTGTTCCACTCTTCTTGACTATAGGAAATAGATTCCTTTTCCTTCTCCCTTATGAAGGCATCGAATTCTTCAAGTGCACCAGCCCAAGCATTCATAGAAATTGTCGAGGCGAGCCCAATGCAGACAATCGAAGCTAATAGAATAATCTTTTTAGAAAGCAGCATCTCTTCCTTTTGTAGGGGTTCGATTTATCGAACCCGTTATTGTCTCTTCCTTTTGTAGGGGTTCGATTTATCGAACCCGTTATTGTCGGGCTCAATAAATTGAGCCCCTACAGATTGCAGGGGTTCGATTCATCGAACCCGTTATTGTCGGGCTCAATAAATTGAGCCCCTACAGATTGTAGGGGTTCGATTTATCGAACCCGCGGGTTCCGATTTATCGGAACCCCTACATTTTACTGTCCACCCCAATAATTTATGCTATTCTAACTAATTTAATTCCAATTTACAATAAAAAAACCGCTCCCCAGTCTTCTCCAAAAAATAACGCTAACATCCAAACCACTGGTTCGCGGCTGAATAGTTCACTGCATGTCTTCCTTCGGTAACCCGGCCTCCCGCAATGCGGGACCGTGGCTTTGCGTCCTCCGATTTCTCGAAGTTTGCCTTTTCGGAGAAGACAAACCAATCTCATAAATTATGTAGCTTCCAAAATGATTATATCATAGACTTCCTCTATTGTCAACCGCTTTCAATATAGCTGTGTAGCGGCAAAGCGTAAGCTTTGCCATTAGTCCCGATTCATCGGGACAGCTACTTTCGTTTTGTATAATTTTATAATTGATGTAATAGATTGAATTATGTATAATTATTTTGTAAAGAAATAGAATCTGAATTTTTTCTCCGGTTGACCTTCAAAATGAAGCTTTTACATCGCTACATTATTACTGAATTCATACCTCCCACCCTTGTTGCTCTTTTCGTATTTACCTTTATCCTAACTATGGAAAGGATATTCGAATCAATAAATCTCCTAATTAGCAAGGGTGTGAGCTTTCCTATAGTTGTTCGACTTCTGGGATATGCACTACCTCCCCTTCTGGTTTACACTATCCCCCTGGCAATCCTGGCAGGCGCCCTTATCTGTTTCGGCAGGCTCTCTTCTGACAACGAGATAACTGCCATCGAGGCCTCGGGTATAAGCTTGTACACTATCTTCCTCCCCGTCATTATTATGAGTCTCGTTGTAAGCATATTTCTTGTTTCATTTAACCAGGAGATATCGCCCAGGGCTCAAAGTCAATTCCTTAAACTATATTACCAGATAATGCACAGGAATCCCGTACTTAAACTTGAAGAGCGCACCTTCCTTGACATCAAGGATTACAGAGTTTACGTAGAGAAGATTAAGCAGAAAAAAGGGAAACTTTCGGGCATAATCATGTATGAAATTAGAGAAGATGGCTTTCCCACATTAATCACAGCTCAAGCAGGAAAGATGATAACCACTGAGCGTGGAGTGGTATTCAAGCTATTTGATGGAACCATTCAAAAGAAGGATAAGTATGACCCAAACAAATATAGCATAACCTATTTCAAGAATTACGACATTTCGCTCCACCTTACCCAAACTCCACCCGAAAAAACCAAACGAATCAGAGAGATGAAAAAATCTGAACTCTTACAAGAGATAAAGACACTGAAGGAAGATAATATCCCTACTTATTCATTAGAGATAGAATACCACCAGCGTCGGTCACTCGCTTTTGCCCCATTCGTTTTCTGCTTAATCGGAATTCCGCTGGGAATAAGGGTACGCCAGAGAGGAAAATCGATTGGCTTCGGCTTGAGCTTGCTCCTTTTTATGTTATACTGGTTTCTCCTGGTGGAAGGAATCAGGCTCGGAGAAAGAGGAATTGTACATCCTGCCGTCGGAGTGTGGATACCAAATCTGGCGATAGGAATAACCGGGGCCTGGATGATTTATAGAACCACGAAGTAGGGGTTCGATTCATCGAACCCGTGAATTAAAACATCATTTGTAGGCCCCGATTCATCGGGGCAAAAACAGGACTGTTTGATGCGTATTTTAACACGCTACATATTAAATGAATTCTTGAAACCGTTTCTCCTCGGGGTGGTAGCTTTTGTCTTCCTGCTCATAATTTCTGAACTATTTGTCCAGCTCGACAAATGGATAGACCTAAAGACTCCCTTTCTTGTATGCGCAGAATATCTCTTCTGGCGAATACCGGAATGGCTGGTTCAGATATTTCCCGTGGCAATTCTGCTGGCTACTCTCTTCTCCCTGGGAGGACTTGCTCGCCATAACGAGCTCACAGCTATGAACGCCTCTGGAATAAGTTCATATAGGATTGTACTTCCCCTCTTACTCCTTTGCCTGGCCCTGGTTCTCGGGTCTCTCGTATTCAGCGAGATTATTGTCCCTTATGCCAACCAGAAAGTAGATTACATCTATAATGTAAAAGTGAAGCACCGAGAAATCAGGGACTATCAACAACAGGACAACCTGGTGATAGCAGGCGAGAAAGGAAGAATGTATTCCATCAAGCACCTGGATGGGGAAAAGAAACTAATGGAAGAAGTATCGGTTGACCAATTTGGCAAAGACTTTACTATGGTAAATCAAATCTATGCTAAGAAAGCTATATGGAGAGGTAAGTACTGGGTATTCTACGATGGAGTTTTCCGCCAGTTTGGCAATGAGAAAGCACAGACAATTAGAGAAGAGAAATTCAAGGAAAGGATCTTCTATTTACCGGAGCGAATAGACCATTTTTGCCGAAAACAGAAGAAACCCAATGAGATGAACTATTTTGAGCTAAGTAATCATATTGCAAAGCTGACCAAAAATGGAATTCCCGCAATTCGAGAAAAAGTAGAACTCTATTCAAAGGTGTCCTTTCCCTTCTCCTGTTTCATCATCATGCTCATTGGTATTCCCTTCGCTATTCAGACCTCAAAAAGCGGAAAAGTAATGGGGTTTGCAATGAGCCTCTTTATTTCTTTCTTCTACTGGGGAATGTTCTCTGTAGGGAAAGCAATTGGGGAAAACCACATTCTGCCGCCCGCTTCAGCTGCCTGGTTTGCCAACATTATCTTCGGAGTCTTTGGACTGGTCTTAATCTCAAAAATTCATAAATAAAAATGGGGGCAACATCGCCCCCACGACCGATTCTGTAGGGGTTCGATTTATCGAACCCGCATAATTGGGCGTCATAAATCTCGCCCCTACATTATTTTATGACCGCAACGCAGTTTATGCTGAACTTTGGCATGCCGTCCCTATTGCTATCATAGGAGTAGCGAAGCAACGCTTCGCGATTATGACGCGGAGCTATCGCTCCGCTACTCCTATTTTATGACCGCAAGCTTTCCTTTCTTCGTATTCCCATCAGCATTAACCACATATATATAGATTCCAGAAGCCACCCTCTGTCCGTAATCGTTTCTCCCATCCCACTCATATTTGTAAACATACCCATCGTCATACCAATTAGCCATATATATATTGCTATTTTCCACGTTCAGAACCAGTTCCCCGGCCAAATTAAAGATATCTATAGTTTTATCCACAACAGGTCGTTTAGTAGTAAAATAGATAGTAGTAAAATTTTCCTTTGCCGGCCTAAATGGATTGGGATAGTTCATTGCCATATGCACAATATTCCCAGGAACATAATATGCAGTCAAAGCACTATAGGCATTTATCCTTCCCCAACCCGTCTCCTGGTCCCAACCAGTACTGCCCACATCGTGAGCCGTCCTCTCAATTATTCGCTTCACATCAGAAGGCGCCAATCCCGGCAGATGGGAGAGAACCAAAGCTGCCAGTCCGGAAACAAATGGCACAGCCATTGATGTGCCATCCATATTTGCATAACCCCCTTGTACGGTGCTCAAAATTTCATCTCCCGGAGCAACTACATCTAATTCGTCTCCATAATTACTGCCGCGACCGAAACCCCAGTCTATAGGGCTACACCGTCCATCACTCTGATTAGTTGCACCGACAGCAATGACATTATCATATGCTGCTGGGTAAGCAACATAGGGCTGATTGTCGTTTCCTGAGGCGGCTACTATTAAGCAACCCTTCTCGTAAGCGTCGTTTATCGCATTCCTTTCCAGACCGTTAGGAGTAGGAGGATAGTTAACAGTACCGAAACTCATACTGATAATATCTGCACCATTATTGACAGCGTAATCTATACCCTCCAGTTCCCAGGCTAACGTTCCATTTCCACTAACGTCGAGGACTTTTACTGCCATAATCTTAGATTTCCAGGAGACTCCGGCAATTCCCTTGTTGTTGTTTGTAACAGCTGCGGCGATGCCGGCGCAATGCGTGCCGTGGCTGTCACCATGGTCGTCATCAGGGTCGTCATCCCCATTCACGAAATCGTAACCATAATGGCCGGTTCCATCTTTCCACATATTTCCAGCCAAATCCTCATGGTCATAGTCAACGCCAGTATCTAAAACAGCAATGACAACACTCTCTTTCCCTGTCTCCGTGTCCCACGCCTGGGGCGCCTGTATCGTCTTAATTCCCCATTGATTTGGGATAAAATTGGGGTCATTGGGATCGAAAAAAGCCTTTCTTATATAGTTTGGCTCAGCATATTCAACATCCGGCTCCTCTCTGTATTTCTTAAGCATCTCCTCAATAGTCTTAGAAGGGGGGACTTTCAGGCGATAAACATTCTTAATTCTGAGTTTCTTCTCTATTTCCACTCCAAACTTCTTGTTAATTTTATCAATAGTCTCTTCTTCGGCCTCTGGCTTGAATTTTACCAAGAACTCATCAGCTACTACCGATACCTTTCGATTAGTTTTGGGGTCAATAATGAATGCTTTTTTTATCTCTTTTGCCCAGAGGATTTCAGAGAAGAGAAAAATGTTAAATATCAGGAAGGCAAAAAATATTTTCTTCTTCATTTTGTAGTGTAGCCCCTTGTGGGCGTAAGTAGTGTAGCCCCTTGTGGGCGTAATTTTTAATAACGTAGGGGCTCAATTCATTGAGCCCGATTGAAAGTCGGGGTTCGATGAATCGAACCCCGACAATGGTTATCATTTGTTACATTTTGTAGGGGCTCAATTTATTGAGCCCGACAATTAAGGGT
>Ga0315314_1000603_pt1 | contig 37902 bp, 39 predicted proteins | sample TDP9_MG_FD_203631 | JGI IMG/M metagenome (GOLD analysis project Ga0315314, IMG submission 203631) | Freshwater sediment microbial communities from Lake Towuti, South Sulawesi, Indonesia - TDP9 | ecosystem: Environmental > Aquatic > Freshwater > Lake > Sediment | place: Indonesia: South Sulawesi... | reverse complement strand
AGGCAAGATATCAATGATATTCCAGAACCCCACAACGGCACTAAATCCCACCCTTACAGTGGGTGAGCAGATAGCCGAAGCAATAAGGTTACATCATAGTGTACGTCATGAATCGAAGGTTAGAAGCAAGGTCGTCGATATCCTTAGAAAGGTTGGCATATACGATGCCGAAGAGAGGCTTTCCAACTATCCCTACGAGTTCAGTGCTGGTATGAGGCAACGAGTTATGATTGCGATGGCAATCTCAGCTAATCCCAAACTCATAATAGCAGACGAACCCACTTCAGCCCTAGATGTTTCTATACAAGCCCGAATTCTGGAGCTATTGCGTCAACTTAAAGAAGAGCTCAAGTTCTCTATGATTCTTATAACTCATCACATTGGCGTAGCCGCCGAGATGTGTGACAGGATCGCTATAATGTATGCCGGAAAGATCATGGAACATGCTGACAAGGTCACAATACTCGCAAAACCTGAACATCCATATACTTTAGCTCTTATGAGGGCTGTGCCATTTCTTCATAGAGATGTAGACAAACTGTATGTCATCAAAGGAAATCCGCCTGACTTAACTATCCCGCCATGTGGATGTAGTTTCCACCCAAGATGCGAGTATGCCACTGAAAACTGTAAGAATGAAGAACCATCCTTGGTCAGACTTAAATCTAACCATATGATTGCATGCTTCCAACACTTGAGATGAGAGATACCGTTATGGCCAGTCACTCTTTTCTCGAAATCATTCATCTTAAGAAGTATTTTCCTATGAGGGTAGGATTATTCTCAACCCGTTACATCTACGCTGTAGATGATGTAAGCTTCGCCCTTGAGAGGGGCGAATCCTTGGGCTTGGTAGGTGAGTCTGGATCTGGAAAATCCACGGTCGCTAAGCTCGCTATGAGACTGATAGAACCTACCGAGGGCGCAGTCCATTTCATGGGCCGAAACATCTTACAGATGGATAAGAATAGTTTGCGAAAAGTTCGACAGGAAATGGCAATGATATTTCAAGATCCATCTTCAGCACTAGACCCGAAGATGACCGTGAAGGATTTGGTAAACGAACCCTTGAAGTTGACTGGCCATAAGAAGGAGGTCATAGTGGAGAAAGTCGCAAGAGTTTTGGACCTCGTAAATCTACCCCATTCGTACCTGGACAGATATCCTCATGAGCTTAGTGGTGGTGAGAAACAGAGGGTTGGAATAGCTAGAGCTCTCATAACCAATCCTAGACTGGTGATAGCTGATGAACCTACCTCGGCGTTGGATGTATCTATACAGGCCCAAATCTTGGAGCTGGTAAAGAATTTAGTAAAGGATCTCGAAGTTACGTTGTTATTTATCTCGCATGATCTTGCTGTGGTAAAGCACGTGTGCAACGAAGTTGCCGTAATGTATATGGGCAAGATAATGGAGCTCGGATCCGCGAAAAATTTACTCAGAAAGCCCTTGCATCCATATACGCGGGCTTTGTGCTCCGCGGTTCCTGAACCAAACTCGAAAGCAAAGGAAAGGGTCCTGCTAAAGGATTCACCTCAATATTCGACAAGTCTCATGTTGGGCTGTAAGTTTAATGCTAGATGTCCCATTGCTGAGAAAAAATGTGCCGAAGAAAGCCCAAAAATGGTTGAGGTTAAACTAGGTCGCTTTGTGGCATGCCATTTCGTCTGATTGAATAGTTTATTCTTTGCCCTCCCTTGTTCCATAAGGATCCAGATTACTTCCCTTGAACTCTTCGAACTGTCTTAACCGCTCATGTGCATGTTTCGAGCCCTTAACTTCAAAGTCCACAAGCTCAGCGTATCCATAGTCGTAGGAATCTCCTCTACACATAGCTTTCGTTTGAATAAACCTCAACCTCGGGTTGATCTTGCGCAGATAAGCATCCGCATTTCTTGCACACCAAGATGCTAAGTCTATCTTTTTCTCAAGATTAAGTTTAATGGCCACATCAAGAATGACGCACCGACCGCCAGTGGACAGCCCATGCCCCTTTATTGCGGTACGACTTGGAGTATACTCCGTTACCTCATCGATGTAACCTGGCCATGCATTGACACCGGCAAAGGCCTCCGTCGAAGCCCACACCCGCGCATCCCTGTTTGAAAGGCCAAACATCTCTATTGCTTTTAAAACTCCAGGCCATCCTTCACTTCCATGGATCAGCCCCTCGTTCACCTTGTCCCAACCTAGACCCATGTCTTCAGCTAGAGTTCCACAGAAATTTAGAAAGATTTCTATCCAAAACTCTGTGGAATATCTCCATTGCTCATCAGGGGTCAACTTGACCTGAGAAACCACATCCTTGCTTGAATCATTATCTTTCTTTTCCACGAAATAACCTCTCGCGTTGACGTCTACTCTTCTTTTTCTAAATAGTAAACCTCAGTTGATTCTGAGTGTGGGGGTACCGTAAAGTACCAGTATCTCATCGGAGTCCTAACTGTTATCGTAACTTTTGCACCTTTCTTCAAAAGCACAGCGTCTCCTTTCTTGATAATATTTGTTTCTCCAGTTTTCCGTTCCTTAATCTCTGCTTCTCCATCAAAGACTAGAAGAATTTCATTGTACTTCATTTCAGGCCCTATGGTTTTTCCTGATCTGATTTCAGCCATTCCAGCAGAGAAGCTTTTAGGTACATATATGGAATCTTCCCAGGCTACCTTCGCTGTCGGTGCTTTCTGTTCAGGCAGCTTACTACTCATAACTCCTTTGCGTATCTCAACAAGCGCCATTTTCTTACCTCTGCATCCGATTTTCTGTGTTGTTTTATTTAAGATTTGCGATTACAGTCTATCTTGATGATGACAAGAGATCTTTCACGCATACAATCCTAGTTTCCTATGCGAAAAACTTTAGTTTATCTTGGATAATTATCCATCAAATCTTAAAAAGGTGAACATATTTGAGCGCTAAGGACAAAGTTGCTGAGAAAATTCGGCAAGCGCTGCTCGGATTTGACGCAGAAGCTACAATCATGCAGGTTGAAGAGGCTCTAAAAGCTAGTTTAGGCCCCGGAGAGATTATAGACATACTTTCAGAAGCCTTACGCACGATCGGTGACAAGTTTAGCAGACATGAAGTTTTCCTACCTGAGCTTATCGTGGCTGGAGACGCTATGAAGGCGGCTATGAAGATTCTAACCCCTCTTATGGGTAAAGGTGAAACCCGAGCTGCCTTAGGAGGAGTTGTTTCGGGAACTGTTCAAGGAGATATACATGATATAGGCAAGAGCATAGTTGGAGCATTGCTCCAAGCCAGTGGCTTTGAAGTTGTGGATTTAGGTGTAGACGTGCCCACAGAGCTTTTCGTCGAGAATGTCGCGGAGCTGAAGCCTGAAATCGTTGGTATGTCAGCTTTACTGACAACTACTATGGGTGAAATGCGTAGGGTTATCGGTAAGCTACGGGAGACAGGGCTAAGAGACAAAGTCAAGATTATTGTCGGCGGTGCGCCGACAAGTGAGAAGTTCGCTGGGGAGATAGGAGCTGATGCCTGGGGTGCAGATGCAAATGATGCTTGTTTGAAGATTAAGAAGCTTCTTGGAATCGAAGGGTAGGGAAGAAAGGTGCAGGAAGGCATAGTCGTTCCCAAACCTTTAAGGCTCTTGGACAGCGACGAGATTCAGCGTATACACGATTCGGTTGTCCAGATTCTGAGCAAAGTTGGAGTAATCTACGAGAGCAAGTGGTCTTTAGACTTGCTAAAAGATTGTGGATGCGATGTAGACTATCAAGCTGGAAAGGCTACGATACCTGAACACCTCGTTGATGAAGCTATCAACAAGTCTCCAAGGGTAATTAAGCTCTGTGGACGGAATCCCAAATACGATTTAAAACTCGAAGGCACAAGAGTATACTTTGCAGGCGGAGCTAACGCCATCAGAATTGTAGAGTATGACATCGATGGAAAATTCAAGGTTAGGTCAGCATCGACAGAAGACTTAGTAAACCTCACCATACTGACAGACGCCCTCAGAAACATACACTGTTATTTAGCTCCGGTATTCCCTCAAGATGTACCATCGAAAGGTATAGATCGTGTTAAATGCGAAGTTGCGTTAAACTACACTGAGAAACATTTCTATCATGATGCTGAAGGTTACGAGGGAGCTCTTGACCAGATTGAGATGGCATCGATAGTCATGGGCGGGGATAACAACCTCAGGAAGCGACCCATAATCTCTCTTGCCCCATGCATCACAAGCCCGCTGTCATGGAGTGAAAATGCCCTAGGCATGCTCAAAGCATGTGCCGAGAAGAATATGCCGGCCATAATATCAAGCGAAACAATTGCAGGAGCCACAGCACCCATAACGCTTGCGGGCTCACTAGTACAGCAATGTGCTGAGGTTCTAAGCGGCCTGGTCCTAGCTCACCTGTTAAGTCCAGGCACGCCCACCATCGTATGTACACTTCCATCTATTATGGACATGATTACGGCCAACATTGTTTTGAGCTCCGTAGAGACCGGTGTCATGTGTGCCGCTGCAGCCCAAATTTTCCGCGAATTTTACGGTATACCATATGTAGGCGGAGGGGGTATGAGTGACTCCAAAATTCCAGACCAGCAAGCCGGATACGAGAAGGCTCTTACAACACTCTATGGTGCTCTTGGAGGATCTAACCTCATACATCTGGCTTCAGGCATGCTCGAGTTCATACTTAGCGTAAGTCCTGAACAGATAGTGATCGACGACGAAATACTTGGAATGGTTCTGCACGGTTTGAAAGGCATCAATATCAACGATGATACTTTGGCTTTAGACGTTATAATGAAGGTTGGTCCTAGAGGTCAGTTTCTAGGCCAGAAACATACGCTAAAATACATGCGCAAAGAGCTCTATATACCCGCGATAACCGATAGGCTTTCAAGAACATCTTGGCAGAAAGAAGGTTCAAAAGATATCGTAACTAGAGCCAAGAATAAGGTAGCAGAAATCCTGAAGACACATAGACCCGAACCGCTGGATGAGGACATTAAAAAGATGCTCAGAGAGATAAGGGAAAAAGCTCAAAGAAATGTGAGCGGTTGACTGAACAGCGTTTGACGGTGGATGAACATCTGAACCAGCGTCGCTCGGTGGGGTCGATGGATCTACCTCACTAGTAAGGCAAGTATTTTTTCAGGTATTCTGCATAGTCCTGAAACTTCTGCAATGTGAATTCAACATGAACTGCGTGATCTAATCCTGGAATGTAGCCGCCCATTTCCTTTAGAACAGGAAGTTTGGAGTCGACTTCCCTTCTCATTGCTTCTCCCCCTTTAGCCAAATCCCTTTTGTCCAAGTTTCCTACTAAGAACAATTTGCTTCCATATTTCTTCCTCAACGATATGGCGTCCATCCCAGCATTAACTTCAAGTGGCCACAAACCAGTTATTCCTGCCTCAACTAACAAGTCTAGCAATGGATTAACGTTTCCGTCACTATCCATGAGTATCCGATCTATCTTGTTTTTTCTTAGAAACCCTATGACCTTCTTGTAATGTGGAAGGAAGAACTGCCTGTAAAGCTTTGGTGAGACGCAAGGTCCGTGTTTCTCTGCCATATCTTCCCACAAGTATACCATATCTATCCGGTCCTTCAGAGTCTCGACAGCATCTCTAATTGTTTCCATTGTGAAATACTCCCAATACTCAACCATCTCGTGCATGAGCTGAGGATCCTTGTAAAACATCACATTGAACGTGGGGATGCCCATGATCTGAGCACCGAAGCCGTAGAAGCCGTTGAAACCAAGCACCGTGTTGCCTGCTTGATAGTTCTCAAAAGCCTGCATGTAGGCCTCTTTCTCCCAGTCCTTCGGATACCTCCTTGGATCATTTGGATTCAGGCGCTTTTTGTACTCTTCCCAACTTTGACGGTCTTTGACGGGAAAATCAATAAACATCGGCATAGTATACCATGTATACTCAGCTTTCCTGAATCGTCTCGCAACAGATCCTGTTTCGGTCAGAAGTTCTGTGTACCTATCGTTCTCCCGCAGAACCCTGAGTTTGAACCTAGGTATGGGACCCACATCGACAGGCACGTAGCATCCAAAGAGATACTGGCATCCAAAGTATGTGTGGGGGTCAAATCCCATAACTGTGGGCCAATTTAGTAGAAAAACACCGTCACGAAAGCACATCACCCACTCGATCACCATCAACTTGTCAACCTGTAAACCTTCCCTAAACCACCTAAGGATGGTTTCATCATAGAAATCCTCAATCCAAGGCAACACGTCTGTCTCCTTGAAATGAATTACGGCTTTGACTCTTTCTCTTGGCGTTGTCATTTTTCTCACCGTCATTTACCAACGCGGAGCATTACTTTTGTTTCACTAGGATTGCGTAGAATCTATCTTTTAACCTAGCTGTCCTTCTTCTCATTCTTTGGGAGCATTTTCGATAAATATTGCGCGACATCGACAAGATCGAGCCATTTTGATTGCGATTTGGAGGAGTGAAATCATAGCGAGGCAGATATAGAAATGCGTGTTGGCAGGTTGGGAGGATCACTTAATGTCGTAGAAGAGGTCAGGGTTCTTTCTTAAGTACTCTGCATAGAGGTCGATTAGCTCACGTAGCCTCAGCATCTTGACCGTGGCTTCTCCGATGGTAATCGTTTTCATCATCCCGTGTTCTTTGCAAGGCTCCTCCATCTTAACAAAATCTGGGTACGGCCCGTATCCTATGTCCCATTCTGGCCACCCAAGGTCTGGTCCATATTTTTCTAATAGCTCAGAGGGCGGCTCAATCTTTTCTAATACATGTGAAGGTAGTTGAACCTGTTTCTCAGCAAGGTGCATGGCAGAGCAGCAGCCGAGATTTACGCCCAAGAGCAGAATATAGCCATCAGACTCCAGTAGTTTATTCCAGCCTTTAACAAGTTCTTCTGCTTTTGGTCCTGAGGCGGCTAAAGAATGCGTCGGATTGGGGCTTCTGACCACACCCTTTCTCTTTCTGAATGTCTCTGGGATCGTTCCTGTCCAGCAAGGCGTCTTGTTAGGATCATAAGGCAAAATCTTGCTTTTCCACGTTATTCCAAGCTCTATTTCTCGCTGGGTTCGTTCAACGTTCTCTCTGTTGGTGGAGTAACTCGGCATCACGAGCGTGCCTCCTTCGCCGACGGTCTCAAGCAGCGCATTGATCACTGCGTCAGCGCCGCCATCAACGTAGCCGAAGCTACCTAGCGAACTGTGTACCCCAACAACGTCTCCTCTCTTTAATCCAAGTTCTTTTAAGCCCCTCTTAATGTCTTCCTTCGTGACATGAACCTTCTCTTTCTTCCTAGTCTTCAAATCCATTCTCGGCGCAGCACCCCACTCTCAGACAAGTGAAGTGATGAGATAGTCTATAGAGTAAATAATGTTTTGCAATATCTCAGTGACCATTCGGAGATACGGGCCGATAGATGCACCCGGTGAAATCAAACCGATCGACGGCTAATCCCCTCTATTCTTAGAAAAATCTTTTATCTGGAGACTGATAAGTCAAACCCCGAGGTTAATTGTGGTATGTCATTGGACTATGTCAAAGATACCCTAAGAAGAGTAAGTCAAAACGCACTGGAGTTTGGGCTAGTGAACCACATCGAATCCGGGTCAGGATACGTCGGGGTGAGGGTTCTGCTGGATGGAAAGGACGTTACTGAAAAATCGACTGTGAAGATAGGAGCACAAGAGGTTAGGCAGGTAAAACCCCAAATGTTCGTAACCTCCTACTACGGCGACGGAGTGTTGTTCACCATCAAACTTGACGAACCCATAAGACGGGATCTTCACAAGTTGAGAGTTCTCTGCAATGTTGAAATGCTTGGTTCCTACTCAGCCGAGTTTGAGGGAGAAATCTAGCTTAAGAAGTTAAGAGCTCGTGATCTACTGGAAAGCTAGGACTTGCAGAAACGGGTATTTACCCAGAAATGCCGCATATCGCTTGCGGTTTAGAAGGACGTTGAGATACCTCTTAGGTATAGTTTCCGCCTCATTTACAACTAGGTATCTGGGTGTTAGTTATGACTGAGCTCGTCAAATCCTGTTTGGGAAAGGCGGTTTTCGCGAAGTTGAGCCCTGGCATAGAATTAATGGAAGCGATCAAAGAGACTGCAGAGAAGGCAGATATAGATTTTGGGATATTCTTTGTCATTGGCACGCTGAAACAGGCGGCCTTCGGTTTCTATGCTCCAGCCATGAAACCCGTTACGTTGCAGGAGCCTTTAGAGATATTGTCCTGCACGGAAACGTCGCAGAGTAGGAAGGAGACCTGAAGGTTCATGCCCACCTCGTCGTTTCTTATTCCAAGTTTCATCCTTAAGGAGGTCACCTCTTAGAGGGAAGCAAGATAGATCGCTTAGGAGAACTGCTTATTCTTGGGATGGCCAACTCGAACGAGACCTGAATCAGATTGATCGTTCGTTGGCCATTAAACCTCTAGCGGTCAGTAAGCCCATCTTTCACTTTTCTCAACGTAGTCGACTGGGTCTGTTTCTTTGACTTCCGCTCTATCTATATCTATGATGTAGATGCTATGAAGACGAGCATTCTTTACCTCCTCAAGACTGACTGGTGGATTGCTATAGTACAGATCACAAAGGCTTTTGATCTCCCTGATCTCCCTGTCGGTTCTGTATCTCGGCGGTTTGATCAACACCCCTGGAATCTGCATAATGTAATGCGGCGGACTTGCTAAGCTGAACTTCTCGGCGTAGCCACTATACCGAGTTATCTTGCTGGCTATCCTGGCTTTACAGTAGGTTAATGGGTCAAGTGCGTGTTCGGGAGGTACAAAACCTGTTTCGACTTCAACCGTAAGGGAACCGAAACCCTTCACGGCGCGGATATCACAAGATATGCTATCCAGAGCGCACTCGACATCCACGTCGTAGCCCGCTAAGATAAGGTATTTCGCACATATGAGCTCCATGACTGAATGGTTGATTTTCACCATGTTTTTCATGTGGAGCTGAACTAGCTTATTCCTCAGATTTCTGAGTTTGCTCTTGAGTTCCTCATCCAAATCTTTACATAGTTTGCTCAACAGGGTATCGAGGTCTGCCTCAAATCTCTCTGACACTATTCTCCTTCCTGAGGAGTTTATCAAGAATATCAGATACGAACATATAAAATTCTAACTTAAGCACTTTAGTGTTGGTTCTCACGTGGTAATTCCAAGTAGAGCAGCAAGCTCCTAATGCGTTGTATTGAGAGATAAGCAGAACGGCCAACACTCCGAAATACAGAGTCGGGACGAAGCCATTGCGGCGGCAGCAGGTAGGCGTATCCAAGGCTTAGGTTCACTTGGCATATCAACTCTGCGTGCAAAGGCTGGCATCTCACCCGATTCCGTGGTCTCATCGGCCACTGATTTGGCTAGGCTGGCAGAATGTACCCCTTTTGGCCTATCCAAACACCTACTAGAGATATCAATATGAGGAAGATCGCGTGTTTGAATCCCGCCGAGAGTCTTCCCGCAACTATCTTTCCCGCAACTAATCCTATCGTAAATGAGTGGAGAATGAGCGGTGTGATCAACATCTGCGTAAGAGTGTTAATCGTGATCAACATTTGGCCTAGGCCTTGGATATTGGCGAATAGCTGAAGCAACATGACAGTAGTCAGTGTAAGTAAGGCCGCGCCCATGTAAGGCACAATCAAAAGAGGCTTCAGTGATGCTTGCCTCTCATTTTCCAACTCTCTACTGGACTCAGCGAACTCAGCCAACGTCTCAAGACTTTCCTCCGTTCCACCCCCTACCTCAATCGTATCGATGAGAAGATACAGATTGACTAGGCTTGGCCAGTTTTTCACTTCGTTCATAAAGTCAGCAAAGATTTTCTTTAGGGGGATGCCCCAGCTAATCTTTGTGCTCATCATCCGAAGGTGTCTAGAGAATTTTCCGTAGTCTCTCTCAGAAAGGGCTTGAATGCTCTTTTCAGGGCTTAGACCAGTCTTTCTATTCTCAACTAGGTCCCTGAGAAAACTGGTTACTCCTTGTAGGATGCCTCTCTCTTTTTCCGAGTAATGCCTGTCTAAGATATACACTGGCAGAGAGAAGGAAACCATGCTGATGGCTAAGCCCAGAGCCGCTTCACTCCCAAGATTCAAACCAAGAAAGTCTCTGATACGAGCTGGGGTTTCAGAGAAAATTGGAATATTGAACAAGTTCAGATCATAGAAAGGAAGCACCATTTGTGTCAGAAGAAAGGCTCCTAACGGGACCGAAACTGCAAGCGCCACATAAGTTTTCCACTGGGACACGGGATAGCTGATTTGAAGGGTCTCGGCAAAGTAAAGGAAGGCGATACAGGATCCGGGCAACAGAATGAAGGCGAATAAGAAGAACATTTCTGGTGGAAAGGCTTGGAACGAAGGAAAGCTCAGAGAAACTATGAACACCATGTACAAGCCTAGAGCTCCCAAAATGGCTACTATCGTGTAAGCTTCTAATAGTAGGGCCATATTTTGGCCCATGGCTCTTACTCTTATGGCTAAGTTTTTGAACATCGATTCAGTCTGGCTATATAGATAATGTAGAACATCGCCCCCAGTCCTTAGAGTTGAGGCGTAACCGAGAAGCAGCTCTTTGAACTCTCTCAAACCCATAACTTTGGCGGCCTTAGCCATAGCTGAAACGGGATCCTGACCCGATGTGAGAACAGTCCTTTGAATCCTCTCTATCTCTTTCTTTAGCTCGGGCAGCAGAGAAGTTTTTCTGAGTCTGAGCAGACTTATGTAGGGTGATAATCCTCCACTTGCCATGACACTCAGGTACATCGAGGCGTAGGGAATCTCGTTCTTGAGCCCTGAGATTCTGTTTGATGCTAGCATTTTAGGAAACGAGAGTCCCACGATTAGCACTATGAGAGGAATTGAACCGAGCAGTATGACTATATAAGGATTTGAAAAAAGACTCGCAGAACCAGCCAAAAACAACGTTAAAGCTAGGTAAATGGTAAAGCCGAGAGTAGACACGATGGAGAGGAAGCTAACTATGCTAAGGTAAACCTCTGGGTGAATCCTCAGATTGGCGGCCTCCATGGCATCTTCCAGCCCCCTGTAAGCCTTGAGAAAGATTTTCCCTATCCGACCAAAGTAGGCATAGCAGAAGTCGTCTAAAGGTACGGCCATTAGACTCACCCAGTTTTCTCAACGTAGCTGCAGAGAATTGTAGTACCTCATAATAGCCTCATTTACCGCTTTTTGGCTTCTCTTTCCAGCGTCTGCCATCCTTTCTAATATCTCTCCTCTACGTTGAATCTCCAACATGAGGTACTTCTTTTCCTTTCCGAGTCTAGAGGCTATTCTGTCCAGAAGAAAACTTTCTTCAAGATCTGAATGAAAAGTATCGTCTATTGGAGACCACTCTGAAATCAGATTGTATTTCCCATGATCCACGATCTCCCAAATGTTTCTGACTCTTCTACCAAATTTCAATCCCATTTTCCTTTTAGGCAAACTGACCCTCGACACGTAGAGACAGACATTCATCAGCGGCACATAAATCTCAGCCACATTCATAGGCGGCGAGGTCAAACGTTTAACAGCGTGGTCCAAACTATCGGCATGCATCGTACACATGCCTCCGTGGCCAGTTGCGAGAGCCTGGAACAAAACGTAAGCTTCTTCCCCCCTTACCTCCCCTACAACAATGTAGTCAGGTCTGTACCTTAGGCTGAGTTTAACGAGATCGAAGAGGCTGATGAGGCTCTCTTTCGTAGCTCCAAATTTGAAGCCCTCCCTCCCTATGAGTTGAACCCAATTCTCGTGTAATGTGTTCATCTCCGCTACTTCTTCAACTGTCACCATCTTGTCATGTGGCTTGATCATGGTTACCAAGGCGTTCAGCATGCTTGTTTTGCCAGCCCCGGTTCCACCTATGACCATGAAGCTCATCTTATTCTCAAGAAGGAACCAAATATACGCGGCTAGGTTTTCGTCCAGCGTCCCCATCTCGATGAGGTCCACGATGGAAAAGGGATCGCTGCGGAATTTTCTCACACAGAAGCTGCTCCCGAACGTGGAAACTTCCCGCATGAAGGTCGCTGCGAGACGATGCTTTTCCGGAAGCATGGCGTCAAGCATCGGGCGGGCACTTGAAACGTGCTTGCCAGACATGTGGGCCAGCTTGACAATGAAGTTGTTTAGCTCAGTCTCGTCTGCAAACTGAATATTGGAAGGTATGCTCTCATACTTCCGATGCCAGACATAGACCGGTCGATCAAGTCCGTTACAGGAGATATCCTCGATGTTGGGGTCTTTGAGGATGGCGTCTAGGTCCCCGTATCCAGCTAAATCTCGAATAACATAATAGAAGATTCTCTCCCAGGATTTCTCATCGAACTTTTCTAGGCTCCGCTTATATTTCAATGACAACCTTTTAGCTTCAGATAGAATGTAGGAGGATGTATCAACCTCCATGGTCTCAGGCGGAGCGAGTTCCTTAGTAAGGAGGGAGACAATCTTGTCGTGAGTTTCCTTCTCTTTAGGGTCTAGCTTGACCTCTTCAACCATGTATTGGATTTGGTCACCAGCGGAGATTATGTTGACTTTGGCTAACGGATTGCTTATCCAGTAACTCTCAATGATCTCATGGCCCGTTTTCTTCTCTCTTTTTTTCCGAACCTTCGTTCCCTTTGGGCTTTCTTTTGTCAAATGCGTTCGCTTTGGTCTTTTTCGGGCAGGATCGGACCTTGTATCATCTAGGTATCTCTTCGCCTCATCAATGACCTCCTTGACACTTCTTTCGCTTTTCTTCAAAAATACTCATCTCTTCTAATCGAAGAAACGAATAAGGCGCCTTTTTGCTGTCTGAACCCTCCTGTTGCCAAACCAAAGGTTGGTTTTTGCTGATAAATTGGTTATGAATGTCATTTACGTACTTGAAAATCATCTCTAACCACCCTCCGATACTATCAGATAGGTTAGACACGTGATTCTCTGCGGTCATGAGTAGCTGGTTCTAGACTTTATCTTCTACATACGCCCAAGGTGACGGGTTCTGAAGAGTTATGGTTATCTGTTGACTATAGATTACTTTGACTGAGGGAGCGGTTCGGGTTACTGTTACGTTGTAGACCCCCAGATCATAGCCAATGTCGAGGCCTAGAAGTAGATTATAACCTGTGGACGAACCAGTAGTTGAATAAGTCCTTGAACCCAACCTTGCGGTGACGTTGTACGATCTGAACCCGGTCTTCTTATCTATTACAATGTTTATTGAGTAAGGTGGGTTTCCGCCCGACCAACTGGTCCCATTTATTTGCAATGTGTTGGTTAGAGAAGCAAAGACATTTCCTCTTGTTGTTACTAGCCAGACATCAAAATCGCCGACAGAAGGGATCTGGATGCCCTCAATAGTCACATCCGACATTCCTGAGAGTTGCAGCGGAAGACCCCCCGTTGGTATTGGCGTTGTATCGTTGACCCAGGCTCTCATTATGGTAATAGTTAAGGTGCATCTGTTCCGGATGAAGATGTTTAAGGTTGCCGTATCGTTTGGAAATACAGGGTAGGCGTAGACCTCAAGATCCTCCTCGCCGCGTTGCTGATCGAATCGGTTGAGCTCTGTCACAGTCTTGTTATAGTAGCTGTTAACTTGATTAACGTACATGAAGAGAGGTATAGCGCTCGTGAAAAGGATGCCCACAAAGATAAGAGTCCCAAGTATCGTCGAGATGCCGGACCTAGACCTATTCAAGCGGCACAATATGCGTCTCATAGACTACGTTCTGCCTCCTGCTCATAACTTCGATAAGGATCGAGCTTCCTCCGGACACAGTGACCGAAACCCTTACATCTAAGAGCTCGCCGGAAGGGACAGCTGTCGCTGTGACGTTTTTTCCCAAAAGTTCTCCTTCCAAGTAAACGTAAACATCAACCTCAATGTTTACTTCGCCATAATTGTAGATCCATACGTGAAGAACATCCACGCTATCATCGTGAGAGACATGCTCAACTGTGAAACGCTCGCTTATTACTTCTACCTCGGCCTTAACCTCATTGAAATAACTTGTTTGCAGAGAATTGCTCACACTGTAAGTAAAAGACCATAAGGACATGCCTACCGCCAACACTGCGGCGCACAAAATTATGGTCGCGATAATCGGACTAAAAGCCTTACGGTTCGCCAATAAACCTTTCATCATCTCTCTTATCCTCCAAGGAAAGCAAAAAAGAGGAAAATGGGGGAAGCCCGGGCGGCCGATGTTTCCAGAAGATTCTAAGTTAAGTCGATGAGCTTCGGATATTCTTTGCCGGCGGCACTGTGTAGCTTGATGTCTAGGGCGGTCCCAGAACTGAATGTTATGCCCTGATCCGTGCCTCTCTGAATCAAGATCTCTATAGTCGCTTCTCCACCCGCGTTCACTGTGACACTAAGGGTACCAGTAACAAGTGAGCCGCCGTATCTTAGTGTTACATTTGAGAATTGGGTATATGGTTTTCCGTTGACGAAGACATTATCAATGGTTGCGTCGGCTGAACCGGAATTCTTCAATACTACAGTGATGTTCCATCCTGGTTCCGTCCAACCACTTGGGTCGTTGGCTGCCGTCCAGCTGCTTATCTTATTTGCGTAGGCAGTTGGTATCTCTACTTTCTCAAATCTGGTGTAGGTTCCGGCTATGCTTCCCATCCAGTAGGCCACTGACACCGCGACGACTATCGTAACTGAGACTAGGATGACTGTTGCTATGACTGGGCTGAGCGCTTTCTTGCTTCTCAACAAACTTCTCGTTTTCTATCCCCTCCTATTCTTGGCTGTAATCTTGGGGGGTCATTTGATAAATCAGTTATGAAGCATCTCTACATGTCGATAATACTGTTTTTTCACACGATCGTAAACCACCATCTTGGTCAAAAACGACTCTGCTCTGAAAGATACCAACTAACCCAGAGCGACCATACGGAATCTTCAAATAGTCAAGGGCGGTCAACAATAGATAGAATATTGGAGCGCATGGGCATGACGAAATCAACTATGGGATTCATCGTGAATTACAGAAAAGGGCCGAAGACGCAAACATCCAAAGAATGCCTCTTGAAGTTTCCCGAAGTCGAATCCTTAAGCGAAGCCTCTAGGTTAATCGGCAGTAAGGTGACATGGCCTGCTGGTGAACGAAAATGCATTGGAAGAATCGTTGCCTTACACGGGAAGAAGGGTCTAGTCAGAGCCCGATTCAGAAAAGGAGTGCCTGGCCAAGCCATAGGAAGCTTCGTCGAGATAATTGGCTGAGTTAAATTATCGCCTTGAGATATAAACTCTTGAAGCGATCGGCTACGTCTTGAAGTGTTCCCAACCTTTGACTTTCATTGGGATCGTGCCCTTCTCAGTTTCAAGCAGAATCTCTCTGTCCTCCATGACTCTACCGATCTTGTTTAGCTGCGTACCAAATTTCCCAACTGCCTTTCTCGCGGCGTTCCAAAGATCCGGTCTAACAGTAACTACGAGTTCATATTCCTCCCCACCATATAACCCCAGTTCAACCGGGTCAAGATTATGGTTTTCTGCAAACCTTTCTACCTCCCAAGGTATAGGTATATCCTCAATCAAGAATCCAACATTACTCGCTTTCGATAGCTCGTATAAGCTCCAGGCTAGGCCATCGCTGGAGTCGATGGAGGAGGTCACAGCCCCCGATTGGGCTAGCGCCAAACCTTCTTTTAGTCGTGCTTTAGGCATGAGAACGGCCTGAATGAGTGGGTCCCTAGTCTCGATTGGAACCAAAAGCTTTTCCACCAGGATCTTCAATCCCGACGCCGTCTTCCCGAAGGAACCCGTCACTGCGACGATATCGCCCGGTTTGGCTCCGCTTCGCTTTACGAAGAGAGCTTTATCGCAGAATCCTAAAACGGAACAACTGATTATTAGATCAGAAGCCTCATTTGTATCTCCGCCCATGATGTAAGCTTCGTATTCCCTGGCTCCATCGTTCAGTCCTAGGCCGATCTCTCTTACCTCATCTTCCTTGAAACCTCGGGGCAGAGCAAGAGAGGACAGTAATGCAACGGGCTTAGCCCCCTTGGCAGCTAGATCGCTTATGTTCATCACGACGGCCTTGCGGGCTGCCTGCCGAAGGCTCATACCGGGTGGAACGTCGGTCTTTCCAACGAGCATGTCTGTCTTGATAACAGCCAATCTCTCTCGGCCGAGATCGACCGCAGAAGCGTCATCTCCGAAAGGAACCGTCATAGAAGGCATAACATCCAGAGACTCCAAGAGAATCTCTATTATTCTTCTCTCACCGAGTTCGGAAACCATTTTCAAACAAGACCCCGTGGCTAAACAAGCATAATCTCTCATGAAGGAATCGTCAAACAAGCATATAACACTCATTTGTTCTGATCGCCTCAATGGGCCAAGGTTCTTTACGCGTCAGACGCTGAACGGTAGAGAATACAAATTTATCTGTCTGATTTCATACAGGTATTGTGTCCGGCCCCGGTGGCTAAGCCTGGTAGAGCGGCGGCCTCGTAAGCCGCAGGTCGCGGGTTCAAATCCCGCCCGGGGCTCCAGTACCTCGGGTACGAATCCCTTCTACATTCGGATTGTTGTTTGTTGCGTGTTTCTCTTTTATGATTTTCTTCGGGACGTAGTTTTCCACTTCAATCCCTCACTCAATAAGATAAGTACGCTTATTCATATGAACCCTTTCGATTTGCCATGAGTGAACTCGATTAAGCATCATATGTTCTTCATATCTTTTGTGCCAAAATGAGCAAAGAACTATCTATGCTAAACCCTTCAGGCGTAAATCCCTTTGGCGTATCCCCATAGACTTGCAAAAACTCAAGACCAGCATCTCTCAGCATTCCTTTCATTTCATGCAAGGTGTACTCCCTCATAGACAAAACGCTCTCTTTGGTAGTTCCAGTATTCATATCAATTATGATCTCCTTAATGATTGACCTACTAAGCCTAGCATCGAATGACCAGTCTGCTAATACAAAGGTGTGATCTTTCCTAAACCACTTTCTCCCCAAGTGATTTCTGATGACCGCATCCTTGTTATGAAGATCCAATATCAGTCTACCATTTCTTCTAAGAGAGCTAGCCATTGAACGGAGAACCCTCTCATTCTCATCATCAGGAAAATAACCAAAACTATTGCCCCAGCATACAACACCATCAAATTCGTTATGGTATTGCGTGGTTCTCATGTCACCTTGAACAAATTCAACTTTAACATTCTTTCTCATTGCCTCTGAACGCGCTATGTCTAAAAGGTAGTTGGAGAAATCGAGACCTACAACACTGTATCCTCTTGAGGCAAGCTCTATGGAAATTCTTCCATATCCGCAAGCCAAGTCTAGAATTCGGCTCCCTTTAGGGAGTTCGAATGCCTTCTCTATGAAATCAACCTCTCCTTTTACATTCCATTTAATGCCTTCAATCACAAGGTAATCTTCTACTTTAGAAAAATATTCCTTCCACCAATCATCCTTGACATTAATGGTCGACATAGTCAAACGTACTCAGATCATTTCTGGCATATATATCCAAGAAATTATCTATTTAACAATTCTCATGGAGTGAAACACTTTCGCATCTCTTGGAGGTTCTTAATTTTCAGAAAGTGATCATATCTGTACTGGTCAAGGAAATCTCTCAAACTTGAAGCTCGATCTCTGACGGGAGGAGGAATCAATCTCTCTCTACACTCCAAAGTTGATTTAATGCGATAACAAATTTTAAGTACACTGGCAGTTAATTCGCTCATCTCTGACGATGTAGATTCTCTGTTACTTGACCATTTTGATAATAGTTCTCTAACACCATCTTCTGAGAATGCCATATCGTAGATTTGTTGAATGAGGTCAAGTTCGTCTGAGGAGAACATATTTCGGAGTTCTGACATTAAGTCCAGAACTCTAAAGGAGAGAATACCCTTTTTCCATAGAAGTAGGGCGCCCATAGACCTTCTTAATCCCATGGTCATAACTTTAGCCCAGTTACGAGGAACATTATATTTGTCCGCAAGCTTGACCATTTCACTAATATTTGAAGTTTCAGCGTACTTTGAAAACTTGTCGATCAAGGCTTCTACATCACAAGATTCCACTAAAGTTCTTTGAAGACGGCTGAAAAAGTGGAATGGATCGTAAAACGAATTTCCTCCCAGAGTTTCAATAACAAAAGGTTCCCTCATCAAAATATGGATAAAGGCTTCCGAGTCTATGTATAAGGTGTTAACCTTTGTGTCATGCGTAGATTTCCACTCTTGATCAGTCTTATCATCCATTTCAGATTGCCACCATATGATCTTCCTGCTTCCTGCGATGCCTTTGGCACGATTATGCCACTCTTCTTCTGAACCGAGAAACCATCTGTGGTCTTCAGAATATTCACGAAGCACAATTGCTTCATTAACTCTTGATTGAAAAAGTGCGATGAGATCGTAATCTCCGTTAGGAAGAGCTTCACCTCTTGCATGAGAGCCTATGTCAAAAACTGCGTCTACTTCAATGGAGCACATATCTGAAAGCCTTTCCTCTACGAAAATTGGAAAAGCTTTAAGGAGTTCCTGAGGGTATATGGGGGTAAATTCCTTAATTCTCATTTTTTTCACGAACTATTGTTTGTCTCGTTTAAGGGAGACTTTAGGTATGGGTTAGGAATTTCTTAAAGCTTCTGTTACAGAGTGATGCATTCTCAATAAAATATCAGTAATTAGTTTTGAATTCATGATGATTTTGAGGTCATTATTGAACCTTCTATTATGCCGCTTTTTGAGAATAGAAATAGCCAAATGGAGTATTCTCGAATCTTCATGTGGAAGATCCTCCTTCTTTAAAACATGTAAAACTACCCCATACGCCCGTACGCTATGTATTATCATAAAACTACTATACGATTTCCCCCTTATTGCTCCTCATCTTCAGAATGGTTCGAGTCATCTTCCTCTTCTAATTCTTCCTCGTCGAAGATTCCCATGTTCTCTAAATCCTCTTTTGTGTATCCTAGCTCGTAGGCGTTTTGTGGGTTGTAGTCGAAGTATTCTCTTATCGCTTCTATGTCTCCGTGTTGCTGCCTGCTCGTTAGGTGAGCCTAGTGGCTAGCTTAAGTTTCTTTAGGAAGTCTTTGTATTCTACCTCGCTTTTTAGTTCGTTGAAGATCCGTTTGACTGCTGGAACTTGATCGAAGCCTTTATCTGTCGAATAGATTTCGTGCACATCATACCTTTTCATGATTGAAAGGTTGATTAGGTCGGATATTCCTAATGGATACTGACCGTAGATCTTAGTCGCCTCAAGCTCATCTTCAAGCATCGGCTGGACGATTCTGATGTTGGTAAGTGCCACCAAGCCTCGTATGAAGTCGACAAGTCTAGAAGCCTTATATCGAGAAAACCAAATTAGTGCCTCGTCTTTAACTAAGCTACTTACAAGAGCTTCTTCTCCATTCCGAATCCTCGTTAGAATAAATCCGCATAAAGATATTTCCTCATCTTGAACCGCTTCGGCGGCTGTTGCTTGCCCCCATTTGATGAAGATCATCGTGTCTAGGAATCTCATTCGCGGCTCCTCTTGAATTTATCCTCAACTTCGCCTATCACAGCCTCCTCAACCTTGCCTAGCCTCTGTATCTGCCCTCTAGCAATTCCAAGCATAGTGAAGACAGGATCATCTGGAAGGTCCTTAACTTTATACACAAGCCGATTTCCCTCAACAGTGAAATCCAACTCTTCTCCTATGGTAATGTGAAGACGGCGACGAGCGTGCTCTGGTATGGTTAGGCGGAATCCACTCAGTATCTTAACGTTTGTTTTTTCCATTTTGTATCACCAAATCTACAATACATAAATACAAAACCAACTAATATATCTTTTCACGTCCGTTTTTCACCCTTTCCCCCAATTGCCCCCTAAATTTAGGAACGATTAAGCATCCTCACATGCCAGAGATTTGACATCTCTAATTGAAAAAGCAAGCAAATTCTTAGCGTACATTGAGCGGTTTTTCTACGTGTCCTTGCCAAAAAGTGGACTGAAACTTGCTTTTTGCGAAGATTATAAACGAAAATATAAATCTAGCCCGGGGCTCCAAAACGTGAAAGCGAAGACTCACTCGATCAGTCTGAGATTAAACTCGCCCTTAACCAACTTGATATGCGTAAAATGAACATCTGCAGTCAGAAGTGATAAGCCTCTTCTCAAGCATATTGCAGCTATCATGATATCAATAGCTGGTACGGGCTTACCTATCTTAAGGAGGGAAACCGCTATTTTTAGAGCTTCATCATAGTCTTCAACCGCAGGGTATAATATGCCAAGTTCTTTGAGATCTAATGCCTTCGGAAACTCCACGACGTTTAATATGGTTGTAAAACCTCTGGCCGCTCGTTTTCCACTTTTTAAGAGATCTATGAGCGCGCTTGTATCGTAGAGGATCTCTTCCATTCGAGCTCCCTTACCTTTTCGTAATGCTCTATGGCCTTCTCCAAGCTTATGGAGCTCACGTCCAGTTTAGACTCTCTTAACAGCTCAGCCAGCTCCTCAGAGGATGCGACTCCACGTTCCATAACCTCAAGTCTTCCCATGTACTCCGTCAAGGCCCTTCTTACAACTTCGCTCCACTTCACTTCAGAGTGTCTCTTCATCTTTTCATACAGAACCTTCGGAATGGAAATCGTCATGTTGGGCATAGCTTATTTAAAAGGAAATCACATATTTAAGTATTTTCACAGAAGTTCGAATCAGCACATATCTAAGAAGTTCAAAAATGTAAAGCGAGTTCTAAACCTATTTCCTGGCGCCACATAAAGCAAACAGTAGTGTATGACTGAATGAATCCTGTTAACTCCATTTTTTGAGGAAATTCTCTGCTTCTGTTCTCAAGGTTTTTCTTGGACTATAAAGATGGCTTTTGACAAAAGAGATTACTCTTTCTTTTTGCTCAATTTGGCCAAAAAACAAGTCAAAAGATTTAATGGCTTTCTCGGCAATGACTCTTCTGCATTCTTCTGCTAAATGAGGGGTTGTAGAAACATTCTCAACCTTCAAAAGCTCATTCGTTATCTTTGGAACAAGATTGGGTTTTGCCAATGCAATCTTACCAGAAAGACCAACAACATTGGCCACGGTGACCATATATTCATCATTCAAAAAGCTGTAATATCTGTCAAAAATAGCGTCAAATCTTCCATATTTATCAACTTTGGTCAGATTTGCAATAAGAGCCATGGCACTCCAAGTGAGGATTCTATACTTGCTATCCAAGAGATCTGTGAAAGAATCCATATACGGATACAATTTTTCCGGGTACTCCTCGCTTAGATCTATCAGTACTTTGGCGCAACCGTATCTAATTTTTGCTTTTGGTGAAGAAACACCACTGAGTACTGTGGGAAGTAGATCAAAATCTTGCTTAACCTTTTGCAGAAGTTCTTCTCCTGTCATCGATTTATCCAATAGCTTCCGTAATAGTCTATTTTCCATGAGGGCTTCACCTTTTCCACTAAATCTTGAATATTATCAAGAGGTATAAAATGGCATATGCTTTGGTAGCCTAGGAAAGATTCGAACTCTTTCTGGCTTTTGTAGTGCATGGAGAAATTGAAGGATTTGAACGAAGGTTTAAACGTAGCCCGGGCCTCCAAAAACGTTTAGATTTTCAACTTGGTGTATTCTCAATTATTACATGTTCATTTCAGAAGAACTAGCACAAACATTTGTCTATCGATTGTTGACTTTAATTTCTCTCAAATGTTTTTCAGATGTGTTGCGGGCGCGTATTTGTTGTGATCTGAGAAGGGAAACGAGTAGTGATGCTAGAAAGATTTTAGATTTGTCTGATTCACCAAGCAACCCATGAATCTTGTCGAAGATCTCGCTTGTTTCGTAGCCTTCTGGCTTCTTCTTTCCTTCGACCCAAGATTGGATTGGTGCAAGGTATTGCTCAAGCAGGTCAGCACGCGCAAAACCGTCTATGCCTTTCAAAGGGATGCTTCCCCGCCAGTTTCCTTTTCCAATGCTTGATATTAGAATGTCAAACCTACGTAAGACTTTGTGATGACAGGGCTGAAGTCTACCGTCGACGCTGTTCAACTCCAGAGCCTTAAGGATGTTTTTGTCATAATCATGCTTTTTGATTTCATCTTCGATCGCCGAAACCGCTACTCGATAGGATTTGCCTTGTGCTGAATCGACTGAAAAGAAACTAGTGATGTAGTCAAAAGCAAGACATAGATGTTGCACATACAGCTCTTTAAGTTCGTCCTTGTCGCCTAGAAGGGCATACACGTGATTCTAAACCTCTCCAGAGGGATCACATATTCTCAGGAGAGTCCCAAAACCTACGCTTATTCCTTTGTGAGGGCTTAACCACTGTTTGAGAGACAGGTAGTAGGCCCAGATTCTTTTCCATCGGTCATCCGTGAGAGACTGTCCATGACCAATACCAATGGATGGAGGCTTCTTTTCTCCAATCGCTCTGCATAAAGCTACTATGCTTTCTTCAAGTTTCCAATTGCAGATTTCCAAACCGATGATCAATTTCATGGTTCTACTACTGGAACCGTCTAGTGGTTGAGCTTTGTTCCATAGATTTCTGAGTTTTGCTAGTTCTTCTTCAGCTTTTTCTGTAGCTCCCCAACGATGCCCAGCTTGTAACTCCTCTTCCCACAATTCCTTCAATCTGTTTATGACCTACCGACTCTCCCTACAGTTATATTCTTGGGGAACCGTTTTCGTTCTGTCCTTTACAGTAATCAGGTGGATGCTTATCTAGCTTCTGATTAGCTGACGAGAGATTGAATAATCTTAATGTATACAGTGATCTGGCCCGGGGCCCCCATGTAAAACATTTTTTGGCTTGTTTTGCGCTTATTTTTGTAAAATATTTGCTTGCGTTTTGCTTTTTGCGAAGATTATGAACGAAAATTTGAACCTAGCCCGGGGCTCCAATTCTTAACCGAAATGAAAAGATCTTGTCCAGGGATTGGTAAGACTTAAATCTTACTTATTTCTTACCTGCCTATTGTGGTGAGAGTACGAGTGTTGTAAGACTTTCGTCAAGGGGACAAGTAGTTATACCTAAAAGTATTCGTGACCAGTTAGGGCTCAAAAATGGGGATAGATTGAAGATTATGATCGAGGCTAAGAAAATCACCTTAATGCCTATAACCCAGCTTTCAGAGGATCTTTTCGTGAAGGGTGAAGCTGAAGCCGTCAAAGAAGTTTTGAGTGAAGCCAAGAGAGTTAACGAGGGAAAGCTGGCTGATCTTTTGGCCGCCCTGGGCGTGAGGCATTGAGCCTGATCGTTCTAGATTCAAGCGTCATCGCCGAGTATGTGAATGTTTCGGGCAGGTTGAACGCTCAAGCCAGCGTGATCTTCGATTCTCTTGAGAAGGGTGAACTCACAGCTATTATGAGTCCTACCTCATTAAGCGAAGTTTTCTATGTCGTATCAAGACTGTATGTGACTTGCAGAGTAGAGAAGCCTAATGAGAAGGCCTTCAGTTTATGTGATTATCTATACTATCACCCGAGCATTGAAGCAGCTGACATGCCTTTATCCCTCATAGTAGAAGCTGGGAGAATCAAATATACCTTCAAGTTAGCCCTTACCGATTGCTATGTCCTAGCTCTATCTAAGCTCCGGAAATGCAGGGCAGCCTTTCGCCACAGAGAAGTGGAAATGAGGAAAATTCTAGACAAGCTTAATGAGGAATTCCAAATCGTATTCCTAGAAGATTACGGAACATAGTTAAAGGTGAACTGGGAAAGATTTTACAGGAATTCAAGAATATAAACCGAAGGCTTTAGGATGAAACGTGAGAATATCTCAGAGATGTATGGTGACATTCTATTAAGGTACGATCCCATTTGATAGACTTTGCTGCCTTTCCACAGTTGTTCCAGTTATCGATGTCTTGAACTGAAGTTAAGGCATCGAGTTTCCATGATGCGACGAAGACAGGCTAAGATCGAGCGGGGCAGTTATTCAGAGACACAGCACGATGTAGCTTCATGCTAACAAAGTAGAGGTTCTGTCCGTTCAATCTGCGTGTAAAGATATTTATCCGGTGAATAGAGAATAATGCCATGGGAAGGGTGCGATCAAGATGAAACTAGCCTTATTCACGGTTACATATTGCGGCTTTTGGTATAAGGGGAGAGCTTTATCTCTGAAAGAACAGATCCAGAAAGCGAAAACGATGGGTTTTGACGCGGTCACCATAGAAACCAAGAGGCCCGTAGCCTTTCCAGCAGACTTAGGTCAAAAAGCTAGGAAAGAGGTAAGGGAGCATGCCGATTCATTAGGGGTCGAACTAGCAGCTGTAGAAACCATGTCCAACTTCGCCAGCCCAATCATAGAAGATAGAGAAAACAACATCTTGATGGTAAAAGAATGTATGAGATTTGCGAACGATTTAGGCGTTCCTATCGTTAAGATCTTTGCCGCTTGGAAAGGAACGATGAGAATAAACGGATTAGGCTGGTACCCTGAAGAAGTCTCCTGTAAGCCGAGTCCGACACATCTGCAACAATGGAACTGGTGTGTCGAAGCAATAAGAGACTGCGCAAAATGGGCTGAAGAATACGAGGTAACCTTAGCCTTGCAGAATCATCCTCCTGTGATAAATTACGGATATGAAGACGCTCTACAGATGGTTAGAGAGGTCGATGAGGATGGTGTTAAATTGTGTCTAGATGCGCCGCTGCTTGGCCGACAAGACGAAGAATACGTGAGAGAAGCCGTCCAAGAATGTAGGGACCTAGTGACTCTGTCCCATTACGGCTCACTAGAATTCGACGAGGGACCCTCAGGAGAAATAATACGAAGATCCTTCCAAGGAAGACCGCATGTAAACTACCCAACGTTTACTAGGGAATTGAAGCAAATAGGATACGGTGGTGTTCTCTCATCGGAGGAATGTTCACCAGTTCTTGAGAACCATCAATATGGAAGCATAGAAACAGTCGATAGGCATGTTAGAGCAGCACTGAGATATATGAAGAAAATTGCCGCTGAGGCATAATCTGCCGAGTGCTTTCCCCCTTCTGTATATCTACCATGGCTTCGAAAAACCAAAGGCATCAGTGAATTCTCCGGAGTCGGCCGCGGATGTTTCTAGGCGCGCTAGATCGGATAGCCAAACTTTTCCCATAAACACTCGCGAGAACCTGACTGAGAGCGTATTGCAGACATTGATGTAATTAGAAAGACATAATTCCAGCTCGAATCTAACCTGTGAACTATGATGATGAATGAAAAAGGTCAGGAGGTGATGCGTCTGGACATTAAGTTGGTAAAGATAGACATGCCCAAAGATGGCAATGTGATTCTGGGTGAAGCCCACTTCATAAAGACTGTGGAAGATGTATTTGAAGCAATCGTCAATTCGGTTCCGGGGATAAAGTTTGGGCTGGCCTTCTGTGAAAGTAGCGGAGAGTGTCTAGTCCGCTTTGAAGGGACGGACGAAGAACTAAAAAGGGGTGCGGCGGAGAATATGCTCAAACTGGGTTGTGGCCACTCTTTCATAGTCTTCATGCGCGGTGCTTACCCCGTAAATGTGCTTAACGCACTGAAGACGGTCCCGGAGGTTTGCACAATATTCGCCGCAACTGCCAATCCTCTTGAGGTGATCGTTGCGGAGACTGAGCAAGGCCGAGGAATTCTAGGAGTTGTTGACGGTCTAAAGCCGAAAGGTATTGAAGATGAGGAAGGTATGAAGTGGCGTAAGGATCTACTCAGAAAACTTGGATACAAACGATAAACGCTCGCCCATACTCTCGTCTCACTCAGGAGAAAGTAGTGACCTAAAAAGAGTCTCCAAGATATGTTCCATACCGCTTCAGAGCACCATTGATGAGTGAAAGGTACTGGCCTACTCGAGTTCCTTATAGCCTATCTTCTCTTTCAGATCCTGCACTGATTCAGGGTTCAGTAACGTTGTAATGTCTCCTATGGGCTGGTTTGTCGTTACCGCTTTGAGAATTCTGCGCATTATCTTTCCGCTTCTCGTTTTTGGTAAATCTTCGACAAATATGATTCTGTCAGGCCTTGCTGTTGGCCCTATGACCCTATCGACTTGTTTTCTCAGATCAGCTTCTAACTCCGGAGACGGCTTGTATCCCGCCTTTAAGGTGACGTAGGCTATTGGGACCTCACCTTTAATCTCATGTGGCGCTGCCACCACGGCGCATTCCACTGTCGCAGGGTGTTGTGCTAACGCGTTCTCAACCTCAGCTGTTGAGAGCCTATGACCGGCAACCTTCATCACGTCGTCAACTCGGCCGGTTAAGCGTATGTTGCCGATCTCATCGTAGACGAAGGCGCCGTCACTCGTGTAATAGAACCTTTCGCCGTAGACGCTCCAGTACTGCTCCTTAAACCTTTCTGGATCCTTGTAGATCGTCCGGAGCATGCCAGGAGCAAACGGCGACATCTGAACCAAGTATCCGCCTTCGCCTATCTTGGTTCGCTTTCCATCTTCGGTCAGAATGGCGAACTTTGTTCCTGGGAAGGGCCTTCCGGCGACGGTTGGAATGAAGGGGCCTATGCCCGGTAGAGAGTTTACTAAGGTTGCCCCTGTCTCCGTCTGCCACCAGGTGTCAATTATTGGGCATCTGCCGCCTCCGATGACCCTAAAGTACCACATCCATGCATCCTCGTTGATGGGTTCTCCGACAGTCCCGAGGATTCGTAGGCTGTTCAAGTTGTGTTTCTTAGGCCACTCGTCTCCGAGCCTCATAAGCATCCTTATCGCTGTTGGAGCCGTGTAAAACACTGTAACGGCGTGTTTCTCTATTATCTGCCACCACCTATCTGGACCGGGATAATCTGGCGCGCCCTCGTATACCAAGGTGGTGGTTCCGTTCATGAATGGACCGTAACAGTTGTAGGTGTGACCAGTAATCCATCCTATGTCGGCGGTGCACCAGAAGACATCCTCGTCATGAAGATCGAAGTCCCATTTAGCTGTCCAGTACGCTTGAACGGCGTATCCGCCTGTATGATGCTCGATTCCCTTTGGTTTGCCAGTGGTTCCACTCGTGTATAAGATGAACATGATGTCTTCGCTGTCAATGACCTCTGGTTCACAGTGGAGATCCGCCTTCTCTATCAGATCGTGCCAGTAATGATCGCGCCCCTCTACAATGTTTACTTTATTGCCGAGCCTCTTTACGACCACAACATCTTTTATGGAGGTGCCTTCGACGGCTATGTCGGCATTGGCCTTTAGGTCAACCGGTTTTCCTCTTCTGTAGTACCCGTCAGCCGTGACAAGCACCTTCGCGTCGGCATCGATCATTCTTTCCTTTAATGACTGCCCACTGAACGCTGAGAAGACTACACTATGCACGGCTCCGATGCGAGTGCATGCCAGCATAGCAATCTGGGCCTCGGGAATCATAGGCAGGTAAATGCCAACTCTGTCTCCCTTTTTCACTCCCAGATTCTTCAACACGTTCGCAAACTTGTTGACTTCCCGATACAGGTCATAATATGTAAATACCCTATGAGGCTCATCAACAGGCTCAGGCTCCCATATTATTGAGGCCTTATTCCTCTTCCAAGAATCGACATGTCTATCCAACGCATTGTATGAGATATTGAGCTTCCCTCCCTTGAACCACTGGTAGGAAGGCGGAATCCACCTGTAAGTCTCAGTCCATTCTCTAGACCACGTTAAGCCTTCCCTTGCGAGCTTAGCCCACCAGGAAACCGGGTCCTTGGCACCTTCCTCGTATATCTTTTCGTCAGTAACCCAAGCCTTCTTCTTCAGTTCTTCAGAAGGCCAAAAATAGTTTTTCCTCTTTGAGTCTTCTATTACCCATTGGATTGGCTTCTCTGGCATTTGTTGTCTCGCTCCGGTTCTCATTAATTTTTTACGGGATTGACACTGTCGTAAGAGATAAAGCTTTCTTTCTCGCCGCAACGAACTGGAACCTAGCTATTTCTCGAAATACTTCTGATATTTATCAAATGGTGCATCTTTATCTGATTGCCTCCCAATGACTTAGTGAAATGAGAGTCTTCCAACGGGGCGGAGATATGAAGCTTGAGGCCTTCTTTAAGCCGAGGTCGATCGCTGTTATAGGGGCCAGCAGAGAACCTGATAAAGTGGGGCATAGGATTCTCAGAAACCTGGTGGATTCTGGCTTTGAAGGCGGCTTATACCCTATCAACCCGAAAGCGGTGGAGATACTTGGGCACAAATGCTATGGAAGCATTGGGAAGGTTCCCAATAACGTCGACTTGGCAGTGATCGCGGTTCCAGTTCACATCGTTCCAACGGTAGCCGAAGAGTGTGGTATTAATGGAGTAAAGGGGGTCGTGGTTGTCTCAGCCGGATTCTCCGAGACAGGCGCAAATGGAACCTTGCTCGAGAGAGAACTTGTGGCTATATGCCGAAAGCATAACATGCGTATGCAAGGTCCAAACTGCTTGGGAATCATAAATACTCAAAATCACATGAACGCTTCCTTTACTGCAGCTAATCCGTTACGTGGAAACATAGCTTTCGTCTCCCAGAGCGGGGCCCTTGGAAGCGCGATTCTGAACTGGGCGCTCCAGAACGATGTGGGATTTACAAGCTTCATCAGTCTTGGGAATGAAGCAGACCTGCAGGCCGCTGACTTCATTGAAGCCTTAGCTGATGATGAAGTGACAAGGGCTATCGGGCTCTACATCGAAGGAGTGAAGGAAGGCAGACGCTTCATAGAGATAGCCAAGAAGGTAACGAAGAAGAAACCGATAATCGCCTTAAAAGCCGGGACGACCGATGTGGGTATGAGGGCGGTCTCTTCTCACACAGGCTCCTTAGCAGGATCTGACACCTCTTACTCTGCAGCATTCAGGAAAGTCGGGATCTTAAGGGTTGACACTTTGGAAGAGCTCTTCGACTTGGTTCTGGCCTTTGAAGCTCAGCCGGTTCCGAGGGGAAGGAACGTTTTGATAATTACCAATGGTGGTGGACCAGGTATCTTGGCTGCAGACGCTTGTGAGAAGATGGGTCTTGATCTGCCTGCTCTGGAATACGAGATCGTAGAAAAGCTTAGAGGTGCCATGCCTCCTCATGCAAGCCTTCATAACCCTCTGGATGTTCTGGGGGATGCTGATGAGGATCGTTACAGGGTCACTCTAGACATCGGTCTTGGAAGTGGAAGGGTTCACGCGGTCATGGTTATTTTGACCCCGCAGGCTATGACGCCTGCTGACAAGGTCGCCGAAGTCATCGTTGAGGCCGGGAAGAGGTTCGTGGACAAGCCGATTTTGTCGGTCTTCATGGGCCTCGATGACGATTCGTATCCGATTAAAACGTTACAGAAGAATAACGTACCGAACTATATTTTTCCAGAATCAGCGGCCTCTGTATTGAGGGCCATGTACGATTACGGCCTAATCCTTTCTTCGCCATCTGAGGAAGCTCCAGAAATTCCAGATGTGCGCGATGACGTGATCAAACAGGTGATCATCAAAGCGCAAGAAGAGCGAAGGGTTAACCTTACCATTGGAGAATCGATCAACATAGCGGCAGCTTATGGTATTCCGATGCCGAAAGCTATGATGGCAAGGAATAGAAAGGAAGCAGCCGAAATAGCTGAAACCATCGGCTATCCGGTGGCTATGAAGGTCGTTTCACCTGAGATAGTGCACAAAACGGACATCGGCGCAGTTATACTTAATGTTAGCAAGCGCGAAAATGTTGAGAAAAATTACGAGGCGATCTTAAGAAAAATACGCCTGACTATGCCTGAGTCCAGAATCTTAGGTGTTCTGATACAGCAGATGATTCCAGTTGGCAAAGAGGTGATCATAGGCGCAGTTAGAGACCCCCAGTTCGGTCCGCTGTTAATGTTCGGTTTGGGAGGGATATACATCAACTTCTTGAGAGATGTTTCATATCGCCTGTGGCCCTTAACGAGGTCTGAAGCCAAGGAGATGGTTGAAGAAACTAAGGCGTATACGCTTCTTAGGGGAGTCAGAGGCGAACCTCCCTCAGATATTGACTCGGTTATAGACATGATTCTCAGAATTTCACAGATTATGGGCCGGTTCAAGGAGATCGTCGAGATGGAGATTAACCCATTATGCGTGTATGAAGAAGGGAAAGGCTGCTTTGCAGTAGATATAAGAATGACAATCTCGCAATAGATGATTGCTGGAAAGGAGAGAAATCTTGTCCAAGCAGATAGTCTACGTGGCGTCTACGGAAGAGTTAGCTGGAAAAAGCGTCATCACTATATCATTAGCTTTGAAGGCAAAGGAGTTAGCGAGAAAGGTTGGTTATTTCAAACCCATCGGCCTAGGAACCGCGTTAAGCTCCACAGGAGAAATCATTGACGAAGATGTTGAAACAATGAAGGAAATTCTGGGGCTTGAATGTGAAACTGAGCTTATCTGCCCCCTCATTCTCGGAAGAGGTGAGTTTCTAGAAGGCTTTGATAGGACAAAAATCTCCAGTTACGCCAATAAGATTGGCACATCATATCAAAAAGCATCTGAAGGCAAAGGAGTCATGCTGATAGAGGGGCCTCCTAACCTATCGATCGGATCCTTCTTATGTTCTCCCGTACCGAAACTGGCTGCAGATTTTAACGCCAAAATATTGCTCGTGGCGAGGTTTAAGGACGATTTCGTTGTTGATGAGCTCCTTCAAGCTCGAGACTGTTGTGTAAAGTGGGGCGTTTCACCTCTCGGAGCCATATTGAACCGTGTTCCAGTAGATAAGAGAGCTAGAGTTGACCAGGTGGTCAAGCCGATCTTGGAGGAAAACGGACTTGATGTTCTCGGGGCCATTCCAGAAGACAAAGTATTGAGCTCCTTAACAGTCAGAGAAGTCTGTGAATCTCTGCGCGGTGAGATACTTGCTGGTAAGGGAGGCATTGAGAAGATGATCCAAACTTTCCTTATCGGCGCTATGACGGTGGAGAGTGCTGTCAGATACTTCCGAAGGGCAACGGACAAACTCGTAATCACCGGAGGCGACCGAACTGACATCATATTTGCCGCCTTAGAGGCCGGGACTTCGGCGTTAATCCTAACGGGAAACCTTCATCCGAGTGTGAAGGTACTTCCCCGCGCAGACGATTTGGGGGTCCCTATCATCTTGGTGCCGTATGACACGTACGCTACTCTGCAATTGATCCAAGGAATCGTAGGTAGGATTAAGCCTCGAGACAAAATAAGGATCAACATAGCCAGGAAGCTATTCGAAGAGAACGTGGACTGGAAACGAATTCTGATGTAGCCCATGCCAATCTGATCGAGAGAATGAAAGTTGCCTGAAGGAGAAAAACACCTACCCCCAGGGCAAACGGTTATCAAAAAGATGCTTGCAAGGCACATCGGCATCGTTCCGAAATCTAGCCCCGATGCTTGGAGCCTAGAGATTTACGGACTGGTGGAAAAGCCTCAAACCTTAATCTGGAATGAACTCTTAAAATTGCCCAAGGTCACCAGGATATCAGACTTCCATTGCGTTGAAGGATGGAGTGTACTTGATAACAAGTGGGAAGGCGTTCTCTTCAAAGAGATTACGAATATAGCCAGACCCAGAAGGGAAGCCAGATACGTGACATTTGAATGTGATGACGGATATACCACGTCCCTGGATCTGAGTGATCTCTTAGATGACGACGTGTTGCTGGCTTACAGGCTTAACGATGAAGATTTAGAGCCGGAAAACGGTGGACCATTGAGACTTGTCGTACCGAAGAAGTATGCCTATAAAAGCGCAATGTGGCTGAGGAGAATAAAATTCACACCCAAAAAGGAGCTCGGATACTGGGAAAAGAGGGGATACAGCTACACAGGTGATCCATGGGAGGAAAACAGATACGAAAAAGGCGCTAAGCCTAGAGAAAAGGTTCTTCATGAATGAAATATTTCGTAGACTAGCTGTGCTTTCCTCCTTCCAATCTTTGGAACCTCCTGAAGCTCCTCCACCGAGGCACAGGCTACCCTAGAGATTGTTTTGAAATGCACTAGAAGGTTCTCTGCCAAGCGGTCTCCAATATATGGAAGGGATGAGAGGACATACTTCTTACGATCCTTTATCGGTAAGTCCGCTCTCGCAGGCTTCTTATACCACTTTGCATCAGGAAGCTTATCGTTCAATCCGGAAGATTCCCTCTTAATCAGGATCTTCATGAAGGCTTTGAAAGCGGTGTCACTTTCAACGTGTACAATCGGGGTATTATAGACGTAAACTATCTCTAAGTAGGCTCCCATGAGCTGAGACCAGTGCACCAAAAGATCGCGTTCAGACCCGAAGTCGATTGCCGTCAAATAGTCTTCAAAGTTGCCATGCACTAGAAGTATCCTCCGTTTTACTGGATAGCCCAATACCTCCTCGGCCTTCATCATCCTAAGAAGCTGATCCCATAGCCTGTTGGACCTAACAGAAGACAGGAAATCATTAATAGTCTTCCTCTCTATGATTACGGCGCCGTAATCAGAGATCGCCACGTAATCGCCTATAGGTAGTTGGGTGAGATTGATCTCCTCACATACGTCATCAAGTACCCCTGCCAAATGCCTCTCCCTGTAATCAACAAGAAGCTTCAACTCAGTTCACCATCTCCCAATCAAGTCTGACCAAACTAAGAAGAATTGCTCCCTTATGAACACTAAAGAATAAAAGCTATGATTTGCTTAGAGAATTGCTGTGATGAAGTTGAACTCAGCACCTCATCCAAAAGCAAGGTTCTATACACGCCTGAGTGAACAGGATTTTCTAGGTTTGACCATCTGGCCCGGAAAGACTGATCCGGCAGCGGAGGTTATCGTTGTGCAAATTCGTCGCAGAGAAGGAGGCAACTGGGAGACTGTTGGAAGGTTAGCGGTTTACAGGTCGCCGGACGGAACGTACTCGAAGCTTCCTGAACGCGAGTGACATCTTTCCCGTCCAGGTCAAACCTTATATTATCCTTATTTTTCTAAGGTTATCCATTTTATCAAGGTGAAGAAGTATGGGGCGAACTCTAAATGTTGGCATCATAGGCGTCGGGACAATCGGAAAGGCCCACTTACAATCATGTCTAAACCAAAATAACGTTAAGGTTGTAGCCATATCCGATGTCAACGATCAAGAGCTGAGATCGACAGCCAAGAGATTCAGGATAAAGGAACGTTTTGTGGACTATAATGATCTTCTAGCCCTCGACAAAGTACACGCCGTAAGCGTATGTACGCCGCCCTTCAACCACGCCAAGATCACCTGTGATGCGGCGTCCGCTGGCAAGCATGTCCTCTGCGAGAAACCTATGGCTATGAATGCCTCTGAAGCCAAGATGATGGTTGAGGCATGCAGGAAGGCTGGTGCAAAGCTAGGAATCGCCAGTGCGCGTGGCAGGTTCGATCCGGCTGTCGAGTTGGCTAGGCAATACATCTCTGAGGGTAAGCTTGGAAAAGTCTATTATGGAAGGGTCAGCTTCTTCCGGAGGAGGGGACGTCCAGGAATAGACATCCTAGTTGATTCCAAATGGTTCATCGACTCGTCCAAGGCTGGCGGAGGCTCGTTTATTGATATTGGATGTTATGATATAGATGCGATGCTTTACCTTTTGGGAAGCCCGCAGCCTTACGCTGTGAGCGCTATGACGTTCCGAGGCATAGAGGACCTGCCAGAACTTGGCACAAAGTTCGATGTGGAAGAACATGCATCTGTTTTTGTAAGATTTGCAGAGGGCGCCACCGTCACATTTGAATCAGCTTGGGCATCCAACATGGAGAGCGGTGAAAATACGATCATCTTGGGATCAAAAGGCGGGCTAGAATTGAACCCGTTCACCTATTATACGAAACAGAACGGTGAACTCGTTGCCATTAGAATGGACCTGGACAGGAGAAGAGCAATGATGCGCTCAATGGATATGCTCGTAAGTGATTTTGCAGCGGCCTGCCTTGAAGATAAGACGCCCAAAACTCCAGGAGAAGACGGGTTAAAGGTCATGCAGGTCATAAGCGCAGCCTACGAATCTGCGAATCTTGGAAGAGAAGTGGAGATACAGTCAGTATAACCGATGGTTCATCCAACTAGACTCCTTAGTTCTGTTAGTTGATACATGTTTACTTGTCTTTGGTCTATGAATACGAAGGTTTCACTCAGACGGTTTGGTGATTGTCGAGATGGGCTTTATTCCTTTCAGACAGGTACACCTGGGCTTCCATACCTCGCCCTTGATAGAGGATGTCGGCTCTGAGCTTGATCCTAGCGAATTCATTAGAACATCCCGGAGAGTTCACATGAGAAAACGTCAAAGATGCTCATCTGAAGACCTGCTTTCCGCGCCTAAAACGAGTTTATCCCTTTTTTATCTTAAAGCTTAAATTCCAAGACTCGATCGTAGTTAGTACAATGGATAGATGACTCGTGGGGCGATAGCACATCCTAGCTCTTAGAGGGAAGATCTTTTCCATATTATCAAGAGAACTTAATGCACGGATACCTCAGTTCCATCCATACAGCATAGATTACGATATGATCTCGTATGTCTACCGGGACCTGATCAACTGGTTCACGGTTAAGTGGAACATCGACGAATCTCATTCCATACCTACTATGCTGGACAGATATGCTGAGGAGAAATCCGAAGAACTGAACGCATTCCTAAGCCTCTGGTTAGACCACTGGCTGGATAAATGGAGAGAACGTGTAAGAATCCTTCACCGAAAGCCGAAAATTCCCAAAATGAGTCTCGAACGGGCTAATAAGTCTATGAAAGTCTACAAGGAGATGGATCACAACGGAGAGCTGAAGGATACATTAGTAAGAAAACTCATAAATCACGGAGAGATCTGCATGACCGAACAGATAGCCGAAAATCTGATTGTGGAAGAGATTGCGAAGTTTATTCCAAGACTAGATGAAGGACACAAAATGGCAGGTTTGAATCCTTTAGAGATCCTTAACAACTTGATACCCAGGATATCCAGGCTGTCTAAGGAGAAAGGCCCCCTCGTCTACCTAAGAATTAGAACCAGCATGTTCTAGACTCAACAAATTTTCACGAATTTCTCGCACCGAGGAATATGGTCTCCTGTTCTAAGGAATAGAACAGTCGTTCTAACGCTTAGCATTAAGTTCCCGCAGTGCCTATTAAGCTAAGAGCTCATTAAACCGCATTAGGAAACCTAAGGGCCGAAGTAAGAAAGGGGCGAATATTGCTCAGAGAGAAAGGACATACGTTTATGGGCGTTCACATAGAAGCCTCAAAAAGAAAAAACAGAACAGCATATGTACATTTAACGAACTGGCACTATTGGAAAACTAGAGGATGAGGGTTGTTTTGGCGGACGAAACGAGACGTGAAATCGGTAAATATCTTTCAGGAGTGATTTGGGAGGTCTACCTCTACATCTTAACCTCAAACGAACCAGTCGGGGTGAGGGATGTGTGGAGGGGCCTAAGGCTTTCAAGCCCTAGTCTAGCACAGTATCACATCAACAATTTGCTGGAAGCTAAGCTTATAGCTCAAGCCGCAGATGGTAAGTACGTTGCCGAGGAGAAGGCTAGAATAGATGCCTTAAGGAACTTCGTCCTTCTCAGAGGCCGCCTAATATCTAGAATGACATTTTACGGAGCGTTCACACTCGGCCTCTTCGCTGTATACCTCTTCGTTTGGCCCTTCAAGTGGGACCTTCGGGACTTCATCGTTTTGATTGTTTGCATATCCAGTATGGCCGCCTTCTTTTACGAGGCCTACAACCAACATAAAGGTTTAAGGACAGACGCTCACCTACGGAGAGGTTAAGCGGCGTCACCTGTTCAACAGTTTTGAACGCCTGTTCTAACGCTTAGCATTAAGAGTAGCCTTTCTCTACTATTCTACAAGAAAAATGAATGATGGATCGGTCTGAGGGGATCTCGTTGCATAATATGCTTGGAGTGAACGGGTTCAGGTTTCCAACGGTTGGACGGAAGCTTCTTCTTCAAGGTTCGACTGGCTTCATTCTTGGAACAATTCTAGGTTTAACACTATTCAGTATAGTGGGTCTACCCAAAATATTGGAGCCTTGGAGCGGTTTAGCCTCCCGTCGGACGCTACTAACATTCTCGTCTTATGAAGACCTGAGAGGCTTCTTGAATAGAAGCACCTCGCCTCCGTATTTCTATTATGAGGGAGTAAAGGGGGTTCCCGTTCCCCTCGTCGATTTCGCTGTTTCTACTGCCGAACTAGCTTCAGGTGCGTCTTCTATTGAGTATTCGCGGACGAATATCCAGGTTGAGGGCGTTGATGAGGCCGATATGATAAAATCTGATGGCGAGCATATCTATTTGGTCTCTGGTCAAAGTTTGATCATCGTTAAGGCGCACCCGCCTGAAAATGCTATGGTTCTATCTCGAATCAGCTTCAACGGGACCATAATTGGCCTCTTTATTAACGGAGACAGACTGGTAGTCTTCGAGCAGGATTACGGCTACTGGATTTGCAGGTCTGAGAAGGAGTCCGCGATGATAGTTTGCCCGATATTCGAGGTCAAAACACACTTCTTGATCTATAACGTGGAAGATAGAGCGAAACCCATGCTGGCAAGGGAGATATCGGTAAACGGTAGCTACTTCACTTCCAGGATGATTGGAAACCACGTTTACTTACTGGTTAGCCAACCTGCCGGCCTCATAGAAGACGAGGTATACCTGCCAGTCGTCAAGTATGACGATCGATTGGAAAAGGTAGATGCGTCAAGAATATACTATTCCAACATCTCAGACTACTATTACGCCTTCACAACGGTTCTCGCGGTTGACATCGTGAATGCTGAAGCGCCGAAGTTCGAAGTCTTCCTCGTTGGAGCCACAAGCGCCGTCTACGTCTCCATGGATAACATTTACGTGGCGATTCCCAAGATGCCGATATTCTATAAAGAATCTACAGTCCAAGAGACGACGGAGATCCACAGAGTACGCATCACAGGCGGCGAGATAGAATATGAGACTAGCGGGGTTGTTCCAGGCCGAGTCTTAAACCAGTTCTCAATGGACGAATACGAGGGACACTTCAGGATAGCGACAACAACGGGACAGATGGCGTGGAACCCTGAAGAGGCAACCTCGAAGAACCACGTATACGTGCTTGACACGAACCTGAATATCACGGGCAAGATCGAGAATATCGCTCCTGGGGAAACTATATACTCAGCTAGGTTCATGGGTGGAAGGGGCTATCTGGTCACGTTTAAGAAGATAGACCCATTCTACGTGATCGACTTGAAAGATCCAGCGAATCCAACGATCCTGGGTAAGCTTAAGATAACCGGCTACTCAGACTACCTCCACCCATACGATGAGAACCACATAATCGGCATCGGCAAGGAAACTATCGAAGCCGAAGAGGGTGACTTCGCATGGTATCAGGGAGTGAAGATCTCGCTCTTCAATGTCAACGATGTCGAGAATCCCATAGAGATAGACAAATATGAGATAGGCAACAGAGGAACAGACTCGCCAATCCTCAGAGATCACAAAGCCCTGCTATTCGACAAGAACAGGAATCTCCTAGCAATTCCAGTCTTGGTCGCCGAGATAAACGAAAAGCAATATCCGAACGGCGTCCCTCCCGACGCATACGGAGACTTCGTCTGGCAAGGCCTCTACGTCTTCAACATATCCGAAAACGGACTTGCACTTAAAGGAAGGATCACCCATATAGAAAACGTTGCCGAATACCTGAAAAGCGGCTTTTACTTCGACTCAAACTACATGGTGGAGAGATCTCTCTACATCGACAACGTGCTATACACGATCTCGAGCAGGAAGATAAAGATGAATAACCTGGCAGACCTGGGCGATCTCGGCGAGATACAACTTCCTTAATCTTTGCCCCACCCATGGTCTCCCAGTTTGAAGATGCTTGGCAACATCTTGGCCCATAGGAGAATCAGCGATAGTGTTTCCTATCTAGCTTCTTTGTTCTTGTCTGGAACCGATGCTTTGGGTCTTACGGTGTCCCCCGGAAGATCGAAT
>Ga0315314_1000602_pt1 | contig 37903 bp, 37 predicted proteins | sample TDP9_MG_FD_203631 | JGI IMG/M metagenome (GOLD analysis project Ga0315314, IMG submission 203631) | Freshwater sediment microbial communities from Lake Towuti, South Sulawesi, Indonesia - TDP9 | ecosystem: Environmental > Aquatic > Freshwater > Lake > Sediment | place: Indonesia: South Sulawesi... | reverse complement strand
CTCGCCTTCTAAAGTGGCGTTCAAGAGACGATTGCCGCGCAAAGCTTTGGCAACAGCTTTCGTCAATATATCGGTGTATGAGAATTGTGTCTCTTGGCGAATTCCAGCAGCATTGGTCATGTCTACTTCCATGACTATAGTGCTGTGGGGCGCTGTTCGTGCGCTTAGGGAGAGTCTTTCGGCCGTTGTCTTTCTTACGCCAGTTAACGGAATGATCTCTCTTACCCTTGGCTTTAACGCGCTCTGCTCAGCGAAACGTCTAACATCGTCTTCTACGATTCGACCTTCAGGACCCGTGCCCCTTATCTGCGTCAAGTCAACATCTAACTCTTTGGCAAGTCTCTTAGCGGCGGGGGAGGCTGGAACTCGTTCTCGAAGTTCATCTGGCCTCATGACTGCCTCGGTCGTAACTTCCTCGGCTACCTGCGTTGGGGGGGATGGCGCTGTCAATTCAGCTTCTATTAACGATTCGTCAGCTGCTACAATGATTCCTATAGCCTGGTCCACAGGCACGTTAGAGCCTTCAGCGGCCAGAATCTTGCGAAGAACTCCAGACTCGGGCGCTTCCATGTCATACGTGATTTTCTCCGACAGCACCTCAACCAGAGGCTCGCCTTTCTGCACTGCTTCGCCTTCTCTCTTGAACCATTGTACGATAGTGCCTTCTTTCATCGTTAGGCTAAGCCTCGGCATGACAACCTTCGTGGTCACCTGTAACTCCCTCCAGTCTTGAATCAGGTTCTGACTCATGAGCCTATGACTTTAACATTTTCTACCCTAAGCGAAGGCATAACCGAGTCTGCAAACTGCTTTGAATCATTTCCGATGTCTGAAACCTGCCTAAACCAGTCGAACGCAACGCCAGATACCATCCCGCCTTTGATTGGATATTTTACCTCTCCTTTCTCGATGTAGAACGCCGTTGAAAGCTGAGCGCTGATTAATCCTGATCCAGCCTGAGCAAAACCAGCCATAGACTCAACTAAGACGCCCTTATCAATCTCTGAAACAATCTGTTCTTTCGATTTTCTACCTGGCTGAATCACCAAATTTGACGGGTAGATTTCAGGTTTAGCTCTGTAACCGCTGCCAACAATCGCACGAGCCATACTCATGCCGCCAGCGTAACGAGATGCGTTTCCCGTATTGTTGGTCTTCAGCAAATTTGCAGTGGTGGTGTTATGCAGAAAACTCTCAAGCTTACCCTTCTTAACCAAGGTTGTCTTCTGCGAAGGGCATCCTTCATCATCAAAGCTTCGAGAGGAAAACCCGGTTTCAATGAGGGCATTATCTTCGATTGTTATGTTTTCCGACGTTACAGCTTCTCCGGTCTTCTTGCTCCAGAATGAACGTCCGAGAACCACTGTTTCGCCCTTCAACGCGTCTACCAGTGCATCGAAAAGCTGATACGAAACGGCTTCTGGACCAAATGTAACACTACCCTGGAAGCTCGCTACAGGTTTAGGTTGGAACAGCGAGATCGCCATCCTTGCCACATTTACGCCAACCGCCTCAGGATCCAAGTCAATTGTTCTTCTGAACGTGAAATCAGCGCAGCTACTTGTCACTTCCTTGTTTTGCTTGCCACTTGCCCCGAGATAGATTAACGTCTTGGTCTCCCTTTCTTCGAGATCAACTCCTAAGGTGTTGACCACACCACGCCATCCACACATGAACGAGACTCGGCCAGTCTTCACAATGACTCGTTTATCAAAACCCTCAGCAGCATCAATCCCACGTTTTGCCAGGTTGACCACATCTTCAATGCTCGCTTCGGGAACCTTAGGATCGAAGAGTCCCCGCACTTTCTTGGTGGAATTAGCCCTCGGCAACGCAAAATCCTTGATTCCGGAGCTGACTTTAGAGACGTGCAGTGCATTTTGTGCGGCGTCGTTTATTGATTTCTCGCTTATCGTGTTTGTGCACGCAAATCCTACCTTATTGCCTTTGACAGAAACGCGAAAACCCACACCCGCGTCGGAAGCTCGATTTTGGGTAAAAATCTCAGAGTTTCTCACACCAATGTCCGTGGTCTGTACAGCCGTGAAGAATGCCTCGGCAAGAGTCGCACCTTGTTTTTCCACACGGTTGACCGCTTTATGGGCGTAGTCGCTTAGCTTAGCCCATGTTTCATGCAGACTCGTGGTTATGATCCCGTTCCTCCAACCATTATTTTACATCGAATAGCCGGCACCACTCGCCCCTGAATAGCGTATTGAAGTTTGCCGCATGCTCCGGGTCGGAGAACCGTCTCTTTGCCCACAGCATCTACCGTCTTGAAAACCTCAATAGCGTTGCCAGCAACGTTTGCGCCTCTCAACTCCTCTGCCAGCTCACCGCGACGTATCCATCGGGCACTTTGAAAACCAAAAGTGAAGTCAGCGTTTACATCTGCTTGACCGCCAAAGGTTCCTTCCAGATACAAGCCTTCTCGAACATCGTCTATCATCTCATCCAACGAGTAGTCGCCTGCTTCGATACCGATGTTGGTTTGCCTGATCAATGGTTCAACGCTGTAATCCCAGGCATGAGCATTGCCGGTTGAAGACACACCCGCCACCGAAGCGCTCGTTCTGTCATGCATAAACGACTTGAGAAAACCATTTTCGATGAGAACCGTTCGCCTGCATTCAACTCCTTCATCATCGTATGGAAAGTAACCCAACCCATTCTGCACGCGTCCATCATCAAAGATGGTTACGAGTCTCGAGGAAACCAGCCCGCCCATCTGATCACCGAACCCGCCGCCACTCATAGCCAAGTCTGCTTCCAACGGATGGCCGATGGCTTCGTGAAGCAGCGTGGCGCACAACGTGGGATGTACGACGACTTCTCGTTTTCCAGACGGCGGTGCCTTCGTCTTAAGAAGCCCTACAGCTTTCTTCGCAACTCTGTTTCCCAATGAATATGGCGGCGTCTTGTCGAAAAGCTCCAAACCTCCAGAGTGCCCCAGGTTTTCTGATGCTGGGCATATGATGCCGTTGCTTTTAGCAATGACCTCAACCGTCAACAATACTCGTGTATTTTCTTGATGAATGCGCGAACCCTCTGAACTCAGAAAGTACTTGTCATCGTGGATACCAATGTACGTAGCCTTAGCGTCTGCAACTTCTCGTCCAACATCTTTAATTCCCTTGCAAGCCTCAAATGGAATATTGGCAGTGTCTTCGGCAGACAACTCTTGAAGCTTCTTTTTAACTGGTGTCTTCACGTCTGCTTCGACCGTTTTGACTAGTGCAGGTTTTATCTTTTGCTTCTTATATCTCGAAGATGCTTTGGCCAGCTTAACTGCAACGATCAAAGCGTGTTCAACATCCTTTGTGTTTAGGAGATTAGTTGAGCTGAATCCCCAAGATCTGCTGTTGACTAGGACGCGGGCGCTCATGCCGCTCAAAGTAATGTTGGAATAGTCTTCAACCACGTTGTTCTTGACTGTGCAAAGCGTCATGTGTCTCTTCTGAGCTCGCAAGTTCGCCAAATCGGCTTGATGCGCACTCTTGGACTGCAAGCATTTCTCCAAGATTTCGAAAATGGTGAGCCTCTCCTTTAGGGCGTCTGGGATAGTCTAGATACGTTTCAGTCAGTAGGTAAGGTTTTCTCAACTCCAACATGTTTGATAATCTGTTCTCGGGCGTCAAATCACCTGTGTTCGCTGTAGGTAACCTAGGCGTTCATGGAATCGTTAAAATATTAGAGGGCAAACATGAATGAGTCTCTCCACAAGAGGGTTCCTTGTGCCTGAGGAGGCATCAGAATTCGCGACGAAGGAAGACATAGTCGCCTTCATTTCTAAGAATGGGATAAAAATCCTCAACTTGTGTCATATACCAGAAGACTGCAGGCTCAAAACCCTGAGTTTCGCAACAACTGACTCTGAAAAAGTCGCTGAAATCTTGGAGCTGGGCGAGAGGGCTGATGGCTCCAGCTTGTTCTCGTTCTTGGACCCGGGTATGAGCGATATTTACATCATGCCCCGCATCGGCAAAGCTTTTATCAATCCTTTCTCGCAGGTGCCGACGCTCAATGTCTTATGTGATTACTTGGATGCAGATGGAAAACCCTTGCAGACGGCGCCTCAAAACGTCCTATCAAGAGCTGAAGTGAAACTACGCTCCTCAAGCGGAGTATCTCTGAAAGCGCTGGTTGAACTGGAGTTTTACGTGATCTACAAGGATGAGCATGAACCATTGTTTATCGCGGCACCAGACAGGAACTATCACGAGTCATCTCCGTTCACAAGGTCTGAGGATTTAAGAAACGAGATCATGCTCACGCTGCCCAACATTGGTATCCCAACAAAGTATGGGCACAGCGAAGTAGGGCGAATAGTAGGCAAGAACGGCGAGTTCATTGAACAACAAGAAATAGAATTATCAGCGCAGAGTTTGCCCAGGATGGCTGAATCTGTGGCTCTAGCAAAGTGGGCAATAAGAAACGTCTGCATGAGACACGATGTTTCTGTTTCTTTCGCACCCAAAATAACCGTCGAACACGCAGGAAATGGAATGCACGTACATCTGTGCGCGTTGAAAAGAGGCAGGAACATCATTGCTGATCCGAGTGGAAAACTAAGCACTGCAACACGGCAGATGATTGGTGGCATCTTGAAACTTGCCCCAAGCCTTTCTGCGTTCGCAAACTCGACACCCGTGTCATACCTTCGCTTTATCGCACGCAAAGAGTCTCCTATGCACATATGCTGGAGCTCCAGAAACCGCTTGGCACTCGTACGCATACCACTGTGGCGCAATCCAAGAAAAGTGAGCAACCATCCAGATCAATGCGGAGAAACCTTCGAGTTTCGAGGGCCAGATGCGTTTGCGAACCCATATCTGCTTTTAGCTGGATTTGCGACGGCCGTAGACTATGGTCTGAGCAATGGAAAGGAAGCGTTGAAAACCGCTGACGATCTATACTTAGATGATCGTGGTGGAAAACGTCGCCTGAAGGGTTTGCCGCTTTCTTGCAGCGCGTCTGCTGACAATCTGCAGAGAGACAGGTGGCTTTATGAGGCTGACCAAGTTTTTCCAAAGAAGCTAATCGACAAAACCATCGAGTCACTGAAATCCCATAAAGACAAAAATTTATGGCAAAATTTGGCGAACAGATCGGACGAAGTTGAAAAGATACTGCGGCAGTATCGCCACTTCGGCTGATTAACCCCGAGAAACCAAGTTTTTCACTACTTGAACAATGCTTTTCTCGTCAGGGATTACCGACTTCTCCAAGGATGGACTGAACGGAATAGGCGTATCGGGTTCAGCCACTCGCTTAATCGGTGCGTCTAGATAGTCGAGCGCTTCCTCTGCTACGGCTGCTGCGATTTCAGCGCTCACGCCAGCGGTTTTACAGTCTTCACTAACAACGATGAGCCGCCCAGTCTTCTTCACCGATTTCACGATTGCTTTTGTGTCCAGAGGCGACAAAGTCCTAGGATCTACAACCTCGGCAATGATTCCTTCCCTGATCAACTGCTCAGCTGCGTTTAGAGCCTTGTGTACCATGTACAACGTAGCAACGATTGTTACGTCCTTGCCTTCACGTTTGACCTCTGCAACTCCGAATGGAATCGTATAGTCTTCGTTTGGAATCAAGCCTTTGACTGGATACAACAACTTATGTTCCACGAAGAATACTGGGTTGTTGCCTCTAATTGCGGTCTTCAATAATCCTTTGGCGTCATACGGGGTTGAGGGCACAGCCACGCATAGACCAGGCGTGTGCATGAACCAAGCTTCGAGGCTCTGAGAATGGTGTGACGCTATGTTGACACCTGCGCCGAACGGAGTTCGAATCACCAAAGGCACGCTAACCTGTCCCCCGAACATGTACCGAATCTTAGCTGCTTGATTACAGATCTGATCTACAGCCAAGGCAGTGAGGTCGCCGAACATGATTTCGGCTACGGGTCGCATGCCAGTTATTGCAGCGCCAACACCAGCACCAACTATGGCATTCTCAGAAATGGGGGTGTCCCTGACTCGTTCATCTCCAAATTCTTCAGCCAATCCTTTCGTGACTCCGAAGGCGCCTCCCCAGTACCGTCCGATGTCTTCACCCAGCAGAAATACTGTTTCATCTCGCTGCATTTCTTCTCGTAAGGCTTCGCGCAAAGCGTCACGCACAGTTACTTCTCTCATCATCATGCCACTCTCTCCTCTGATGCATAAACGTCTTCGGAAGCTTCATGCGGCTCAGGAAATGGGCTTTCCAAGGCAAACTTCGTGGCATTTTCAACGTTCCTTTTTACATCGTGAAACGACTTTTGAATCTCAGCTTCAGTCATGATGCCTCTTTCGAGTAACGTGGCTTGAAAGCGTGCAATCGCGTCTTTCTTGAGCCACTCATCAACTTCCTCTTTGGGTCGATACGCGGCTGGGTCGAATCGTGAATGTCCCTTCAACCTGTAGGTCTTGCATTCGAGTAAGGTCGGGCCTTCGCCTCGTCTTGCTCTCGCCGCAGCTTCACCAGCCGCTTCATAAACAGCCAACACGTCATTTCCATCCGCTGTGACACCAGGGATTCCGTAGCCAGTGGCTCTTTCAGCGATGTTGTCAACAAGCATAACGCGTGACTGCCGAGTGCCCATGGCGTACAAGTTGTTCTCGCAAACGAAAATCACGGGCAGATGCCAAACTGCGGCTAAGTTTATTCCTTCATGGAACGTGCCTTGATTAGACGCGCCGTCGCCGAAGAAGCAAGCCACAACTTGATCTGTGTGTCTTAGTTTGATGGATAAGCCTGCGCCAGTTGCGATGGGGATGCCAGCACCTACAACTGCTGTTGCGCCCAACATGCCGATGCTGAAATCGGCGATGTGCATTGAGCCACCCTTGCCTTTGCAGTACCCGGTTTTTCGACCAAGAATCTCAGCCATCGTCTTGTCTAGTCTGGCGCCTTTGGCAATGCAGTGCCCGTGTCCCCTATGCGTGCTTGTTATGTAGTCGTCTCGGCGCAGGTTAGCGCACACGCCCACCGCGACAGCTTCTTCGCCTGCATATAAATGAATCGTGCCCGGCACAAGGTTCTGACCGTATAATTCGAACACTTTTTCCTCAAAAAGGCGAATTGTCAGCATCTGGCGGTACATTTCAAGCAGTTTGCCGTTTTCAGGCATAGAAATACTTCCTTAAAGTGATGTTCAAAGCGTTTGAGGTAAGTGTGAGAAAGCGCTAATAATCTTTTCAGCCAGCATAATCGACCCGGTCTTTTGCGCCTCCTTTGTTTGGGCTCCAATGTGAGGAGTGCAAACGACGTTGGGTAACTGCATCAGCGTCCAGTCGGTTGGAGGTTCAACCTCGTAGACGTCGAGGGCAGCGCCGCCTAATCTGCCCAACTGCAACGCTTTCAATAATGCGTTTTCGTCGACGATGGCTCCACGAGACGTGTTAATCAAGTGAGCCCCCTTCTTCATTGTTAAGAGTTCTTTTTCTCCAATCATGTGATGAGTCTGCGGCGTGTACGGGATGTGTACAGTTACGATGTCACTGCGACTGAGCAAGTCGTTTAAGGAGACGAACCCGCCTCCCAACTCCTTCAACAAAGCTGGTGGCGGCATGGTTCTTTTATGAATCAAAATCCTCATGCCAAACGCTTTGGCCAATCGTGCGACACGTTCACCGACATTGCCCAAACCTATTGTGCCTAGAGTCTTGCCGCGAAGTTCCCAGCCAATCAGGTCCTTCTTTGTCCATCTGCCTTCTTTCATTGCCCTATCAGCGAGTGCGATGTTACGCGCTATGAACAGAATCAATCCAATTGTCAATTCCGCCACCGCTGAGGCAGCCGCCTCAGGTGTGTTGAGGATCGTTACTCCCCTTTTCTGGGCTGTGCCCACATCGATGTTATCTAAGCCCACGCCGGCTCGACATATCGCTCTTAGCCTTTTTCCAGCGTCAATGATTTCTTTGTTGATGATTGTTCGGCTTCGTACAATCAATACGTCGTAGTTTGGAACCACCTTTTTGAGCTCTTGGTGACTGATTGTGGGTTTGACGTCGACCTTGAAGCCAGCTTTTACCAGTTTCTGTATTCCCTCGACATCAACGGGATCGCAAACGAGGACTCTTATGTCAGTTTTCATTGATGTTCATCTCAGGTTTTCGTCATAAACTTGCACTTGACCGCATATCTCCTTTTTTATTAGCACAATTTATCTTGACATTCTATCACCGATACTAGTGAGCTAGCGGATGGTGCGACATTGCCAAACGAAATCGAACAGACACTGAACAATTTAAGGGCGAACAACTTTGACGCCAAGTTCGCCGAGAGCAGCTTCGCAGCCATCGAGATGATTCTCAGTTCTATTCCGAAAGATGCAGTTGTCGGCGCTGGAGACTCGGCTACAATCCGTCAAATCGGCATTTTGGAAGACTTGGAGACGAGAGGAATCAGGGTTCTCAACCCGTTCACGAGGGAATTGACAATGGATTCAGCTAAGACTGCAGTGCGCGACGCTATGTCGAGGCAGTTGTTCTCGTGCGACGTGCTTCTAGCCGGCACCAACGCAGTCACGGTGGACGGAAAACTTGTCAACATCGACGCTGTGGGTAACAGAGTTGCTTCGATGATCTTCGGTCCAAGAAAAGTGTTCATCGTTGTCGGCAGTAACAAGATTGTGAAGAACGTTGATGAAGCTCTTCGTCGAATAAAGAATGTTATTGCGCCTTTTCATGCCAAAACCAAGGAGTTCGCCACTCCGTGTGCACAGACTGGCAAATGTAGCGACTGCAGCGCAACCAGAAGAATCTGCAACGTTACCACAGTCATGGAAAAAAAGCCTTGGAGAACCGACATTTCAGTCATTTTGGTCGATGAGGATCTGGGTTTGGGATGGGATGAAGCTTGGCAGAAAGAACGCATCCAGAGTATAAAATCGAACTATGAAAGAGTGACTTGGGTCTTCGCGAGTGCCAAAGCACATTGAGGTGGAAGGCATAAATTGAATTGCAGTGGTATGCACATTGTTACTTGGGAAGCTAAAGCGAGTTGATGGTTGGCATAGTTGGTAAGCCGAACACTGGCAAATCAACTTTTTTCAGTGCTGCCACTTTGGCTCCAGCTGAGATTGCGAATTATCCTTTCACAACCATCAAGCCTAATCGGGGAGTGGGCTACATTAGAACGCCGTGTGTGCATGAAGAGTTCCAAGTTAAAGACAATCCTCAAAACTCGTTGTGCATGAATGGAATAAGACTCATACCGGTCGAGCTGATTGATTGCGCAGGGTTGGTTCCAGGCGCTTGGCAAGGACGAGGCTTAGGCAACCAGTTCTTAGATGAGATTCGCAAAGCAGACGCGCTAATTCACGTTGTGGATGCGGCAGGCGCAACCGACAGCGAAGGCAAATTGATGAAGCCGGGCAGCCACGACCCTCTTGAAGACGTTCGGTTCTTGGAAGTGGAGATTACGATGTGGCTGTCGCAGATAATCAAGCGAGAATGGCCGAAGATGGCGCGCACTGTGGAATCGGGTGCAACAGAGCTGTACCCTCTTCTGGAGGAGCGCCTCAGCGGACTAGCCATAAAGAGAACCCACATCTTTGAAGCCGTGAGAAAAACTGGGTTAAACGCTGACAAGCCAACATCATGGAGTGAAGATGATCTTCTGAGATTCCTAGACGCTCTGAGAGGAATCGCCAAGCCCATGCTCATTGCAGGCAACAAAATCGATTTGGAACCGTCAGAGCAGAACGTAGAGCGGCTCAAATCATCCAAGTACACGGTCGTGCCCTGCTCAGCCGAAGCAGAGTTGGCTTTGAGACGGGCGGCTGAGAAAGGAATGATCGACTACAAGCCAGGTGACAGCAACTTCAAAATATTGAAGCCAGAAGGATTGACAGAAGCTCAAAACAAGGCGTTGCAGACCATTAAGGAAAAGGTTCTGTTCAGGTTTGGCATGACGGGTGTGCAAGAAGCCATCAACATGGCGTATTTTAAACTGTTGAACATGATAGTCGTGTATCCTGTGGAGGACATCGAAAAGCTAGCTGACCATAAAGGAAACGTGTTGCCAGACGCGTACGTTGTCCCTTATGGAACAACAGCTCGCCAGCTCGCCTACTTAATCCACACGGAAATAGGCGAGAGCTTCATCTATGGCGTGGAGGCTCGTGAAAAGAAGCGCATTGGAGAAAACTACGTGCTAAAAGACAGAGATGTAATCTCCATCGTAAGCGCTAGAAAAAGAGGTTAGCATACTCGAAAGTCGTGCCCCTCTACGATGATATACTACAAACAACGAGCAGATGTGAGCGAGAAAAGGATATGTCCGCTCTCATCGATTACATGTAGGAGAGACGATTGATGCGGACTGCGGGACTGCAAAAGCCCTCGCGCCAGGCTAAAATGGTCTTAACGTTGCTTTTTATATTTTTCCCACGATTTATCAACCCAGCGCTTCAATTCTTCAACGTCTTCGGAAGTCATCGAATCGAAGCGTCCCTGATGTTTCAAGTATTCCTCAACTGGTTTACGCTTGGCTTTGTCTACGAGAGTAGTGCTGGGCGCGTTGAGTTCAAACTTGCCCTCAACGATTTCGTAAAGCGGCCAGATTCCCGTTTGAACGGCTAGTCTTCCTAATTCAACGGTTTTTTCAGTGGAGTATCTCCATCCAGGGGGGCAGGGAGTCAGTATCTGTATGTATCTGGTGCCCGTCAACATCTTGGCTTTTCGCAGTTTGTTTACAAAGTCAAGCGGATACGAGATGCAGGCTGTGGCAATGTATGGTATTCCATGCGCAGCCATGATCATGGGCACATCTTTCTTGTGTTCGCGTTTGCCCGTGGGTGTTGTTGTTGTGCGTGAGCCAAACGGTGAGGCACCGCTGCGTTGAAAGCCCGTGTTTCCATACGCTTCATTGTCATAACAAACGTAGATGAAGTTGGTTCCTCTCTCAGCCGCGCCCGACAACGCTTGCAGACCTATGTCAACCGTGCCTCCGTCTCCAGCCCAAGCCAGCACAGTCACGTCTTTAATGCCCCTGGTTTCATACGCGGCAACAACGCCCGATGCAGCTGCAGCCGCGGCTTCAAACGCTATGTTAAGACAAGGCATGTCGAAAGCTGTGAAAGGATACGCGCTTTGTATCACAGAGGTGCAACATGCTGGCACAACGAACACGGTTCTCGGACCCAGCGCCTTTTGAGCCAGCCTGATAGCGACTGTTGCTCCGCACCCAGCGCATGCGGCATGTCCTGAAAGCAAATTTTCTTGGGTTGGAAGTTCTTTCAAAGAAGCCACGGTTTTCACTCTCTCAAGCCTATCCAGTTGACCTCGCGTTCAACTTTTCCAGCTTTCAGATACTGATGCGACTTATTGACCATGGTTTTAATGTCTTTGACTGTGACGTCGCGACCGCCCAAGCCAGCAACGAACCCAACTGCAAACGGCTTGTCTTTCTCGTGGTAAAGTGAAGCTTTGACTTCTGTGTGGAGCGGGCCTTCCATGCCGTAGGAAACTTGACGGTCGATTATAGTTAAGACCTGTGCGTTTCTTGCGATGTTTTGGATGTCGTTTTTTGGGAAGGGTCTGAAAACTCGAACTCGCGCCCCGCCCACTTTGTGTCCTTGCTTTCGAAGGCTGTCAACCGCCAGTTTGGCTTCGCTTCCGATGGTGCCCATCGACAGAATGACATGGTCAGCGTCTTCGCACTGGTATTTTTCTATATGCCCGCCGTGTTCGATGCCGAATTTTTTTGCGTACTCTTTGTCTATTTGTGGAATGAGTTGTCTGGCGTTTTCCAAGGCTTCGTACATGAATGCTCTGAATTCCATGTACCATTCAGGATACACGATTGCGCCGTGCGTAACGGGTTTATCGACATTCAATTCCCATGGCGGACTGTAAGCAGGCAGGAAATCATCGATGTCCTTCTGGTCTGGGATGCTAACAGGCATCGACGTGTGTGACAGAATGAAGCCTTCGAAGCAGACCATAGCAGGCATGTAAACCCGCTTATCTTCACATAGCTTGTAGGCTTGAATAATCGTATCAAAAATTTCCTGATTATCGGCACAGTAAAACTGAATCCACCCAGTGTCTCGCTGAGAAAGCGAATCGCTGAAATCAGCCCAAATATTCCACGGTGGACCCATGGCACGATTAACCACAGCCATAACTATGGGTAAGCGAGCAGCAGAAGCCCAGTGGAGCATTTCGTGCATCAGAGCTAAGCCATGAGCCGAGGTTGCCGTGAACGCGCGTGCCCCGCCCACTGCAGCGCCTATGCACGCCGCCATTGCGCTGTGCTCAGATTCAACCCGGATGTATTTGGCGTCCATCTCTCCGTACTCCACAAGATCAGCGATTTGCTCGACCACATTTGTTTGAGGCGTAATCGGATAGGCAGCGATAACTTTGGCTCTCGCAGCTTTGCAGGCTAATCCCGCCACACGGTTGCCCGTCTCAACAATAACCTGGGTCACTACGTGCCTTCCTCCCGTTCCATCGTGATGATTTTCATTGGGCACTCCTGGGCACATATCCCGCAACCCTTGCAGTAGGCATAGTTGATCTTGGGTACGTTATCAGCGCTGAGCTCAATGCACGCATCGGGGCAGTAGACCCAGCACAACCTGCATTTGGTGCATTTTTCCAAGTTTATAGCTGGTCTGAACGTTCTCCACGACCCGGTGTCGCCAGTGCTTCCAATACGCGGACGCGACAGCGGCGTAAGCGGCATGTCTCGCATTTTCTTTGGGGCGTTTGCCATCGGCGCCACCGATAGTAGAAGTAGACCATAATACAAAGTCAAGGGTTAAAGGGTTTCGCATCCATGCCCAGAACGCGGCTGACAGGCTAAAATCTACCAGTTCTTGACTAATCGTTCATAAGCCAACGCAGCTGCCTTGGCGTTCTTCTCTCCAGCCGCGCCATGCCACACCTGCCGTATGGCGTCGATAACGCTTTCTAGTTTCACTTCTTCCGTTGCCTTGACGAAGGCGCCCAGCATGGTTGTGTTCAAGATTGGCAGCCCTGCAACCAGAAGCCCCAGTTCAAGAGCTATGCCTGTTGCGTCGACTGTGGCAACGCGACCGTGCTTGATGTTCAACTCTTCGGGCTTCTTTCTTGTGTTCACAACGATCATGCCGCCATCCTTCAACCCTTCCGTGACGTCAACAAGGTTCAAGAGCCCAGAGTCCAGCACGATCACGTAGTCCGGGTTGTAGATCTGGCTTCGAACCAGAATCGGCTCATCAGACAGTCGGGCGAACGCCTTCACTGGCGCCCCACGACGTTCAGCGCCGAAAAACGGAATGGCTTGAACCCATTTTCCTTCTTTAAAAGCAGCCCGAGCCAACAGCTCAGCAGCTGTGACGCCGCCTTGTCCGCCGCGACCATGAATCCTGATCTCTTTCAGCACCACTCGTTTGCTCCAGCGCTTAGAATCAGAGAAATGACGTCCCGAATATTTAGTTTTACCCTCGGAAGCCAGCTTTGTAAACTATTCATGATCGGCTATATTTTCCAGACCCAATATTCATAACCATACTTGGGCTGACTCAGTCTCTGCTTCCTGATCAAATAGTCCATAGTCTCGGTGAACACAAGATGATAATACCAGCAGAAAAACTCGGGAAAACTTGCATACGTGCTCGCGTCGCATTTGCTGAACGTTGCTTTTATCATGTTCAGGTTCTTGTAGACTTCGTCAAAAATATACGCTGCCATTTCATCGACGAATTCGCTGATTGTTCCCATGTCTTCTTCGCTGTATATTGGAGCTATAGGCACGCCGTTCGCATCGAGGTATCGCCATTGACGTAAGAGGTTCTCGGTTTCCTTGCTGACTTCGTGGCTTTCGTCGTGGTACTTTCTTTCGTATTCTCTCAGCGCGTTAAGAGTTGTCTTTTTGATTTTTTCTTCTACGGATTTTCTCTCAGAGCCAACGAGAGTTTGGAACTTCGTATAGGCTGCCATTGGATTTTCCTCTTTCATTTCACTGCCCATGAATTTCCATTGGTGGTCAGGAGGCGACGTTCTCCTTCGTTGCCTTTCTCCACCGAAGCTGGCATACCTATATCGCCTGCATTTTCCCGAGTGCATTCCATATCGTCCAAGAGCATCCATACCGTTCTCAACAGCCCAAAGGTAGTATCGCCCACTTTTTCTCTTCGGCGCTCTTGGCATTATATCTCCCTCTTCAGCGAACCTACTTATCATGTCCAATGAGTATGCGCCTATCAAGACAAAGCCTACTCTTTCAAACCCGAATCTGGAAGACACAGGCAGATGGTTGTACGTTTCGACGATGGTTTCCCAGTTAGCCTCGTAGATCTCTCCTATACTCCTGCCTAGCCCCAACGATGCCTTTCGTGTTGCAGTAACGTCTCGTTTCAAGGCAACAAAGAAGCTTGGAACAAGCTTACCGTTCTTTTCCTTGACAAAACCTCCTTCCTGAAGAGATTCCAAGTGCCCAAGGACTTCATTCCCCATCAAAGCATATGATCTTGCCAAGTCTGCAATGGATTGGCCCTTGTGCAAGCCTACGATTATGGCTTTTCGAAGGTCAGATTGCAGCGCATTGTAGGGGTTATGTTTTCCCTTTCCAGCGTCACCACATATTATTATGGAAAGCTTCAAAAGCAGCACCTCTTTCCGCCACGGAAACAGCCCTCAGCCTAAGATTTGCAGCTCACGTGATATAACGTTGTCTTCATGCTGGAAATCCTTATATCAACGTTTAGGCTTTTGCAAGTGGTTCTGGCAGGTAAAGACAGACGAATGTTAGTTGAGATTCGCTGGCATGGAAGAGGCGGACAGGGCATAGTCAGCGTGAGCCGCTTGCTGGCTGAAGCCGCCTTAATGGACAAAAAATATGTGCAGTCTTTTCCAGAATTTGGACCTGAACGGTCTGGTGCGCCAGTGAGAGGGTTCACTCGAATAGCAGACGAACCCATAAGCATGCATAGCCAGATCTACAACCCCAACGTCGTTGTCATCGTTGACCCAACTTTGCTGGGCACCGATGTGACCTCAGGCCTAGCCGAAGACGGAACCATCATAGCAAACACTGAACTCACGCCCACCGAGTTGGGCAAAACGCTTCGCACTGACAAAGCGCATGTTTATGCTGTCAATGCCAAGAAAATCGCGCTGGACATTTTGGGGCGCCCTATCTACAACACAGCCATGTTAGGAGCGCTTTTGAAAGTGGCGCCTCTAGTCTCGTTCGAGTCTGTGCAGAAAGCGGTTAAGGCTCGTTTTCCCGGCACTTTAGGCGACAAGAACGTTGAAGCCATGAGGAGAGCCCACATGGAGGTTGCTGGAAATGACAGCTGAAAAAAAGCCAGGTTGGAAATTCCTTCTGCTCGGTGCTGTCGTTGATGAACCTGGCTCCTCACAGGAATACAAGACTGGTGATTGGAGAGCGTTCAGACCTTTCGTGATCAAGGAGAAATGCGTCAACTGCCTGATCTGCTGGATCTACTGTCCCGACTCCGCGATCGTTAGACAGGAAAAATGGGTTGACGTAGATTACGATTACTGCAAGGGCTGCGGGATCTGCGCCAAAGAATGCCCAAAACAAGCAATCTCAATGGGAGATGAACCCAAATGACAGTCTTAGGTTTGACTGGAGACGAAGCCGTAGCTCACGCAGCCAAGCAGAGCAAGGTTGACATCGTAGCAGCGTATCCGATTACGCCTCAAACTATCATCGTGGAAAGGTTCAGCAAGTACGTAGCTAACGGAGAAGTGCCGACTGGATATGTCTGCGTTGAATCAGAGCACTCCGCGCTATCTGCTTGCATTGGCGCGAGCCTAACTGGAGCCAGAGTTTTCACGGCAACATCTAGCCAGGGCTTAGCGCTCATGCACGAAATGATGTACATTGCTTCGGGTCTCAGATGCCCGATCGTGATGGGCGTCGCCAACCGGGCGTTGTCAGCGCCGATTAACATTCATGGCGACCATTCGGACATGATGGGTTCCAGAGACTGCGGCTGGATTCAAATCTACGTCGAGAACGCGCAGGAAGCCTACGACTGGACCATTCAAGCCTTCAAAATCGCTGAGAACAAAGAAGTGCAGCTTCCAGTCTCGGTGAACCTCGATGGCTTCATAATCACACACTGCATGGAAGGCGTCGACACTGTTGACGACAATGTTGTCGCCAAGTTTCTGCAGACAAGGACGCCACTTTTCAAACTCGATCCCGAAAAGCCCATAACAGTCGGAGCCCTGTGCTTCACAGACTACTACTTCGAGTTCAAGAGGCAACAGGTTGAAGCCCTGACCCACGTTCGCCCTGTGCTGAACAAAGTCGCTAAGGAGTACGAGGGCGTTTCAGGCAGAAGCTACGGTGTCCTAGATGCTTACGGCATGGACGACGCTGAAGCAGCTGTGCTCTGCCTCGGAAGCACAGCTGGAACCGCTCGGGAAGTTGCCCGCAAACTCAGAGCACAAGGAAAGAAAGTGGGCGTCGTGAAGATGTGGCTTTATCGACCTTTCCCCATCGACGAAGTAAGAGCTGCCTTGAAAAATGTAAAAGCGTTGGCGGTATTCGACAAAGCCATCAGTTTCGGAGCCCAGTACGGAGCGGTCTGCTCCGACGTCGTCGCGGCTTTGCACACCGCTGAAAAGAGGCCTCGCATCTTCAACGTGATCTTCGGATTAGGCGGAAGAGACATCAAGCCATCGGACATCGAGTTTGTTTTCAACGAAGCCCTGGAGACAGCCAGAAGCGGCGTGGTTAAACAGGAAACGATGTACTTGGGAGTGCGAGAGTAAAATGGTCGTGTTAAAGGAACTGTCAAAAGAAGAACTGTTCGCTTCTGGACATAGACTATGCGCAGGCTGTGGTGAAGGCACAATCAACCGAATGACTATGAAGGCGCTCAGAGGCCCAACCGTAATCATCGCCGCCACAGGATGCAACGAAGTGGCAACAACCATTTACCCCTACACTTCATGGAAACTGCCTTGGGCGCACGTAGCCTTTGAGAATGCGGCGGCGGTTGCCTCAGGCGTGGTGGAAGCATACAAGGCTATGGCGCGGAGAGGCACTGGACAAGGACAGATTGACGTCATAGCCATGGCTGGGGACGGAGGCACATACGACATAGGCATCCAAGCGTTGAGCGGCGCCCTAGAACGAGGACACGATTTCCTGTATATATGCGTGGACAACGAGGCTTACATGAACACGGGCATTCAACGGTCTGGATCAACGCCGCATGGAGCCGACACGACCACGAGTCCCGCGGGCAATGTGATTCCAGGCAAGCCTGAATGGAAGAAGGACCTCATCGGCATATGCGTAGCTCACGGAATCGAATACGCCGCAACGGCTTCACCTGCATACTGGAACGATTACATAACAAAAGTGCGCAAAGGAATCGAAGTCAACGGACCCGCAGTCATCAACGTGTTGTCTCCCTGCCCCTTAGGATGGCGCCATGACTCCTCACTGAGCATACAACTAGTCAAACTGGCGGTTGAAACACGGTACTTCCCGGTTTACGAGTTTGAACGCGGCAAATACAAGCTGAACCTAAACGTCTCAACCCCCAAGCCAGTGGAAGAATTCCTTAAGGCGCAGGGAAGATTCGGACACCTGTTCAAACCGACCTACAGAAGAGATGTAATCGACGAGATACAGCAAAACGTAGACATCAACTGGAACCGCATCCTGAAGCTCTGCGCAAACTAGCCTAGACGCTTAAAGCCACGACCACGGCGACATCGCAGACATTTGTGCCTGTCGGCCCTGTGAAGACTAGATCGCCTAGCTTCGAGAAAAAAGTGTAGGAATCATTGTTCGCCAAGAACTCCCGCGGGTTCAATCCTAAGTCGTGAGCGCGTTGCAGAGTTTTTCCATCAACGACAGCTCCAGCTGCATCTGTTGGTCCGTCAACACCGTCTGTGCTGACTGAGGCAATCACCACTCCATTCATACCGCTGATTCTCAACGCGGCACCAAGCGCTATCTCTTGGTTTCTTCCCCCCTTTCCCTTAGCCACAACTGTGACAGTGGTTTCTCCGCCCGCAACTATACCAGCTGGTCTGTTGACAGGGTTTCCAGAAGCCGCGATTTCTCTCGCTATGGAAGCCAGCATCGTGCCCGCATCTCTGGCTTCACCCTCAAGAGTTGATGTTAAGAGCAGTGAGTTGAGCCGCGCTTTCCTGAAGTTACCGTAGGCTGCCTGGCTGGCGGCGAAATTGTTTCCCATGATAATATTGTGAACCTTCTTGAACACCTTGTCCCCAGGTTTCGGAGTTTCTGGAATCAGCCCGCTTTCGCCGTCGCTTAAGACTTTTCTAATCGACTCAGGAACAGTGCTCCACAGTCCATGGTGTCGCACGATCTCAACCGCATCGTGGAACGTGGTCGTATCAGGCACAGTTGGACCAGAGGCAATGAAATCCAGCGGGTCGCCCACAACATCAGACAAGATCAAATTGACCAAAGTGGCGGGATACGCCTCTTTCGCCAGCCATCCGCCCTTTAACCTAGAAATATGTTTGCGCACAGTGTTAATCTCAGTGATTGTAGCACCCGACTTCAAAAGGGCGTCAGTAACCTTCCTCTTATCTTCCAACGACACGTCGCCTCGAGGCTTAGGCATAAGGCTTGAACCGCCGCCCGAAATCAAGCAGACGACAAGGTCGTTTTCCTTAGCTTTGCCCACCAATTCCAACATACGATTCGCGGCTCTTACGCCAGACTGATCAGGGATTGGGTGACTTGCGCGCTGCAGCTTCACTCTGCCAGTCTCATATTGTGGGCAGGAGTAGGGCACGTTTACGGCGCCTTCCTTTATTCGGTCTCCGAGAAGCTCAAAGAGTGCTCCTGCCATGCAGCCGCTCGCTTTCCCCCCGCCTATAACATAGATGTTCTTGAACCTATCCAGATTGAACGTCAGATTCGCAATTTTGAGTGTGTTGCCTGTGACCTTGACCTTGGACTTGATTATGACTTCTGGGTCGACAATTTCTAGGGCTGCGTTGAGTGCGTCTATGGCTAGTCGTCTGGCTTTTCGGTCGAGGCTTGACCCAGCGTTTTTCAACAATTGATCCGCGTTCTTGATGGTCACCATGCTTGGTTCACGTGCACCGTCAACATTCGTAGGAGTTCTTCTATGATTGTCGCAAACGTAATAAGTTTGCGCGCATCATAGACAGCGAATTCAATCTCCAGGTAAAGACGTGAAACAACATGCCGAAGCCCAAGGTTTACGTCACTCGAGAAATGCCCGAACGCGGACTAAACATCATCAAACAGAAATTCGACGCCGAAGTGTGGCCTGAATACGCGCCTCCACCCAAGAAAGTTATCATCGAAAAAGCCGCCAAAGTCGACGCCCTGGCCACTCTTTTATCAGACAAGATAGACGCTGAGGTGTTCGACGCCGCGCCCAAACTAAGAATTGTTGCCCAAATGGCTGTTGGATTCGACAACATCGACCTCGCTGAAGCCACGAAACGTGGAATCTACGTGACGAACACTCCTGGCGCGCTCACGGAAACCACGGCTGACTTTGCTTGGGCTTTGCTGATAGCTGTTGCACGGAGAGTTGTGGAAGGCGATAAGTACGTTCGCACTGGAAAGTGGAAGGTGGGATGGCACCCCATGATGCTGCAGGGAAGAGACGTTTACGGAGCCACGCTGGGCATTGTTGGTCTGGGTCGAATTGGCTGTGCCATAGCCAAGAGAGCCAAAGGCTTCGATATGAAGGTGCTATACAACGATGTCGTTAGGAGACCAGACTTCGAAAAGGAATATGGCATAGAATTCGTGGATGTGGATTACCTTTTCAAGAACGCGGATTTCATCACCGTCAACGTGCCGCTCTTGAAGGAAACGTACCATCTGGTGGACGAAAAGAAACTTAAGATGATGAAGAAAACAGCGTACATCATTAACAACGCGCGGGGACCAGTGGTCGACGAGAAGGCGCTGTATAAAGCATTGAAGGAAGGCTGGATAGCTGGCGCAGGGTTAGACGTTTTTGAACAGGAACCTGCGCCTTTAGACAACCCTCTGCTAAAGTTTGATAGCATCGTTGTCGCACCACACATATCAAGCGCCAGCTACGAGACCCGGTCGAGAATGGCAGAAATGACCGCGGAAAACCTAGTGGCATTCTTCGAGGGAAAAACTCCGCCTAACCTAGTAAACACTGACGTTCTAAAGGCAAAGAAGAAAATTTAGAGACGCTAATATGCGGCGAAGTGCAGAGACTCATACGGGTAGTCCAGGTGCCCAAGAAGACACAGAGACTTGTATTTTACGTTGACACAGAATGCTCCTTCTCAGCAAAAGGCAAGTGCACCTACTACACTAGAAGACAAGCTCAACAACAAGCTGCTAAGGGGCGCAGAGAACTGTGGACCAGCGACTGCTGCCCAATAGTCTACGTCAAAACTGGTTCAAGCAAGTTCAGGGCTTTCTGCCCCACGCGTGGCGGTCCATTTGGAGAACAAGTTCCAGCAACAGGTGGTCCAAGTCCAGATGCGCTGAGGGTTGAGGTACAACCGCATGAAGGCGAATCGTGGGCAGACATCGTGGAAAAAGCTGCTAAAACCGCCTGCGCCGTCAGATGCGAAGAAACTGCAAACGTTAAATAAGCTATCCATTTTACTCTGGCTTCTAGGTGGTCACAGTTGAAGCAGTTATTCGCCAAGAGAATGGAAGGCCTAGGCACTGAAACAGCATTCGAAGTGCTGGCTAAAGCCAAAGCACTTGAAAAGCAAGGTCGCGACGTAATCCACTTGGAAATCGGCGAGCCAGACTTTGACACGCCCAGAAACATTAAAGAAGCAGCTTTCAGCGCCATGAAAGCTGGTTACACGCATTATACTCCTGCCGCTGGCGTTCCTGAGCTAAGAACAGCCATAGCGGAATCTCTTTCAAAAAGCCGCGGCATCAATGTTGATCCAGATGAGGTTGTCGTTACACCCGGTGCGAAGCCCATCATATTCTTCAGCATATTAGCCTGTGTGGAGACAGGAGACGAGGTTCTATACCCAAATCCCGGGTTCCCGATTTATGAGTCAATGGTCAACTTTGTGGGCGCCAAACCTGTTCCGATGCCCTTGAAGGAAGAAAACGACTTTGCCATCGACAACGATGACACTGCGGACAAAATAACCAACAAGACCAAGATGATCATTCTCAATTCGCCTGAAAACCCCACAGGCGGAGTCCTCACAAAAGACAACCTGGAAGTCATAGCTGACCGCATAAAGCGCAGAGACGATGTCCTCGTTCTCACCGACGAAGTTTACAGTCGAATCATCTACGAAGGGAAGCATCTGAGTATAGCTTCACTATCCGGCATGAAGGACAAGACCATACTGCTCGATGGATTCTCCAAAACCTATGCCATGACCGGCTGGCGACTCGGATACGCCGCCATGCCCAAGGACTTGGCTCAAAAAATAACGCAGCTCATGATCAACTCAAACTCGTGCACGAGCACGTTTACCCAGATGGCGGGCGTCGAAGCCCTACGCGGTCCGCAAACCGAACCTATGAAGTTTGTTGAGGAGTTCAGAAGACGGCGCGAAGTCATCGTGAACGGCTTGAACAAGATAAAAGGTGTCACATGCAAGAAGCCTCGTGGCGCGTTCTACGTGTTTCCAAACGTCAAGAGCTTCGGAATGGAAGCCAAGAAAATCGCAGATCACATCCTTCAAGACGCTGGGGTGGCAGTGTTGTCTGGAACTGCTTTTGGTTCATATGGAGAAGGTTACCTCAGATTATCCTTTGCAAACTCGGTGGAAAACATAAAAAAGGCTATTGAAAGAATTTCCGAATCACTGAAGAAATTCTAGAACACCGAGACTAAAGGAGCAAGAACAGAGCAGCAAGAACGGCGCTGGCAAGCGGAAAAACCGAGACAGCCAAGTTCCTTGCCCTTTTCATGGCTCTGTCCAAAAGCGTAGACAGAGCAGCTATCTGTTGTTCACCTATAACCTTAACGTTTGAAACTGTATCTGTCGCCCAAGCGGCTTCCGACGGTTCCAAGTTCTTCATTGCCGCCATCGTCGCTTGTTTAATGTGGCCGATTAACGCTGCATGATCCACGACTTCGCCGACTGGATGATAACCACGGGCATTCATCACAACAGCGTTAACCATGTGCGTATCTGTAGTGAAGACCTCGCCTCCGCTTACGCCCATTTCAGCGAGTGCTGCAAGGATTTTCTCACGAAGCCCCATGATCATGTTGTTACCATCGATTGTAACATACGCAGTTATCTGATCTGCTGTTTTCACTACGAGGACTGCTATGCCTCCTGGTCCCATGCCTTCCTTTAGACCGAACTCTTTGGGTGTAACTCGTGTGACTCCAACTTGGAACTCAGCTGTTTGGAGCTTGGCAGTCTCTTCAAGACTTGCCAAGGCTGCTTCCTGCAATGGTTTAACTGCTTCGTCGACTCTGAACGGTCCGTTAATGCTGTTGTGGGCGTCCACTGCGATAGCTGTTAAGAACTTGTTTTTCTTCGCCGCGTTAATTATCAAGTGGTTCAGCTCTGGAGGCAAATCCTCCATGGTTTCAGGTGCCAGTGTCAGCGTTACCAGAGCGCAGCCATTGAACGCTTGGCAACCTACGTTCGCTCCATTTCGTTTCATGTGCAGAAAAGGCGTAGCATTGGGTCCGAAACGTGATGCATCCGTTAGTTTTAATGTTCTTTCCAGCACGGTCTGGTTTTCAGCCTGTGTGGCAAGGTCAAGGTTGTGTCCTGAAAGCCCATGTGGAACCATGACAATGCAGTTTTCGAATTTGTCTTCAACTGCCTGTTGGAGCAGGTACGGTAGCGCGCTACTGCCAACGTTCTTGAATGGACCAGGGTGAAAGGCAGGAATGATCATGATGGCTTTGACAGCGCCCTCATGGTTCCGAAAAGACATAGCTGAAGTCTGTATTTCGCTCTTTTGACTGAATCGTTCAAACAGTCGCTCAAAAGGCGCGTTTAGATCTTCAGTCCAATTAGCCATGAAGGCTTTGAGCACGGAGAAGGAACCCACGCCCAAGATGGCCACGCCGACGCGATCCACGAAGTACACATAAATTGAAATTGCTGCAACGGTGACCAGTATTGAGAAAGCAAAGAAAGCCAACAAAGGCAAGCCCAGATTAAAAGCTCTTGTCGCTGACGCCGTGTAAACCACAGAGACCGTATACAAAACTGGTTGCAGCCCGGCGAAAACAACAATCTTCGTCAAATTTGCGAACGACACGGCTAGGAACACGAGGAGGCGCAGAGCCAAAGCCGCGCAGAAGCCGAAGACAAGGAATTTGAACCACACGCCGGGAGCAAGTTGATTTGCCAGAACGCCACCGATGGTGAGGACAAGCCAGCCTAAAAGCGCGTAGACAGACAATGCCGTGCAACGTCTGAAGCTGAAGACAGGGTCTATTTTCACGCTGACGAAATGTATGACAGAGTCAGACGCTATCGTCAAAGTGAAGAACGTTATTCCAAGAGTTAAACCGAGCGCTAGCCCGTATGGCTGCGTCAACTGAAGCGTGTCCACTGTCAAGATCCCACTCAGGATTGAAGCTGCGAAAAGTTCGATGAGCAACATTCTGTGCGATGGCAACGTGAAGAGAGCGGAGTAGCGTTTAACAGTTTTGTCGATGTAATCGTTCATTGATCTCTTAGCAGCCAACGGTTCTTTCTCCAGTTGAAGGGTTAGTCATAGCATCGAAGGGTGTTCAAAAAGGTTACTACACGTTCAGAATGCCTCAATGGACTTGGTTTGCGCTGTTCTATCACAGGTTCCACCTTACTCACAGACCACTTTGCATTGAAAACGCTAAAACCCAGCAGGTTTCGCTGGTATCTCGCTTGGGTTCCGGGTCAAAAGCTGCTCGTTCGCCTGTTTGTGTAGGGCTACTGCAAGTGAGATAAAGTTTTATGCTAGGTGAGTAGCAGTTAGTTAATTGCTGGTTGTCATGTCCGAAAGCGGCAAAGTCCCGCCCAGTGTATTTCACATGCTCGAGAAAAACGTGGGATGCCGGGTACTAGTCATAGTTGAGCCTCAATATGGCTACGAGGGGCTTTTAGCCGCAGTTACACACGAGCCGCCTGGCATATGGCTGTCCAATGCTTTCGCAGTTGTTCTACGCGCCACGATCGCTCAACCTTTTCCACAAGTGGTCAGCCGAGAGGACAAGAGCGAGATCTTCGTGAACGTGCGGAATATTCAGCGGCTTGAGGTCTTGCACAAGGGCAAGTAAAGCCGTAGGGAAAAACAGTGCGGGCAGGGCTCATTGTATAGGTGAGAGGAAAGGCGCTGGCTGTCTGAGGTGGGATCCCGCACAACCGCTGGATTTTGGTAGCCTTGAGATATAAGATTACCCTAGTCTTCGCCGAGTCCTTTTTGATTATGCAAAGAATACTCTGCCGATAACTGCCGCAATGATAAGCGCGACCGCCATCACCACAACAATCTCAGGCCTAATCTTAATTCCTTGGGTTTCTTCCTCGAAGAAGCGCAGTAGCCCAGCGCTGGCTGCCGGCATAGGTGCACTTCTTTCACGTCTCTTTTCCCTTCGACTCAAAATGCATCAACCTTAGATTCCAATCAAATTGACCGGTTGAGTCTAATTAACGTTGTTGTACGATGCCAAGGACGTCAACGGAACAACACCTGAACAACAGTTTCAGTACTGCCTGTCTCGTGTGTTTTGTTGGTAAAGTTTTATCTTGCTCGAGGTTGGTGATTATAGATTTTCCAGAGGTGTACGCGTAGTGTCGGCTCATGAAGCTTACGATAAAACGTTTACACTGCTACAGCAGCATCATAAGTGGTTTCAAGAGTCCATTCCATTGATCGCTAGCGAGAACGTGCCAAGCCCAGCGGTTCGAGAAGCCTTGATGACAGATTTTGGCAACCGCTACGCCGAAGGCTGGCCAGGCGAACGCGTCTATGCAGGCTGCATCTACATCGACCAAGTTGAACTTGCATGCATTGATTTGATGAAGCGGTTGTTCAAAGCCGAGTTTGTTGATGTGCGCCCAATTTCAGGTGTGGTTGCGAACCTAGTCGTGTACACGACTTTCACCGAGCCCGGTGACGTCATGATGGCTTTGTCCATCCCGAGTGGCGGTCACATAACTATGGGCAAGAAGGAGTTGGGTGGCACTGCGGGAGCCGTGCACGGCTTGGTTGTGGAGTACCTGCCTCTAGACTACAAAGAAATGAACATTGATGTAGACAAGGCGCGGGAAAGAATCAGCAAATTAGCTAAAGGCAAACCTCCCAAACTTGTAATGTTCGGCGGCAGCGTTTTTCCATTTCCTCATCCAGTCAAAGAATTGGAGTCTACTATTCATGATACTGGCGCTTCAATCGGCTACGACGCAGCCCACGTCGCAGGCTTAATCGCAGGAGGCGTGTTTCAAGACCCCTTACGCGACGGTGCCGACGTAGTGTCTATGAGCACGCACAAGACTTTCTTCGGTCCACAACACGGCGGCGTCTTGTCCTGGGATAAATACGCAGATAGGATCAAGCGGGCGACGTTTCCAGGCATGGTCAGCAACCACCATCTACATGCCCTGGCTGGTGTAACAATAGCCTGCGCTGAAATGCTGGAGTTTGGACCTGACTACGTACATCAAGTCGTCAAGAACTCCAAGGCGCTCGGACAGGCTCTGTATGAACGCGGGTTCAACGTACTGGCGGAGCACAAAGGCTTCACCGAATCTCACGTGATCATAATTGACATAACGAAGCACGGCGACGGCGGAACCATTGAAGGGCAACTGGAAAAAGCCAACGTTATTATCAACAGGAATCTTCTCCCTTGGGACATAAAAGAAGGACGTCACTTCCAGCATCCAGGCGGAATAAGGCTGGGCACATCCGAAGTCACAAGGCTCGGAATGAAAGAAAACGCGATGAAAGAAATAGCTGAGTTCGTGAAAAGAGTGGTAATCGACAAAGAAGACGCCAACAGAGTGCGAGCCGATGTTGTAGAGTTCAGGAAAGCCCATCAAAAGGTGCATTACTGTTTTGAAAATGCAACCGAAGCCTACAAGTACATCAAAATCCGCTGAACCCCAGACAATATGGACAATCGGACACAGCAACAGGTCAAAAGAAGCTTTCCTTGAACTACTGCGAGGACATGGCATCCAATCGCTTGTTGATGTACGTAGCTTCCCAACATCCAAGATCGCACATTTCACAAGAGAAGAAATGGAACATTGGCTGCCCGAAAATGGAGTAGAGTACATATGGTTGGGCAAGCAATTGGGCGGCTACCGTTCAGGCGGATACCAGAAGCACATGAGAACCAGACTGTTCAAAGAAGGAATCGCGCAGCTAGTAGAAATTGCCAGAAGAAAGAGAACATGCATCATGTGTATGGAGACTAACCCAAGATACTGCCACCGCCGCTTCATATCAGCACATCTGGAGAGGAAGAACGCTAAAGTCACCCACATAGCTTCAAAGGCACAGACCAGTTTGTCGCAACTTCTGAATCACCGCGGCTAAAACTCTGCCGAACACAATCGCCTTCGTTCTGTAAATGCTAAAGCATAGTTGGAACAAGAATAACCGAGGGCTTTGCAGGTGCACATCCAAGATTTTCAACGCATGATGCATAGGATCTACTTCCACCGCGACTCCAAGCGCGGCAGAAAGGGCACGTTAAACTGGCTAAAAGAAGAGATTGAAGAGCTGGGTGAAGCGTTAAACGGCGACGATATGAAAGCCTTGGAGAACGAGTTCGCAGACGTTTTAGCATGGCTGGCGTCTCTCGCCAACGTTGTCAAAGTGGACTTGGAGAAAGCATCCTTGTCAAAATATGACGGCGGATGTCCAAGGTGTCGAAAGACTCCATGTGAATGCCCCTTGGTGAAATAGGTTCAGCCAGGCTGCTTTGACCTGAGCAGAAGACTCACTGCAGCTGAGACTAAGATGAGAGCCGCGCCTGCGTATTGAATCGCCGAAATGTACTGCCCAAAGAACAACATCGCCCACAACGTGTGCAAGACAGGGTCACCCAGCAGAAGCATGCCCTCGGTTGTCGGCGAGGCTTCTTTGACATTGACGTAGTTCAATAGCCCGTAAGGCAGCACAGTGCAGAACAACGCGAAGAAGAACAACAGTGCCAACTGCTGTGAACTTGGCGTCAGAACACCTACAAACAGTGGCTCAGCGCTGATGTTTCTAAGAACGACCCAGCCCACAGGAAGCACAAGCAGGGCAAATAGAACAGTGAACAGCAGAACTTGAAGAGGCGTGTATTCATCGGTTGGCGCCTGCCTCTTCAGCCACAGATAGACCGCATACAAGAAACCAGCAAGAACGGGAAAGACAACGCCAAGTTTTATCCTAGGGTCGGACAGGTTCAAGCCTGAGACCAGAAGCGCTCCCAAAACCCCGAGCAAGACAACCAGGATCCTACCGATGGTTGCCCTTTCCTTACCAGTGGCGAAGGAAATCAACGCCGTGAATATCGGCTGAGTGTAGACCAGCGCCACGGACACTGCGATTGGCGTCCCAAACGCTATCGCAGACAAGCCAGATAACGCGAAAAACGCGTAGGTGACCCCGATTGCAGCAAAAAAAGGAACCCTGTTCCAGCTAGCCAACTTCAGTTTGCGTTGAAAAGCGGTTATCAACAAGAGTATGAGAATACTGAAGACCAGACGAAAGAACAGCTGCTCGAAACTTGACATCCCTGTGTCTTTCAGAACGGTCGTGAAGATCAATATGAAGCTGAATCCAACAGTTGCGGCGGCAACATAAACTTGACTTCGGTTCACTTAAAGCCTTCCATCATGTGTCTTGATTTCAGGTTCAATATTCGCATGAAGAGGGGCATATAAAAGCGTGTAAGAACCCCTCGCTGAAAGCCAAAAGCCTTTTCTTTTGTTCAAACGCATACAACGATCTTGGTGGTGAAGGAAAATGGCCAGAAGACCATCCGAGATTTGGGGCGCCATTTGGGTAGGCGTCCTTCTGGTGGGCATAGGCATACTCTTCTATCTTGACAACCGGGGCATCATAGGCTTCTTTCCAAGCATACTCATTCTGGTCGGCATCTTAATCCTGATCGGCGGCGTCATCAGTGGGCCTCTGGCGGAAGATAAGAAGCACCGAAGGTTTGCTCCATGTTTGCGAATCCTAGGCAGGCTTTTTGGTACATACTAGGTGGCCTCTTCCTCCTGTCAGCGGGTCTCATAGCCTTATCACGCGCTACCATCCCATACGCCCTGCCCATCATGCTCATACTAGCAGGCGGAATCATCATCGCAGCTGTGATTCTCGACTTCAGACCTACAGCACCAGCGTTTGCAGTGTTCCTCGTAGGCATAGTTGTCTTCGGATTGGCTGCATCTGGACCCTTTGGGTTCACTGCGTACACAACGACTGAAACCTACCAACTCGCGCAATCACAAGCTCCGACGGTTGAGGAGATCGACCTGTCGATAGCTGTGTCCGTTGGCTCCATCAAAGTCAGTTTTACGAGCAATCAAAGCCAGATCTACAAGACAGTATTCACGAATCACTACAGCATTTTCTATCAACCCAAAGTCAATTTCACATACGCCATCAACGACAAAACGCTAATCGTCAATGCTACATCCACAGCGTCGTCGGTCGAGATAATGTTGAATCAAAACATGATGAGCAGATTTTACCTCACGAGTTCTCTAGGCAGCATTCGCGTAGAAGTTCCAACAGCTGCCACACGAGTCGAAAAAATGATTCTCACTACGACGACCGGAGAAGTCTGGATGAACTTGACCAACATCGAACGCATGCAACAACTGACGGCAACAACCACAACAGGACAAGTCGAAGCTTACATCAAATCATCCTTCCAAACAAGAGACGCAACAGCTCAGCTAGAAACAACAACAGGCAGAGTAAAACTCAACGTCAATATCGCTAACATTGAATCAGCGATAAACGCCTCGACAAGAAATGGAAACGTAAAAGCAGACGACGTCATCGGATTCATGATCACGGATAAATCAGAAACAAGCTTCCTAGCACAAACACCAGACTATGCAACGTCACCGTTCAGGAAACTCGACATAGCGGCGACTACAACCGTGGGCAACATAGACATAACAGCTCATCACAGCTAGAACCACTCTTACGTCACGGGCGACTCGTCCAGCCGTTGTTGACCACTCCCTGTCAACTGCCACACGTATGGCTTTTTACTGCCCTTTTTGACCACAACACGCTCGTCTTCAAGCAGCCGCAGATGATGGGCAACAACATTGTAGCTGAGCCCACTTAAGCCCATGAGACCCTTAACGTCAGATTCTTTCGTTTCCAAAATCTGGAGAATCTTAGTCCTAGTGACCAAGCCCAAGCGTACATTGCGCTTCCGGGACAAAAAGGCTCTCGGATGAAAAACTCGCTTCATACCTTACTACCCTTTCCTACGACACAAAATCCTTCAAGCTGATCTGCTTCGGTTTCTTGCCCTCAAATATAGACTCTATTTCCTCGCGCACCATGACCAAGCGCTGCGAATAATAAGGCGGCAGGTTGTACCGGCGAATCAACTGCTCAGCCGCGTCCAAATATTTCTCGATGCCACCCCGGTAAACTGTCAAAGTCAAATCACCGTTACACTCAGGGCATTTGCCCTTCAGGGGCATACGCCGAAACTTCCTGTTGCAGCGTTTACAGCGGAAGCCCTGTGTTGAAAAAGCCCGCAGGTTGCCCGCGATGTCGCGCATGAAATGAGTTGTGAGAACCTTCCATGCAACTCGCCTTGCGTCAACCGCCTCGATCTTCTCAGCCAGACTCAGCTGCGTGTTCAGCTTGTCTATCATTCTGCCCAGTTTCTTGTACATGCTTTCTCGGTTGCCCATGTTGATGTCTGAAACAGGCGTAGTGTATCCATAGCCTTCAAACTGACTCTCCAAGCCCAACCGATGCTCAACCAGGTCAATCAGATCCCGCACGCTATGTGGTGAAACGCCCTGCAACGTTTTTTCGTAGAACTCCAGAGGATAGCTAGAAGCCACATCAACCTCGTGAGCTTGACGCTGAACCTCAAGAGGGTTCACAGCCGGAATGATGAACAACGGAGCGTCCATGATCCCCCCTATCTGGGCTGGCAGATACACCTTGGAGAAGTTCAAAATCGTGTCCAGAGCCAGCATCAAAGTGTCTTCATCACCGTCGCAGTCACGTCGCTTGGCTGAATGCCAAAGCGGATGGGCATAGCAGAGGCTCAGATCTGTGAAGCCTATTATTCTTCCAAGAATGCCGACGGATGTGTGGGGCGCCAGACCTATGACTAGATGCCCAACTAAATCCCCAGCATCTTTCACGTTATAATATGGTTGGACCCCATACACCTTGTCCAGCAGTTCATCCACAAAACCAGCCACATGAACGAGGTAATCCGCACATCTCCTCGGTACAATGACGTCTTGCACCTTCAACTCGCACATTTGATCCGGCTGAGTCAAAGAATTGCCAAGTTGATCGTAGAGATAACCCATTTCTCGAAGCCTTTCAACCGACACTCCAATTTCCATGGGTTTGAAATGAGTCAACGGAGCATTCGTTGCGTCAAATCTTATAGTGCCGTCCTTAAACACCGAGAGATCGTGTTTAGCTCTCAATATTCCCTTTTCAAGTATTTCAGGGGTCTTTGTCTCATTTGTCAAGCCTTTGACGCATTTCACCAAGTCTGGCATCGAAACATTCAATTCCTCGCAGGCATGGTTCACGAATTGCCTTAAATCCACAAGCCTTTTTTCGAAGCTTCGAACAGGGATCCCGCAAGCCGGGCATGAATCTTCCTTAACCACTCGCTTGCACTGTGGACAGACTCTCTCAACCGCCGTCTCAACACCGCACGCAGAACACAAATGTCTGAAAGTTAAATCGTGGCAAACCGGACATCGCCGCCTAACCAAGTCGACAGACACGCTGCCCTTTGCTACGGCATCGATCAAATTTCGATGGGTTCCACCGGATAATCCAACTGGAAACAACGCATGAACTAAAGGACGCATCTCCCGCCGCTTAGCCTTCTCAGGACGCCCCATTCTTGCACCAAGAAAGACGGGCGCCTTTTCCCTAACGACTATGCCAGACAGCTCCTGAATCATCTGGTGAACATCTGAGGACTCAGAAATTCTGATGTTAGGACTACTCAAGCCCAAGCACGCCCCAACAACCGCGGCATCATCACCAGATATTACGATTTGATCATCTTTCAAAACGTGCGGAACACAAAGCCTCTCCAGCAACTTCTTGACGAGTTCGTCTCGACTTCCAGTTATTTCACGGACCACGTCGTTTTCAACCTTTATGCACGAGGCTAGAAGCCACGTTCGCACATGGCTCAATTCCTCCGGGGAAAGGCTCTTCCAAAAGTACGTGTATCGGGGATGCAGTGGGACGCCAAGACCTGCAGACAAGGCTAAAGCTTCGTAACCGCTCAAGCACACGTCTGAACTGTTATTCAACAAATTGCCAAGCAGAGTCGGAGAAAGCTGCAGCTTAGAGGCTGCTGCCGCGAAATCGTTGTTGAAACGATGCCGAATCGCAGCCCCGAGTTCCTGCGCCCACCATTCCTCAGTCATGCCCGCCGGATACAAGGACTTGTTATTGTACAGGAAATCACCAAAACTGACTAAAATATCGCCGACAAATAGGACGCGATCGATCTGATCCTTAACGCTCTCAAAGTTCTCCAACGACACACGGACAACGGAGCCGTCTTTAAGACGCACAACAGGCGTTTCAATGCCGTCCACAGGGAGAACCACACCCGCCTTTCCCGGAGACTCAATCCGAAGCTGAGTGCCTGCCGCCATGAAGCGTTGCAGCACCAACATCGTGACAGGATGCACACCTAAGGCAGCAAGTCCCGTGTTTCGGGCTCTTCCATACCGCAGTCTGAAGCCTCCTCGACGTGCCGGAAATGAGAACACAGGTCTTCCAGCAATGACGTCTTCCATGAAGCCGACGGTCTTCTTCTCCTGAATCTGTCGTACTCGTTTGAGCCAATCCCATCCCTCAAGGCCAAGTTTTTCTACGACGGTCCAAGCTTTGGTGGAGCGACCGATGACACCGTCGTTGACAACTCTAAGTGCGCCCCCTCGAACACGATTCGTTTCGACGCGCGGCAAGTTGCGGAAGGAAGAAACCTCAACCTGATCAGATTCGATCCCTGTGACCTCAACGGGAAGCAGCTCCAGAGCATTTTTCAATTCGTCGTCCGACACTCTGTACTGAAACCTGCCAACAGACCTTTCATAGAGCCTCAGTTCCTCAATGAACCGTGCGATTTCATCGGGCAAGGGCTTGTACCGATCCAACCCAAGCAACCGGCGAACAAAATCAGCCACGACCAAAGTCAACGCTTGATCGGTGCCCCCAGCCGAACGTATAGGACCAGCGAAATAAACCGCCACATACTTGCTCTTGTCGAGATTCTCTTTGATAGCAACCCGAGCCACGCCCTGCAGAGGCGCAGCCGTTATCCCTTCAGTCAGTATAGCTAAGGCTGTCCTTACGGCTTGTTCAGCAGCCGCCTGCGCCGCAAAATGACCGAACTTTCCGTACACGATTTCCTCAGCAATCTTGAACGCCAACTCTTCTCGTGGCAAGGTCTTGCCCAGTTGCCGTATGCTTTCCGCCACTCCAAGTGGGCCTACAAGACCTTCGACAAGCCCTGCAAGATCTCTGGCAACATCGATCTCTGGATACGCCACTGGGTCGAGATTTCTCTCACGCGCTTTCTTGGCGATTTCGTAGAGCTGCTGGAGCCTGCTTTCCAAAGACACAGTGTACTCTCGGTATGCCTTGCTCATTGCGATACTCAAGAAGCTGTTACCACCTCGATTCTAAGACTGTTTTGCTCTGACGCTGCTTATCAACTCCTTCAACCTGATTCCCGCGCTTTGTTCTGTTACATTTCCCGTAACCACTACGTCAGCTCCAGCTTCTACGACTTCCCTGGCTTGATCTTTGCTTCTTATACCTCCTCCAACGATTAAGGGAACCCGTATCACTTTCTTAACCATCCTTATCATGTCCGGAGGCACGAATCTTTGCACTCCAGAGCCTCCCTCCAAATATACGAAGTGCATCCCCAAGTATTCCGCTGCCAAGGCATGGGCAACCGCAAGCTCAGGCTGATCAAAGGGGATGGGAAAAGCGCGACCGATAAGACCGGCTGCGCCGCCTTCGCCAACAATGATGTAGCCTAATGGAATGGGTTCCAAGCTGAACTTTTTGACTATGGGTGCGCCTAGAACTTGGGCACCTATTATGAAATACGGGTCTGAAGAGTTGAGAAGCGACATGAACCATATTGCATCAGCGTTGCGACAGATGCCTGTTATGTTGTTTGGAAAAAGGATTACAGGTATCTTCACCGATTTCTTTACGGCTTTCACTGTCTGTTCCAACTGTTCAGCCGATGTCAGAGTGGAGCCGCCAACCATTATCCCAGCTGTTCCATCTTTCTCAGCTCGGTAAGCTGTCTTTGCCGCAGCTTCAGGTGTCGTTTTCTCGGGATCTAAAAGTGTAAGGTGAATCGCACCATTTTGCCTAATCTTGCCAAGAAGATATTTTTCCACTCGCCCAATCATGCCTGTCCCGGCTTGGATTCAGAGGGCGCTGTAGTCGTGATCGTTGCCTTTCCCGAGTACCATTGATCCATAAACTGGCTGTATATGTCAATCTCACCGTAAGCCGGCTTGGTGGGCAATTCACTCTTCAGCTGGCAACTTCCACAGCGGAGGATGGCCTTTTGCTCTGCTCGAATCAATTCTACTCTTATGGCTTCTCTTCCACATCTTGGACACGTGAAAACCCTAGGCAGTCTCTTTTTCGGAATGCGAACAACCTTTCTCCTTCGTCTCCCCACATTTGCACTCTCCTAAACAAGTCGCTATAAGCTACTCTGAACCAAATCTTCACTGCACATCACAACTTAAATATTTGTGCAATAACCCAAAACATACATCATCCTCGAAGAAAGCCGTTCCTAGGGAATGTGACATAAAATGCTTCTAAGAAAAGAAGCCTTAAAGCTCGACTTGCCCGTGACAACAACCCGCCTTAAACGTTTCATAAAAGACTACGTCCAGAAAACCAAAGCTACGGGAATAGTCCTAGCGCTCTCCGGCGGGATAGACAGCTCAACCGTAGCCGCACTCTCAGCCCTAGCCGTTGGACACGACAAGGTCGTCGCACTTTACATGCCAGAAAAGGAAACACAGAACCGACTTGACGCGAAACACACAAAGATGATGGCAAGAAAATTCGGCTTCAATCTCAAAACCATCGACATAACAGATATGCTCCAAGCGTATTACAAGTCGATTCCAGCCTTCGATGAAAGCGATGTCGTAAGCAAGGGAAACATCAAAGCTAGAGCACGCATGATATGCGTTTACTACTATGCCAACCACGATAACAGAATAGCCGTCGGGCCATCAGACAAATCGGAAACCATGCTGGGTTACTTCACGAAATGGGGCGACGTGGCAGCCGACATTTCACCGTTGATGGACTTGTACAAGACACAAGTTAGACAATTGGCCGCACACATAGGCGTTCCGAATGAAATCATAACAAAACCATCTTCCCCCCAGCTCTGGCCTGCACAACTCGCCGAGGACGAGTTGGGCGTCAAATACGAAATCCTGGACCTTATCCTCTTAGGACTCGAGAACTTTCTAGCAACAGAGGAGATTGTCAAACAGTTGAAACTACCACTGAAACTCGTGGAAAAAACGAAAGCACGATGGTTGTCCAGCGAGCACAAGAGGCGAGCGCCTCTAACCATGAAAATGCAGTTCAGAACCATGGGGGCAGACTTCAGGCTCCCGTATTCGTCATCTTAAACCTTTACGAACAAAAAATGAGGGAGAAAAGAAAGAACATGCATGAGGAAATCACAGTTGCACTCGGACAAATATCTTGCCGCGTGGGCGATAAGAAACGCAACATAGAGGCCATGAAGAGGAGAATAGCTCAAGCTAAGAAAATCAAGGCAAACTTGATCGCTTTTCCAGAGCTCAGCCTCACAGGATATGTTGTCAGAGACAGAGCATACGAGTTAGCTGAACCCATACCCAACGGACCTTCAGTGCAGGAGATCGAGAAAATTGCTAAGAATGAAGGCATACACATAATTTTTGGAATGATAGAGGGTAACCCGAAGGCAGGCGCCATCCTACACAACACCGCAGTTCTAATCGGCCCAAGAGGCTACATCGGCAAATACCGGAAAATGCATTTGCCGACACACAGCGTCTTCGAAGAGAAACGGTATTTCCGCCCGGGATATCAGACGCCAGTTTTCGAGACAGACGTAGGGACAATAGGAATCATGATCTGTTATGACGTATATTTCCCAGAAATCACGCGCTTGCTGAGTCTAAGAGGCGCGAAACTCATCGTCTGTATCTCGGCATCACCCTCAGTTAGAAGAGGATTCTTCGAAACGCTAACTGCGGCAAGAGCTATAGAAAACACCGTTTTCCTCGCATTCGTGAATCTTGCCGGCATACAGGACGGATTGCAGTTCTGGGGCGGCAGCCGAATACTAGCACCCAGCGGAACCCCAGTTTCACGGGCCAAGTATGATGTTGACGACTTCATATCGGCCACGATAAACTACTTTGACATCAATCGTGTCCAAGCATGGGTTCCAATTCTACGCGACCTGCGCCCAGAAATCTTCACTTCGCTGAGAGAGGAGACAGAGAACCTCTGACCTGTAGCGTGACCTGTAACATCACAAGGAATCACAGCCCGCGCGTGACATCACTACATCACGACTCCATTCTCAGTCTCAATCGCCGCATCACTCGAAGCATAAGTTGCAATTCTTGAAGACACTCTATCAGAGGCAAGAGATGACGACAGCAAATAAGACATGTATCAAGCCACCCAGCCTGTGTTCAAAGCACTCACCCCAATCCAACGCCAAGCTCCTAAACACGAATTGCGGAATTCTAACAGATGCAACCAAGGCGTAACAAAGTGCAACCTTGATCCGTCGCATCACGAGCGAATCACGCGTTAGATCATATTGGCTCGGAACACGGTTAAACATCACGCTGGCGGTTGTGACGTGTGATATCACGTCCTATCACGGGGACACATAGCTAATCCCTGACAGAAAATCCACGCAGGAGAGTTTCAGACCTGACAGCCTCCCAAACCGATGACCGAGGGCGTAGGACCTGGAGGAATGGCAGCCGCGGCAGATCGCAGCCACGATTTCTTGCGCCTCCAGATTAGTCTAAGACTTCGGGAATGCTCAAGAAAGGCGCCACTCTTCATGCAAGCCTTTACATTTGTAATATTAGGACCGCAATTCTTTTCCGTCAAACGTATACAAAACTGTATCCTTATAGGCCCCTTGCGCCGGTGAAGAGATTGTCATCACGAGACACCGTTCGAAAGTGGTTGTCGGGCTCTATAAGCGACCCGATTATAAAAATCCTAGCAAACAACAGTCATCTCACAAGAACACAGTTAGAAACTCTCCTAATTGACTTTTTAGCTCCAAATGTAGCTGGAAAGGCATTGACAAACGAAGAAAAAGCCTTATTTCGTCTAACAAAGGCAGGAATAACCCGTGGAGCCTTCAACCACACGTTGAAACAGGCCCGAAGAAACATCATAGAATCCATATACACCATCCTTCTTCTCGGTTACCTCGGAGTTTTCGAGGACACACGCTTAGATCCATATTTGGAGGTGTCGAATAAACTCAAGCAATACGTCAGCGCTTACAAAGGTGCTCTGTCGGGCAACGATTTTGCGGCTGAGCATCTTCGAATCGCAACAATGCTACGTGAAGAACTCGAGACCACACTTGCGAAACTGTCAAGTCCTAGGGCATTATCGAAGACGTGATATCACAAATCACACTTAGGTAGCTTGGCAGACTTTCAACGGAGATTACCGTGCCCAGTTAATGTTGACGAGGCGCAAATCTTAACTTCATAATCGACGTAATCTATGGGCGTGACGTGTGATGTCACAGTTAACGGTTGCGTCAACGAAGGTGTCGTGATGTTACAGCTCGCTCTAGAATCACAATTAGATCACATGCTCATCACGGAATATGGTTTTCCCCAAACCCTGCTAGCGGCAGAGCCTCTTTTCATAGCGACAGCATCCTTCCTGCTGCTTACGGTTATCACGACTCTCTTGTACTACAAACGCATAAGACAAGCATCAAAGGCTTATGAAGAGGCTAAGAACGCCGTAGGCGACATAGTCATCAGCATCGACAAGCAACTTAGCCGACAGGAGGACCAGCTCGGAGCAACGATTCAGAAAGTCGAAACACAAGAAGCAAGGAGTGTGAAACTTACAAGGCGGCTCGATGATCAGGAAAACCGCGTCGCCGCTGGCCTGGCAGATCTAAACTCGAGGATTCCAAGTCTTCAAGATGTCGAGTCAGTTAAGAGCACTCTTAGCGACTTGAGCACCAAAGTTGAAGAACTCACCCAGGCACAGGAAGAATGGAAGAAACGCGCCGTGACTGCGACAGACTCTCAGATTGAAGCAGTCATTCCCTTGAAGCGAGAGCAAGCTCTGTCTCCATTGACTGAAACTGAACTTCGGGTGCTCGAATTCATCGCTACATCCCCCTCAGGCCAAAGGACCGCGCCTGAAGTCAAAGAAATGATAAAGTTAACCAGAGAGCACACTGCCAGATTGATGAAAAAACTCTATGAAGGTGGCTACTTGGAGCGCCGGGCCCAGAAAACACCGTTTGCGTACAGCGTTAAGGAAGAAATGTTGAAGCTACTGAAGAAAAGCGAGGCTAAGGCTTAGCCAAGCCTTCCTGAGCCTCGCCTCCTCCAGCCTCTTTCAGCCGTCTAATCTTTTCATCCATCTCTGCATGTAACTTGGATGGCTGCAGTCCATAATCCGGGGTTCCCTTCTTCTCGAGATACTCTGG
>Ga0315314_1000601_pt1 | contig 37995 bp, 31 predicted proteins | sample TDP9_MG_FD_203631 | JGI IMG/M metagenome (GOLD analysis project Ga0315314, IMG submission 203631) | Freshwater sediment microbial communities from Lake Towuti, South Sulawesi, Indonesia - TDP9 | ecosystem: Environmental > Aquatic > Freshwater > Lake > Sediment | place: Indonesia: South Sulawesi... | reverse complement strand
GGGCGGCCGAATTGTATATGCCTGGTTTGGCTTGCTGGATGGCCCTCACGCTGAAGGGTTGTTGTACGACCTTTTTGACTTGGTGGCAACACGGCTGGTTAAATGGTAACTGGTAAATGGTAACTGGAAAATGGTAACTGGTAATTACCAATCACCAATTACAAATTACAAATTACCATCTTGGCAAGAAAGAAATGGTGGGCACAGCCCACCCTACGAATTTAATTCCTATAATTATTTCGTTTCTGGCTTACCGAGTGACATAATAGAAAAATTTCAATCCTTCCGGGCGAATCCGGTCAAATTCTCTTGACTTTTGTGAGCTGATACGATAAACTAACATCATAAATCGCTCTCTGGGGTGGTTAAAACCTGTCCCGAGCGAGGGACCCCGCTTTGCGGGAACCCAAATCGAGGGATCGGAATGGGGGGTGTTCTCAAGTTTCCCCTATTGTGAGCACCCAAATCAAACAGTGATTCTCGATACTCGATTCTCGATGCTCGACGAGTATCGAGGATCCAGCATCAAATATCGAGATATAGGGGGGTATAAAAACAATTAAAGTAGGGACCCTGCTCCGCGGCAGCCTTTTCGTACATACGTACATACATAGGGTGCAACCATAGGAGCGGACGATGGCCAGACAGAAAATGTCTGCTTCATAAAGTTTCGTAAAGGAATGAGTCAGAAATGATGGATTGAAAAATGTCCCCCCGCTCCCCCCTTGTCTTCCTTCGTAAGACAGGAAAGGGGGGAAGACGCGGGGGCGGATGATCGTGGCAAACATTGTTAGAGAACGTTTTTTGGGGGGAAAAGAAAATGAGAATAATGAAAATAATGATTGTCTGTGCAGCAGTTAGTTTAGCTCTGCCGTGCGTAGCAAAAGCTTATCTTCTTGGTACCGCAAATATAGTACACGAAGGTTATGGTGCACGTGACGTAATAACGGTTTGGGGCGGTGACCACGACGGCGAAAACGTGTATGGCGGTGTCTATATGCTCGACAAGACCGGCGGCACCGGACAGGGCAATATTTGGCCTGACGGTCTACTGGGTAGCTTCTGCATGGAGTTGCACGAACGATCCCCAGACAGCACATTAAAATACGGCGTGGTTATGCCGGAAGATACGTACAATAGCTTTCTTGGTGAGACTATCGGGACTACCAAGGCCAATTATCTTCGCGAGCTGTGGGGCAGATTCTTCGACCCGCTATGGGTCAGCGGCCCTTATGATAGCAAACAGAATAGCTATGCTGAAGCCTTTGCTGCAGCTATATGGGAGATTATATACGAGGACCTGCCAACATCTCCGCTGGGATGGAATGTCGCAGCTGATGGCACACCATATGAGCTTGGTTTCCGAGCTGAGAATGTTGACGTAATTACAGCTAATAAGTGGCTGCACGCTCTGGATGGTACCGGTCCGATGGCAGATTTGCGGGCCTTTGTTTACGAGGGTAAGCAGGATTTTCTGGTAGAGGTCCCGGAGCCGGCCACAATAGCCCTGCTTGGCATCGGCGGTGTGCTGAGCTTGCTGCGCAGAAGAAAAACCAGCATGTAAAGAAAATAGCGGGGTACCGTAGCGTATATAAAATTATGGTATATGGTAAATGGTAACTGGTTAAATGGTAACTGGAAACTGGTAAATGGTAATTACCAATTACCAATAACCAATTACCAATTACAAATTACCATTTCACCAATTACCAATTACCAAAAAAACATAGGAGGAAACAAGATGAAAAAGTCAGCAGTTGTTCTGATGTTAGTGGGGGTTGTATCACTTTTCAGCACCACCACACAAGCAGGTTTTGTAGATCCTGCTGTCAATCCCGGTGCGGCACCTTTCACTGTCGAGTTCCCTGACAGTCAGAATCAGCACCAGTGGCAATTTGACTATGGTGCGCCGCAATTGACCTTGAATGAAAAGATTTATTCTATGAGCTCGGATAAGGTCTTAATGAATGGTGAAACCGACTCGGATCCGGCATTTACAGTTGTTAAGACCATCACGAACACCAGCGGTATTGACTGGACGGGCTACATATTGACACTATCTGGTAGCGCCATTCCCACTTTCGTTCCCGGAAGTGCCGGGGCCGGGGGAGGGAAGTTCAAAAATGTATCATATCCACATCCTGCAGCTATCGTGTTCTCCGGACCGGATGTGGTTAAGCAGGGCGAGCTGCTTACGCTTCAATTTGATATTAATGTTCCCACTACTGGTTTGTTTGACTTTACATTGACACAAAGTCCAGTTCCTGAGCCGGCAACGATAGCACTGCTTGGTCTGGGCAGTCTGGGGCTGCTCCGTCGGCGTCATGTACGGTGCTGACCGCAAGCCCCCCTCACTCACAAGAACGGGCTATGGGATTGCCCCCTTGTCTTTCTTCGTAAGACAGGAAAGGGGGCCCTCGTGGCCCGTTTTTTTTGATCCAACCCATGAGATAGCACTGCGTTATCTCACGGGTTCCAGCTAACATCGGACAAGTATTAGAGGATACCCGGATATCAGGACATCAGGGTTTCAGGACGCTTACAATTAACCTGATAGCCTGATAACCTGATGTCCACAACCTGATAGCCTGGTACCCTGATACCCTATTCACCAATTACAAATTACCAATTTAATGAGGAATAAAAGTGTGGAAGGTGCGCGCAAAAAACAAGGGAGACAGTGACCCCCCATTTATAGCGTAGCTTGACTGGTCAGCCTGCCCCCCTTAGAGAGAAGGAAGGAGTATTATGCTATATATTCAAAGACACAACTACTTATTCTCCAACCACTCCTGTCTAAAGTATAATACATTTTTCCCGTGGGGCAAAAAACTAAAGAGAAAAATTTTTGTTTTACGATAATAAACCAGTAACGTAGTTCATAGTTCGTAGCTCGTCGATGTCCGCTTGGGGACGCCTTACGGCGAACAACGAACTGGGAAGCCTTCGAAAAAGGACAGGGTTAATTTCTAAATCGGGGTGACTGGATTTGAACCAGCGGCCTCCTGCTCCCAAAGCAGGCGCTCTATCCAAACTGAGCTACACCCCGACAATCCCAGCCCGCCATTGGCGGGTCTATTGTCTGATGTCGTTTCGGCAAAATCAGAGAGCACACATCTAAAAAATTATCCTATAGAAAATATATCAGCATTGCAATAAAATTGTGCCAAAGGCTGGCGTATTGAGGTTCCACTAACAGATGGAGCAGGACCCCTCGAAATTACTTTTCACACATCGACTTATGGTTTTTTCATTAAAAAAACTTGCATTTATATAACAGCTAAGGTACAATTTGGGTATCAGAGCGGGTTTCGGCGGAAGAAGATAGCCCAGTAGGGTGGGCCGTGCCCAACATTTTTGGTGTGCAGAGCACACCCTACAGCTTTGACTTGCCCCGCCCAGCGCTGGGCGGGGTAAATAGAAAAAGTAAGGTTTTTGAATAAGTTATAGATGCCCCGCAGGGGGTTGTTAGCATGTAGGAGATGAGTAATTATGGCTGGTATGTTCTATTCATTAAAAGAAGCAGCCGAGAAACTCAATAAGACAGAGAAACAAGTAAAAGAGTTAGCCAAGCAGGGTAAGTTGCGTGAGTTTCGTGACGGCTCAAATTTGCTGTTTAAGATCGATGAAGTCGAGGCATTGATGGCTGACATAGGTGTCCCGATCCCATTAGAGCAGCCTATAGAGTCAGCAGAAATAATGGAGCCGCAAGAAGCACCTGAGATGGAACAATTGCAAAAAGTACCAGAGGAAACGGAGCCTGAATTCGCTGAAGGTGAGGCGGAGGAAGAAGAGATTTCGTTGGCGTCAGAAACCGGCCCGCCTATGGCGGAAGCGGCAGAGAGCGAGTTAACCAGTGCCGACACCGCTTTGCCCGGCGAAGGCATTAGCATCCTGGGAGAAACAGACAGCGATTACCAAGTAACCGATGATACGATGGCTGAGACAACAGCTGTGCCGGGGGCTACAGGTACAGCCGGAACCACCGGCACAACAGGTGAAGTTCCGCTGGAAGCAATTGAAGAAGATGTAACGCTGGATACGCTCGGCAGCGGCTCAGGCCTGTTAGACCTTTCGCTGCAGGCCGATGACACTTCGTTAGGCGGTATTCTTGATGAAATTTACACCACCGAGGGTGGCGAAGAAGCCCCCGATCAAGTCGGGGCTGCTCCCGGCGCAGCAGTGGAAATGGCTGCTGAGGCAGAGCAAATACTTCCAGAAGAGGAGTTGACCAGCCCACAACCAGTTCCAGAGGCAATAGCAACAGCTCAGCCATACCTCGAGGTGCCAGCGGATGCGTTGAGTAACTCGCTGGGGGTTATGCTGTTTTTGCCCTTGTTGGCTCTTGTTTACGCGGCCATAGTGACGATGGCAGGGCTCAAAGGTGTAACGCCCGCAATCCTGGCCAAAATACGAACGCCCTTTGTAGCCTTGTACATCGTGGCTGGATTTTTGGCGGCGGCAGGCTTAACGTTCGGTGTCAGCCTTATGCTCAGCGGCGGCCGAAGCCGCGCTGGCAAAAGCCAAAAGAAGCCAAAAAAGTCAAAAAAAGCAAAGAAAACATCGCCCCCGGCGCCGGAAGATGCCCCGCACTAATTGAACCGGCATCGATACTCTTAATCTCAAAAAAGTCTGGGCTCATTCGCCGAAGCACAATTAGTGCGGGGTCAAATCTCATAACTGCCATCGTGCTCTTGCAGGAACCAATACGCAGTAGCCATACGATTATGCCAACAAAATTGTAATTTATTGCAATCAATCTACAATTTTGTTATTATATCCTGCGGTTCTGGCGACTCGTCTCGGCGGCCCGCTCCGGCGGAGGCCTACGCCGAGCCTGAGAGGCCGAGCCGGAGCGGGAAAGAAAAGTTATGAAAGCAAAACTCACAAAAGAAGTACAGCTTTTGAGCGATATATCAAAAACCTTTGCTGAGTCGCTCGATCTGGAAGCAACGTTAAAGTCCATACTTAAATCGCTTGATACTCACCTAAAACTGCAACGAGGTACTATTACTCTGCTGGAGCCGCAGACCGAGATGATAAATATCAAGGTGGCTCACGGCCTTAGCGAAAGGTCTAAAAGATTGGGCAGCTACAAGGTCGGCGAAGGCATAACCGGGATGGTGGTACAAAACGGCAAAGAAATCATGGTGCCGAATATTTCCAAGGACCCACGTTTCCTGCACAGAACCAAGTCAAGAAAACAGATAAAGGACAAAAATATTGCCTTTTTCTGCGTCCCCATCAAATTAGAAGGTAAAACTATTGGGGCACTAAGCGTCGATAAACAAGCCGGCAGCAAAATTGATTTCCAGTACAACGTTAGATTACTCAACATCATCGCTACCATGGTAGCTCAGGCAGTGAAACTAAATAAACTGGTGGAAGCCGACCGCAGCCGGCTTCGCGACGAAAATGTCCGCCTTCGCCAGGAATTAAAGGCACGATTCAACATCCATAATATGGTCGGAAGCAGTAATGCAATGCAGCAGGTTTATCGTCTTATCGAGCAGGTTGCCGACAGCAATGCCACCGTTCTTATCCGTGGTGAAAGCGGCACCGGTAAAGATCTGGTTGCTCACGCGATTCATTACAATAGTCCCCGAGCGGATAAACCCTTTGTGAAAGTAAATTGTACTGCCCTGCCGGAGACGCTGCTGGAAAGTGAGCTTTTCGGACATGAAAAAGGCTCCTTTACCGGCGCCACCGATAGAAAGATAGGCAGGTTCGAAAGTGCACACGGGGGAACTATATTTCTGGATGAAATCGGAGATTTCTCCTTGAATCTGCAAGTTAAACTGCTGCGGGCCATTCAGTTCAAAGAGTTCGAGCGGGTCGGAGGCCTGGAGACAATAAAAACAAATGTCAGAATAATCTTCGCGACAAATAAAAATCTCGAAGAGCAAATAGGAAAGGGTCTTTTTCGCGAAGACCTCTACTATCGAATAAACGTCTTTCCCATTTATCTGCCGCCGTTGCGAGAACACAAGGATGATATCATGCTTCTGGCAGATCATTTCCTGGAGAAGTTTGCCGCCGAAAACAATAAGAGTATCTCCAGAATTTCCACTCCTGCTATTGAAATGCTCACCAGATACCATTGGCCTGGCAATGTAAGAGAATTGGAGAATTGCATCGAAAGAGCGGTTCTGTTATGTGATGGAGATGTTATTCGTTCCGAGCATTTGCCGCCATCGCTTCAAATGATAAAAAAGACTGAGACCGTAGCAGCCACTTCGCTGACGGAGATAATCGCTAACAAGGAAAGGGAGCTTATCGTTGACGCCCTTAAGAAGTGCGGCGGTCAGCAACGAAAAGCAGCCAAAGACCTGGGAATCACTGAACGCATGCTCGGTTATAAATTAAAAAAGTACGACATCTATCCCAAATACATTTAATTTACCAAAAATCTACATATTTGTAGAATAATGGCAAAAAATCTACATTTTCGTAGACTTCTCCTTTATCCCTCAAAAACCTTCACTCTCATATCTTCTTAATAAATAAGCAGTTATAACTCTTCCTAAGAAAAAATTCATCTTGGCACGGCAATTGCTTACTTTAAGATTAGTTTACGGCTTTGGCTGTTATCTGGCAGTCGATCAAATGAAATTCTGAAAAGAAGATTCCGATGGAGGTGTATATGACTGGTACATTAAAACTGATCAAGGTAATGGACAAAAGTGACCATATTGTTTGCCAGAAGCCTTTACCCGCGACAGAGCTTCAGCACTTTAGGAATGTGACAATAAACGTCATGCAAGATGCGCTAAATGTATGGGCTGATATATGGGCACAGTTACAAGGCAAAGTTGTGTCCGGCGTTATGGTACTACCTGAGGCTCACAACGGATTCGAGCCATCGTGCGGCTGGCCAGAGTTCCTGGAGAAAATGTGGCTGCTCCGGCACTACCTTGATTTCACCAGGAGGTTCAGTGAGGCAAACGCGTAACAAAATGGATTACAACTGAAAATTGTTCATTGTGAAGAAACTCAGTCGGAAATCAGAATATCATAAACTATAGACTATACTCTGAAAAGGAGGTTTTAACCTTATGCTTGAAAGAACCGTTGTAAAAATGAGAAGGCTTAAATTTTGGAGATTTTGGTTTGTAGTTTTGGCATTTGGATTTTGGTATTCAGACTTAGCTTATGCCACGCCTTCCACCACCTATTGGACCACTTGCACTCCAGATGTGCAACCTTATGGTGTATGGCATATTACCTACGATAGCTATTTTTCAGTAGGTAGGAAAGGGTCAAAACAAGGTGATTTCCCTACAGACGTGGGTTTGACTGTAGGGGTTTTGCCGTATGAAAAACTTAATATGGAAGCAGGGTTCGATTTGCTTGAGCCGACAGATGACCCCTTATTTTTTAATGCCAAATTGGGTACACCCGAGGGCTCGTTATTTGAAGGTTCCCCCGCAATAAGTGCAGGGCTATGGAATGTGGGCACAGAAAAAGGCATTACTAACTTCAATATATGGCATTTTGTCGTGGGCAAAACTCTACCCCAGAACTTGGGAAGACTACACGGAGGAGCTTATTTTGGCTCTACCAATACATTAAAGGATTCAGATGGGGACGTACACAAAAAAGGTTTTATGATTGGCTGGGACAAAGGATTTAACCCGGTTAAAGATGAGAAAGGGGAATTCAACAGATTTGTCTTAGCTGGAGATTACGCCAGCGGTGAGAACGCCATCGGAGGCGGCGGTGTGGGTCTTTATGTTTATTTTACTCGCAACATAGACCTCCTTTTCGGGCCTGTCTGGTTCAATGACACAGATTTAAATGGCGATTATAAGTGGACGCTACAATTAGATATTAATTTCTAAACTATGACCGTGATTTAACCAATACCTATACGGTGCAGGTGGATAAAGATGCAAAATGAGTTATTAGTTGATAGCAGTGAGATGTTTTGTTATCAGTGTTCGCAAGCCATAAAAGGGACAGGCTGTCGTGTTAGAGGTGTCTGTGGGAAAGATTCAACCCTGGCGCGACTGCAAGACAATCTCACTTATTCTTTACAAGGAATGTCTGCTTATCTTTATCGCGCACGCCGGGTAGGCTTTTTTAATCCTGACCCCGAGATAGACGAATTCGTCTCCAGAGCTTTTTACTCGATGTTTACCAATGTGAATTTCGATAAAGAGAGCTTCATCGAGCTGGCAGTGGAGTCTGGAAGGATGAATCTAAGAGCGATGGAGATTTTAAAGAAGGTTTATATAAAAAGATATGCTGAGCCACAACCGACAAAAGTAAATACGGGCGTAAAGAAAGGCCAGGGAATTATCGTTACCGGTCATGGATTGATGGTGTTGGAAGAGTTACTTAGGCAAACAGAACGAACCGGAATAAATATTTACACCCACTCGGAGATGCTACCTGCTCATGGTTATCCCAGATTAAACAGATATAAACATTTAGCCGGAAACCTTGGCAAGTCCTGGCACGACCAAAGAAGGGTATTTAGCGAATATCCATTTGCGATTTTGGTAACCTCAAACTGTGTGCTTCTTCCCGAGGAAGAATATAAAGATAGGATATTTACGACCGGCCCGGTGAGATTACCCGGTATCACTCATATTGAAGGATTTGATTATACACCTCTGATCGAGAAGGCAAAATCATTACCTAAATTAGAAGAAAAACCAAATGGTGATGGGCAGTTGACTACAGGCTACTCAAAATCTGTCATCTTGTCATTACAGGACAAGCTCAAGGAGTTGATAAAAACTGGAAAGATACAACATTTCTTCCTTGTCGGAGGCTGTGATTCACCACTGCGAAAGATGGAGTATTATCGCCAGTTTGTCAATATTCTGCCCAAGGATACTATTGTCTTTACTTTAGGTTGCGGAAAGTTCAGGTTTAATGATTTAGACTTGGGCAACATAGAAGGCATACCAAGATTGATAGATTTAGGACAATGTAATGACGCGGTAGTGGCTATTGAGATTGCCATCTGGCTGGCAAAATCTCTGAATGTAGAGATAAAGGAGTTGCCGCTTACGCTGATTTTGTGCTGGATGAACCAGGATGCCGTGGCTGTGCTTTGGAGTTTGGTCTCTCTGGGGATTAGGCATATATATTTAGGTCCTGTCCTACCTGCTTGGGTCGATTCCGACATACTTAAGGTTTTCATTGATAGATATAATATAAAGCTAATAAATGATCCCCAGCAGGATATTAATGAGATTCTGATGCAAGAATCTATCTCCACAGCTTAATGTAAGTGTTGGAATAAGTTTATAGAGGGTTTAACAATGGATATGAAAATAATTATCGACACGATTTGGGTTTTGGTAACAGCCAAGCTGGTGTTTTTTATGAACCTTGGTTTCGCGGCAGTCGAGTCAGGCTTTACCAGAGCGAAAAACTGCGTGAACATCCTGTCGAAGAACTTCATTGTATTTGCGGTATCTTCGCTTGGATTTCTGATTCTTGGCTGGGGCTTAATGTTCGGCGACGGTAACGGCTTGACGGGCACAAAGGGGCTGTTTTTCGCCGGTGGTGCAGATAATTCACCAGCTATAGGCCAAGCATACAAAGGTGTGTACTCAGCGATTTCGTGGACCGGCGTGCCGTTGTGGGCGAAATTCTTCTTCCAGCTTGTGTTCTGCGGCACCGCGGCAACCATTGTATCGGGAGCCGTGGCTGAGCGCATAAAGTATCTGCCGTTTATTTTATTCTCATTCGTTATGACTATGCTCATATATCCGATTGTTGGACATTGGATTTGGGGCGGCGGATGGCTTTCTAAAATGGGAATGTTTGACTTCGCCGGCTCAACGGTGGTACATAGTGTAGGCGGCTGGGCGGCCTTGGCAGGGGCGATTATGCTGGGTCCGCGTATCGGCAAGTATGTCAACGGCAAAATCAAGGCATTTCCTGGACATAGCCTATCGTTGGCAACCATAGGAACATTCGTACTCTGGTTCGGATGGTTCGGGTTTAATCCAGGCTCGACCATGACGGCTGAGCCACACGCAATCAGCCACATCGCTGTGACGACAAACGCTGCGGCTGCAGGTGCTATTATGAGTGCCACTGTTACCTCATGGCTGCTTCTGGGTAAGCCCGATTTGGGAATGACACTTAACGGCTGCCTCGCAGGCCTGGTGGCAATTACAGCGCCGTGTGCATTTGTGGGAGTTGGAAGCTCTTTGATAATCGGCTTTGTAGCTGGCGTGTTAGTCGTGCTGGCGGTTATGATGTTTGACCGGCTGCATATAGACGACCCCGTTGGTGCGCTATCGGTGCACCTTGTAAATGGTGTGTTCGGAACTATCTGTGTGGGGCTTTTTGCTCAGGACAAAATTGCCGGGACTGCAACGGGCAATGGTTTGTTCTTTGGCGGTGGGCTGATGCTGCTGAAGGCGCAACTGGTTGCTGTTATTAGCGTAGGATTGTTTGTATTCATCGTAGCAATAGCAACATGGGCAATTCTTCGCGCTACAGTGGGGATACGTGTTTCACGCGAAGAAGAATTACGCGGCCTGGATATCGGTGAACATGGTAACGAGGCTTACGCGGGATTCCAGGTGTTTACCACAGAGTGACGTGCCCGAAGATTGTAGGCGGGCAATAGACAGACAAAAATGGTAATTGGTAACTTCTTAAATAATTACCAATTACCAGTTCCAGTCATGGAGATATGATTATGAAACTGATTATCGCCTATATTCAACCGCATAAGCTCAACGACGTCAAACAGGCGCTTTACAAAGTTGAGGTGTACAAAATGTCGGTGACGAACTCGCTTGGTTGTGGCCAGCAAAAAGGTTACCACGAGTCTTACCGAGGCGTAGACATCGAAGTGAATCTGTTAAAGAAAGTAAGGCTGGAGATCGCTGTGAATGAAGACTTTGTTGAGAAGACAATTTCTGCGATAATTGAAGGCGCAAGGACAGGACAAATCGGAGACGGGAAAATTTTCGTGCTGGATTTGCCACAGTGCGTCCGTATTCGGACAGGAGAAAGAGGAGGGGTAGCAATTGGTTAGTGAAGCGAAAAGTCGAAAGCGAAAAACTTAGTGCCTTTGCCGCCTTGATGTTAGTGTTTCTTAAAACCAAAAAATGGGATGTGGGGATGATGCTTAATGGATGTCTTGCTGGTCTGGTAGCCATCACCGCACCTTGTGCTTGGGTGGAGGCTTGGGCAGCAGTGGTGATTGGTTTGATAGCAGGAGTATTGGTAGTCTTAAGCGTATATACTTTAGAAGGATTAGGCGTTGATGACCCGGTGGGAGCAGTTTCCGTGCATGGAACAAACGGCCTATGGGGCTTAATCAGCGTTGGGCTTTTTGCCGACGGAACTTACGGTAATTATGCTACAGTTGAGCCATTTGCCAAAGGGCTATTCTATGGTGGTGGTACAGGACAACTGATTGCGCAACTTATCGGTGCGGCTACTGCAGCCATATGGGCTTTCGGATTAGGTTTCTTACTCTTTAAAATTATGGATTTGTGTTTTGGTATCAGAGTATCACCGGAAGAAGAGCTGAAAGGCTTGGATGTTCCAGAGCACGGCACACCTGCTTATCCTAACTTTTATACCATAAACAGTTAATATCTGGAGATATATGAGATGAAAAAGATAGAGGCGATAATCCGTATAGAAAAATTAGATGATGTTAAGAATGCTTTAGAAGAACTCGGATATCCAGGCATGACAGTTGTCCGAGTAGAAGGGCATGGCCGCCAGAAGGGCCTGTAGGAGCAATTCCGAGGTAGAGAATTTAAGGTGGACCTCTTACCAAAAATAAAAATTGAGATTATTGCCCATAATGACGATGTGAGTAAGATCATGCATTCTATTTCTTTGACCGCCAAAACAGGAGATATCGGCGATGGAAAAATCTTTGTTTATCCCGTAGAGGATGCCCAGCGTATACGCACCGGCGAGCGAGGCGATAAGGCTATATAAGATGTTGGATAAAGAATTTATTGTAAAAAATTAGGCGATTAAAAAGGAAAGAGGATATAAACTTATATGAGCTTTCCAATCGTGGTGTGGATATTGAGGTAAACCTGCTTAAAAAAATCAGGCTTGAGATAGCGGTCAACGAAAACTTTGTAAATAGGACAATTAACGTTATTATTGAAGGTGCCAGAACAGGCAAGATTGGTGATGGAAAGATATTCGTGCTGGCTCTGCCGGAATGTATCAGAATTCGCACCGGCGAGCGCGGCAGCAAGGCAATTGGTTAGAAAAGTTAAAATTAAAAGCGAAAAACTTAAAAGCGTTGAATTCCTTAATTTTTAGTTTTGCGTTTTAAGTTTTAGGATTTCAAAGCAACCCAATGTTTGAAAGGATAAAAAATGACGCCGAAAGAATTTTTTGATTTCGTAAAAAAACACAATGCTGAAATGATCGACTTGAAATTTACAGACCTGCTGGGTACATGGCAGCACTGCAGCTTCCCCATCGATACGCTGGATGAATCAACCTTCAAGGATGGTCTCGGATTTGACGGCTCATCCATACGCGGCTGGCAGGGAATCCATGTCTCCGACATGCTGGCAGTACCTGATGCCGATACTGCGGTTATTGACCCGTTTTTTGCTAAGCCCACCGTAAGTGTCATTGCCAACATCGTTGACCCGGTCACAAGGCAGAACTACAGTCGAGACCCGCGTTACGTGGCACGCAAGGGAGCCGAGTATTTAAAGAAAACAGGAATCGCTGATACCTGCTATATTGGGCCTGAGCCGGAGTTCTTTATATTTGACGAGGTGCGCTACGAGCAGAATCAGCATGTGGGAATGTATTCGATAGATTCGATCGAGGGGGCCTGGAACACCGCTCGTTTTGAGGAGCCGAACCTGGGATATAAGCCGAGCTTTAAGGGCGGCTACTTTCCCGTCAGCCCCACCGATACATACCACGACCTACGGGGCGAGATGGTCTATGAAATGCGCAAAGTCGGCATCGTAGTCGAGGCACACCATCATGAAGTGGCAACAGCAGGGCAAAGCGAGATTGATATGAAGTTCACTGACCTTGCGAAAATGGCAGACCAGTATATGTGGTATAAGTACATCATCAAGAACGTCGCCAAACGACACGGAAAAACCGTTACATTAATGGCTAAACCCATTTTCCAGGATAACGGCAGCGGGATGCACACACACTTTTCGCTGTGGAAGGGCGGCAAACCGCTGTTTGCAGGCAACGGTTATGCAGGATTAAGCGAAATTGGGCTATTTTCCTGCGGCGGAATGCTGCAGCACGCACCTGCGATACTGGCATTTGCGGCGCCGACAACGAACTCGTATCGCCGGCTGGTTCCGGGTTTCGAGGCGCCTGTCAATCTTGTGCTAAGCGCACGAAATCGCTCAGCAGGAATCCGCATCCCGATGTATTCAGAAAACCCAAAGGCAAAACGTCTTGAGTTCCGCTGTCCAGACCCTTCCTGCAACGGCTATTTAACCTGGACGGCGATGCTAATGGCCGCTATAGACGGCATCCAAAAAAAGATCGATCCCGGCGAACCGCTGGATAGGGATATATATGAGATGACCCCGCAAGAGCTTGCAAAATATCCCAAAACTCCGGGCACACTTGCTGAAGCTCTCGAGGCGCTGGAAAAAGACCATGATTTTCTCACGGCAGGTGGTGTGTTCACAGAAGATGTAATCGAAACCTGGATTGACTGGAAGAGAACTAAAGAACTTGATGAGCTTGCGCAGAGACCGCATCCCTACGAGTTCTATCTGTATTATGATAGTTAGACTTCGGTAACTGGTAACTGGAAACTGGTAATTGGTAATTACCAATCGCCAGTTACCAATCACCAATTACGAATATTTTGAGCATTGGGTTGCGGGCGGGAGATTAGCCCCCGCACCAGTAGCGGGGGCTGCCTCGGCCACAGGTGCCGAGGCTAAGAGGGTTTTCTCACTTCTACTCAATGTCATGCAGGTTTATCAATATTAGAATATCTGCTGATATTATAAATATTGCTTATGCCATATATTAAGGGAATTTGCGCCCTGAAGTCTCAAAATTAGCGTATATTATTTATAAAACAATATTATTTTAACGAATTCATCAAGTGGCGGACTAAATCCGCCGGTAATTGGTTAAATGATAAATTCGATTACCAATAACCAATCACCAAACATAGAATTTAGCAAATATGCAGCTAAAAGACCAGGGTTTATATGAATCCCAGCGTGAGCACGATTGCTGTGGAATTGGTGCAGTCGTACATATATCGGGGCAGCGCGACCATTTAATTATCGAGTATGGCAAGCAGATACTAATAAACTTGCATCACCGAGGAGCGGCTGGGGCCGATGAGATTACAGGCGATGGGGCGGGAATCCTCTTTCAGATTCCGCACGAGTTCTTCCAGGTTGAATGCGAAAAGCTGGGCTTGCATCTACCGCAGCCTTTTCAATATGGCGTGGGAATGGTGTTCGGCTCGCAGGATGCAAGACTGCGGGAGCAATGCGATAAAATACTGGAATCTGCGATAGCCTACTATGGATTGGCCGTGCTGGGCTGGCGGAATGTGCCGACTTCAAACGACTGCCTCGGACGAATAGCCCGGTCGGCTGAGCCTTCTATCAAGCAGATTTTCGTAGATGGAACAGGATTAGCCGAGGAAGAATTAGAGAGGCTTTTGTACCTGGCACGTAAGCGAGCAGAGCGGCTTATCCGCGAGAAATTCGGCGATGATGGCCAAGATTTCTATGTAACTTCGCTCTCGTGCAGAACAATCTGCTACAAAGGCATGTTTATGGCCTGGCAATTGTTCGCATATTATCCAGATCTGGCAGACGAACGTGTTAAATCGGCGCTTGCAATTGTCCATCAGCGCTACAGCACTAATACGTTTCCGAATTGGCAGCTTGCTCAGCCGTTCCACTACATTGCTCACAATGGAGAGATAAATACGCTCAGCGGCAACCGCAACTGGATGCGAGCTCGACAGAAGCAGATGGCCAGCGAACTATTCGGCGATAATATTAATGATTTATTTCCGGTTCTAACGCCTGATATGAGCGACTCAGCATGTTTTGACGCAACGCTTGAGCTTCTGGTTCGTGCCGGTAGAAGTATGCCCCATGCAATGATGATGATGATTCCTGAAGCCTTCGGCTCAAAATACCATATCAGCACCGATAAACGTGCCTTCTATGAGTATCACGCCTCCATAATGGAACCGTGGGATGGTCCGGCGGCGATGGTTTTTACCGACGGTCGGCTTATCGGCGGGACGCTGGACCGCAACGGCTTACGGCCCTGCCGTTATCTGGTTACATCTGATGGCCTGGCCATCGTTGCCAGTGAGGCAGGTGTGGTGCAATTTCCACCTGAAAAGATAAGCCAAAAAGGACGCCTTCAGCCGGGTCGCATGTTCCTGGTGGATACAGTGGCGGGACGGATAGTCACGGACAACGAGATAAAAAGCAAGGTTGCCCGGCAAAAGCCCTACCGCAGATGGCTGACGGAAAACAGAATCGAGCTTCGTGGTTTATTTGACACACCCACACTGGTCAAAAGCGACCAAAAGACCATAGCCCAGAGGATGCGGGCGTTCGGCTACACCAGCGAAGAACTCAAGACGATTTTGACGCCGATGGCGGTCAACGGCCAGGAGCCGGTAGGCTCGATGGGCGACGATACTCCGCTTGCAGTGCTTTCTGATAGGCCAAAGCTATTATTTAACTATTTTAAGCAACTTTTTGCACAGGTGACCAATCCTCCGATTGACCCGCTGCGTGAAGGATTGGTGATGAGCCTGATGACATTCACGGGCAAGCGGAGGAATATCCTGGATGAGACACCAGAGCATTGCAGACAGCTTAAGCTGCCGCACCCGATTCTGACTAATGAAGACATCGAACGGCTCAGATCAATTAACCGCGATGATTTTAAGGTGGCAACTGTGTCGGCATTATTTGACTCCGATGCACGCACCCCAGGACGAGCCTTTCGGCGTGGTCTTGATGCGTTAATAGATTCTGCTGGAAGCGCTATCAAAGATGGAGCAACGCTTCTTATTATCAGCGACCGTGGTATTTCTCAAACAAAAGCTCCAATTCCATCGCTGTTGGCAACGTCGGCGGTTCACCACAGCCTGCTTAATCGCGGGCTTCGGGGTGAAGCCGGCTTGATCGTTGAAAGCGGCGAACCGAGAGAGGTTATGCATTTTTGTCTTTTGGCAGGTTTCGGCGCTAATGCGATTAATCCATATCTGGCATTTGAGTCGCTCGATGAATTGCACCGACAGGGCGAGTTGCCTGCTAAAATGGAACCCACACAAATAGCGGATAATTACATCGCTGCGATAAAAAAGGGCATCTTGAAAACGATGAGCAAGATGGGCATCTCAACACTTCGCAGCTACAGCGGTGCTCAATTATTTGAGGCGATCGGATTGAGCCGCCAGTTCATTGAACAATACTTTACAGGGACCAGTTCCCGGATCGGCGGAATCGCCCTTAAAGAGATTGCGCAAGAGGCTCTTGCCCGTCATAAAGCAGCGTATTTAGCCCCCAGTTTCACTGGGGGTATTCTTGACTTCGGCGGAGAATACCATTTCCGCCACAGCGGCGAGCGCCATCTGTGGAACCCCACTACGGTATCTCGGCTGCAGCACGCCGTGATAAATAATGATGCTCAGGCGTATGCTGATTATGCCAAAGCAGTCAATAATCAATCAAAAAAACTTTACACCCTGCGAGGCCTTTTTGAATTTGTTCCCAGTGAGCCGGTAAGTATAGATGAGGTCGAGCCAGCCAGCGAGATTATAAAGAGATTTTGCACCGGCGCGATGAGTCACGGCTCAATTAGCAAGGAGGCGCATGAGTGCATAGCTATTGCGATGAACCGCCTGGGTGCGATGAGTAATACCGGTGAAGGCGGTGAAGACCCATCACGTTATACGCCGCAGCCTAATGGCGATTCAAAAAATTGCGCCATAAAACAAGTGGCAAGCGGCAGATTTGGTGTTACTATCGATTACCTCGCTCATGCTAAAGAGCTGCAGATAAAAATGGCTCAGGGTGCCAAGCCCGGCGAAGGCGGCCAACTGCCGGGACATAAGGTAACTGATGAAATTGCAAAACTGCGGTACTCAACACCAGGTGTAACGCTTATTTCACCGCCTCCTCATCACGACATATATTCGATCGAAGACCTGGCTCAGCTTATTTATGACCTTAAATGCAGTAATCCAGGCGTAAAAGTATCGGTTAAACTGGTTGCGGAAGTCGGGGTCGGCACGATTGCCGCAGGCGTTGCCAAAGCCAATGCCGATGAAGTTCTTATAAGTGGCCACGATGGAGGAACCGGTGCAAGTCCGCTTTCTTCAATCAAGCATACCGGCTGCCCCTGGGAGCTCGGTTTGGCTGAGACGCAGCAGGTGCTGGTGATGAACGCCTTGCGCGACCGAATCAGGGTGCAGGTTGACGGCCAGTTGAAGACCGGCAGAGACGTGGTTGTGGCGGCGCTGCTGGGAGCCGAGCGGTTCGGCTTCGGCACGGCAGCTCTTGTGACGCTGGGCTGTACACTGTTGCGCAAGTGTCACGAAAGTGCCTGCCCATTTGGGATTGGCACACAAGACCCCGAGCTTAGAAAACGATTCAAAGGTGTACCCCAGTACGTTGAGCGGTTCATGCACTTTGTGGCTGAGGAAGTCCGCCAGATTATGGCTGAACTTGGCTTTAAGAGGTTTGCAGACATGGTTGGTAGCGTCGACAGGTTGCAAACCCGAAAAGCAATTGAGCACTTCAAGGCCAAGGGCCTGGATTTTTCTGCCATTTTCTATCAAACGGAAAACCCCCAAATAAATTTGGGGGCTAAATATTTAGCCCCGCAATTTATTGTGGGGTCAAAAACAATCAACGACAATCTCGATTGGCAGATTCTGGAAAAGGCAAAAGAGGCTATCGAACAAAAGAAAAAAACCATCATTGAAATGCCGATTGCAAATGTTAATCGAACCGTCGGTGCAATTCTTAGTAATCATATTGTACGCAAGTATGGTCCACAAGGACTGCCTGAAGGAACGCTGGAAATAATTTTTCGTGGCTCGGCGGGGCAGAGCTTCGGCGCACTCTTGGCTCCGGGCATAACGCTTCGGCTTATCGGCGAAAGCAATGATTATTTAGGCAAAGGTCTTTCCGGCGGACGAATCATCGTCCAAACGCCGCAGAATAGCCCGTTTATTGCCCATGAAAATATTATTGTGGGAAATACGCTGCTTTATGGTGCAACCTCCGGCGAGGTCTTTATTAACGGCATGGCGGGCGAGCGGTTTGCGGTCCGTAATAGCGGGGCAACAGCCGTTGTCGAGGGCCTCGGCGACCACGGCTGCGAGTATATGACCGGCGGTGCGGTCGTAGTTCTGGGTCAGACCGGCTGTAATTTCGCAGCCGGTATGAGCGGCGGCATAGCCTACGTCCTCGATGAAATGCAGCTTTTCGACACACTTTGCAATCTCGATATGGTGGAGTTGGAAAACCTCTGGAAGGAAGAGGATAAACAAATTTTGTACGATTTGCTTATGCGTCATCGCAAGGAGACTTTTAGTCAGCGTGCAAAATATATTTTAGATGCCTGGCAGGATATGGTGGGCAAGTTCGTAAAGGTGATGCCGATTGATTATCGCGCCTCCTTGGAGAAGATACGGGCAGCAGAACAGCGAGATACAGAAACCACACCGGCCACAGAAGAAGTTTTTCGTTAACTCGATATTCGATTCTCGATGCTCGTCGAGTATCGAGCATCCAGCATCGAGGATCAAGAATGGGCGAAGTAAAAGATTTCTTAAAATATAAGCGTCAAGAGCCGGCACATCGGCCTGTCGAGCAGCGGATTCACGATTTTGGCGAGCTGGATTTGCCGCTTACACCGGACGAAATTCGTCAGCAGGCGGCACGCTGCATAGACTGCGGTATTCCATTCTGTCATGGCCTGGGCTGTCCTCTGGAAAATTCTATTCCAGACTTAAATGAGATGGTTTACAAAGGCCGGTGGGATCGCGCCTGCCGGCTGCTCCACGCGACCAACAATTTTCCTGAGATTACGTCCAGGGTTTGTCCGGCTCCTTGCGAGACTGCGTGCACGCTTTCTGTCAATGATGAGCCGGTTCTGATTAGGCACATTGAGTACCAGATTGTTGAACGAGGTTTCGAGCATGGCTGGATAAAGCCGCAACCTGCTAAAGATAAGACCGGCAAACGCGTGGCGGTAGTAGGCTCCGGCCCTGCAGGTCTGGCAGCCGCACAACAGTTAGCACGCGCAGGTCACGATGTGACCGTCTTCGAGAAAGATGGACGGCCAGGCGGTATGTTGCGCTACGGGATTCCCGATTTTAAGCTGGAAAAATGGGTTATCGACCGTAGACTCGAGCAGTTAATCGCCGAGGGCGTCCAGTTCCAGACGTCCGTGAGTGTGGGCGAGGATATTAGCACAGCGTATCTACGCAAGATGTTTGATTGTATCCTGCTGGCAATGGGGGCGAGGCAGCCGCGACCTCTGAAAGTTCCGGGTGCGGATTTGCAAAACGTTGTATATGCATTGGACTATCTTACAGCTCAGAACAGGCTTAACGCCGGATGCTCGATGCTGGATGCTCGATACTCGACGAGCAACGAGAATCGAGTATCGAGTATCGAGACCGCCGAAGGCCGAGTAGTGGTGGTAATAGGCGGAGGAGATACAGGCAGCGATTGCGTGGGCACTGCTCGTCGTCAGGGAGCTAAAGAGATTTTCCAGTTGGAAATTTTGCCCAAGCCGCCTGATACACGCCCACCAGATACACCCTGGCCTATGTGGCCAAGAATCATGCGAACGACTTCGTCACACCAAGAAGGTTGTGAGCGATTGTGGGGCGTAATGACCAAACAGTTAGCAGGCCAAGGGCATGTCCAACAGTTGCACGGGTGCCAGGTGGATTGGATAAAAAACGCCAATGGCTGGAAAGTAGCTGAGCTGCCAGGCACCGATTTTACCATAAGTTGCGACCTAGTGCTTCTGGCGATGGGATTTCTGCATGTTGAGCACAATGGTCTGGTCAAAAACTTAGGTTTGCAACTGGATGATAAAGGCAATGTGGTAGTTGACAATTTTCAGACCAGCCCCGCACCAATTGAACTGAAACAAAGGCTTGAGCCCGGAAAACGGACCAGGCTTTCGATACAGGACAATTGGTGCGGGGGCATATTTGCTGCCGGTGATGCAATCTGCGGAGCTTCTCTGGTGGTGCAGGCCATCAAAACAGGGAGGCTCGCCGCAACCGCCATCGACCGCTGGCTGGCCCCGTGAGAGAAACCGTAATGCCGGAGAAAGGCCGATGCCCCGCACCAATTGTCCCCCGGCGAGAGACCTGTCTTGGATGAGGCGGGAACATTGCGACAACTGCAATTGGTGCGGGGTCATGGGACTGGCGAATAACAATTGACAACAAGGCAAAACTTCGGTACAAGTCATCTCCCAAAAGAGACAAAATGGGAGATAAATTGTGCCAAAACGTAAGGATATCCATAAGGTAATGATTATAGGTTCCGGACCGATTGTGATAGGGCAGGCGTGTGAATTTGATTACTCCGGCACACAGGCGTGCAAGGCCCTTCGAAAATTAGGTTACAAAATCGTGCTTGTCAACTCAAACCCCGCAACCATCATGACCGATCCGGGTATGGCTGATGTAACTTATATTGAGCCGCTCAACGTCAAAACTATGGAGCAGATTATTGCAAAAGAGCGGCCGGATGCACTTCTGCCAAATCTTGGCGGACAAACAGGTCTTAACCTCTCTTCGGAACTATCCCGCAGAGGAGTCCTGGACAAATTCGGCGTCCAGATTATCGGCGTTAAGGCCGACGCCATTGAGCGGGGTGAAGACCGTCAGGCATTCAAGGATACTATGAAACAGCTTGGTATTGATATGCCCAGAAGCGAGATTGCACATAACCTCCAGGAGGCTGAAAAGGTGCTGGAAAATATAGGCTTGCCCTGTGTAATACGACCTGCTTATACATTAGGCGGGACAGGCGGCGGGCTGGTTTACAACATTGAAGAGTTTCGTACTATTGTCGAGAGAGGCCTGTCTTTTAGTCTTGTAGGACAGGTGCTTATTGAGGAATCTGTGCTCGGCTGGGAAGAGCTGGAGCTGGAGGTGGTACGGGATGCAAAGAATCAGATGATTACGGTATGCTTTATAGAAAATGTCGATGCTATGGGCATTCACACAGGTGATTCCTATTGTACCGCCCCAATGTTGACCATAGACCCTAAGCTTCAGGCACAACTGCAGAAGTATTCATACGATATTGTAGAAGCCATCGGCGTCATCGGAGGCACCAATATTCAATTTGCACATGATCCAAAGACCGGCAGGGTGGTGGTCATCGAGATTAACCCAAGAACTTCGCGTTCATCTGCGCTTGCATCCAAAGCAACCGGCTTTCCCATCGCTATGGTTTCATCCATGCTTGCGGGCGGACTGACTATGGATGAGATTCCCTACTGGCGTGACGGCACACTTGAAAAATATACCCCCTGCGGGGACTATGTCGTGGTGAAGTTTGCCCGCTGGGCTTTTGAGAAATTCAGAGGTATTCAGGATAAGCTCGGCACACAAATGCGCGCCGTGGGAGAAGTAATGAGCATTGGAAAGACCTACAAGGAGGCCTTTCAAAAATCTATCCGCTCCCTCGAGATTGGCCGGTATGGTCTTGGTTTTGCTAAGGATTTCAACAAAAAAACCTTAGATGAGCTTATGGAGCTTTTAAGGAAACCTACCAGTGAACGTCAGTTTATTATGTACGAAGCCCTGCGCAAAGGTGCGGATGTTAATGCACTCTACGAAAGGACGTATATTAAGCCCTATTTTATACAGCAGATGAAAGAGCTTGTGCAGCTTGAGGAAAAAATCCTGAAGTACAAGGGTAAAAAGCTGCCGGATAAGCTCTTGATTCAAGCGAAAAAGGATGGATTCGCTGATAAGTATCTGGGCAAGCTGCTGAGTATTCCGGAGAAAGAAATACGTCAGAGACGGATTGCTCTTGGTGTGGTCCAGGCCTGGGATGCGGTTCCTGTAAGTGGTGTTGAAAATGCCGCATATTATTATTCAACTTATAACGCACCGGACAGGGTTAAAGTCAGTGACAGACCAAAGGTGATGGTATTGGGCGGCGGACCCAACCGTATCGGCCAGGGCATTGAGTTTGACTATTGTTGTGTGCATGCGGCCTTTGCGCTTCGCGACCTTGGTTATGAAACCATTATGGTCAACTGCAACCCGGAGACCGTTTCTACCGACTATGACACCTCAGATAAGTTGTATTTTGAGCCGCTCGCCGTTGAAGACGTCTTGAGTATTTATAATAAAGAAAAGCCCATCGGCGTTATTGTCCAGTTCGGCGGTCAGACGCCTCTTAACATCGCCTCGGAGCTTCAAGAGGCCGGTGTAAAAATCCTCGGTACTTCTCCGGAAAGTATAGACCTTGCAGAAGATAGAGATAGGTTTCGCAAAGTAATGAAAAAGCTTGGCATCCCGCAACCTGAGTCTGACATGGCAAGCACCCTTGATGAGGCGCTTAAAATTGCAGATAAAATCGGCTATCCGTTAATGGTCAGGCCTTCTTATGTGCTTGGCGGCCGGGCTATGGAGATAGTTCACGATGAGGACATGCTAAGGTTTTATGTTGCAAGAGCGACCGATGTTTCACCGGAAAGGCCTATCTTGATTGACAAATTTCTTGAGAATGCTCTTGAAGTCGAGGCGGATGCTATTGCCGATGGCACAGATGCCTTCGTGCCTGCGATTATGGAGCATATTGAGCTTGCGGGTATTCATTCGGGAGATTCGGCATGTGTGCTTCCACCTGTCAGTATTCCCGACAAGCACCTCAAAACAATATACGAATATAATCGGAGAATTGCTATCGAGTTTAACGTAATTGGTTTGATGAACATTCAGTATGCCATTTGTAATGATGTTGTTCACATTCTCGAGGCCAATCCCCGGGCATCGAGAACCGTACCGCTTGTTTCTAAGGTTTGCAATATCCCCATGGTACGTATCGCCACGCAGCTTATGCTTGGCAAGCGTCTTTGCGATATGCAATTGAAGAAGCTGACCATAACTCATTTTGGCGTAAAGGAAGCTGTATTTCCGTTTAATATGTTTCCTGAGGTAGATCCTTTATTAGGCCCCGAGATGCGCTCAACCGGCGAAGTCCTCGGTATGGCAGATACATTCGGTCTTGCCTTTTACAAGGCTCAAGAAGCGACACAATTGACGCTACCATCGAGTGGTACTGTTTTGATCACCGTTTCAGATGAGGATAAAGCTTCTATCCTTAGTGCAGCAAAACAGTTTGAAAAACTTGGCTTTAAGATTAGAGCTACGGAAGGAACGCATTTATTTTTATCTAAGAACACAGTGGAATCGGAAATGATTCTAAAGATGCACGAGGGTCGGCCGCATATCGTAGATAGCATCAAAAACGGCGAAATACAGCTTATTATCAATACACCCACCGGTAAGCAAAGTAAATACGATGATTCTTATATTCGCAAATCAGCTATTCAATACAAGATACCTTATATTACGACCACTGCTGCGGCTGTTGCGACAGCTAAGGGTATAGAAGCTTTCAAGAAAAAACAGGGAGAAGTCAAATCGCTGCAGGAATACCATGCTGATATAAAACAAATGTGATTGGTAATTGGTAACTGGTAATTAGTAATTACCAATTTCCAGTTACCAGTTTCCAGAACATAAATGCCAAAAGATAAGTCGATAAGGAAAATACTGATCATCGGCTCCGGGCCGATTGTGATAGGCCAGGCTTGTGAATTTGATTATGCAGGCTCTCAAGCGTGCAAAGTATTAAAAGCACAAGGCTATAAAGTAGTTCTTGTCAATAGCAATCCCGCCACCATAATGACAGACCCTGCTGTCGCTCATAGAACGTATATTGAGCCGATTACGCCTGGCATCGTCGAGAAAATAATTCGAGCCGAGCGCCCTGACAGTCTTCTGCCCACTCTTGGCGGACAAACAGGCTTAAATACCGCCGTTGAGCTAGCCCGCAACGGTATATTGAAAAAATATAATGTCAGGCTCCTGGGGGCAAAGCTTGCCTCAATCAGAAAGGCGGAGGAAAGAGACCTTTTCAAAAAAACTATGCTCGATGCGGGATTGGAAGTGCCGAAAAGCGGATACGCTCATTCTATTGAAGATGCACTAAAGATTGTCGAATACATTGGCCTTCCGGCTATTATCCGTCCTTCGTACACGTTAGGCGGTACGGGCGGAAATGTCGCCTACAATATGGCGGAGTATAAAGAATATATTCGCTGGGGTCTTGATACCTCTCCTGCACACAGTGTCCTTGTCGAAGAGTCTGTACTTGGCTGGAAAGAGTTTGAGCTGGAGGTGATGCGGGATAAATATGATAATGTCGTTATCGTCTGCTCCATCGAAAACCTCGACCCGATGGGCATTCACACCGGCGATAGCATTACGGTTGCCCCGGTTCAGACCCTTACCGACAAAGAATATCAGATAATGCGCGACGCGGCGATTAAGGTTATACGGGCTATCGGCGTGGAAACCGGCGGCTCCAACATCCAGTTTGCTGTTCATCCCGACAATGGAAAGCTCTACGTGATTGAGATGAACCCCAGAGTTTCGCGAAGCTCCGCACTTGCTTCCAAGGCTACCGGCTTTCCTATCGCTAAGATTGCCTCGCTTCTGGCGGTAGGCTACACGCTGGACGAGATTCCCAACGATATTACTAAGAAAACGCCGGCCTGTTTTGAGCCGACCATCGACTACTGCGTCGTTAAATGGCCTCGCTTTACGTTCGAAAAATTTCCGGGCACCTCGCCGCTACTATCCATTCAGATGAAATCCGTCGGCGAAGCAATGGCTATCGGAAGAACGTTCAAAGAAGCACTACAGAAGGCTATAAGGTCGATGGAAATCGACCGCTACTCTCTCGACGGTAAACATACCCAGCCTGTTCTTTCAACGCATCAATTGAAAGAAAAGCTCCGAACTAATTACTGGGATAAGATTTGGTATGTGGCCGAGGCTATAAGAAGAAAGATGTCGATAGATGAACTCTACAATCTGACCAAGATTGACCCGTGGTTTCTAAATAACATAAAGGATATTGTGCAACTTGAACAAAAGATATTGGAGATTGGTAATTGGAAATCGGTAATTGGTAATCACCATTTACCAGTTACCAATTACCAACTTCTAAGAAAGGCCAAAGAATATGGTTTCAGCGATAAGTATTTGGCGTCTTTGCTAAAAATAAAAGAGCCGGATTTGCGTAAGTACCGCCAAAATCTGGGGATAAACGCAGTTTACAAAACTGTCGATACTTGCGGCGCCGAGTTCGAAGCGACTACGCCTTATCTATACTCGACTTTTGAAAAGAAATGTGAGGCAAATCCGAGCAGCAGAAAAAAGGTGGTAATTCTCGGCGGCGGCCCTAACCGCATAGGCCAAGGAATCGAGTTTGATTACTGCTGTGTTCACGCTGCCTTTGCGCTGCGAGAGATCGGCATCGAATCAATAATGATAAACTGCAATCCAGAGACAGTAAGCACCGATTATGACACATCAGATAGACTCTATTTTGAGCCGCTTACGTTTGAAGATGTGATGTCTATTGTGGAAAAAGAAAATCCGGACGGCGTGATTGTGCAATTCGGTGGCCAGACGCCATTGAAATTAGCTATCCCGCTTGAAAGAGCAGGCGTAAAGATAATCGGCACTTCGCCGGATAGCATTGATCTTGCTGAGGACCGCAAGCGATTTAATAAGCTTGTCAGCAGGCTCAAGCTCCGCCAGCCGGCCGGCGGTACTGCCACAACGTATGACCAGACGCTCAAAGTAGCGGACAAACTGGGTTATCCTGTCTTGGTTCGTCCTTCGTTCGTCTTAGGCGGGCGGGCAATGGAGATTGTCTATGACCAGCAGGATCTAAAGAATTGTGTCACAGAAGCAATTGAGGCCTCCGGTGAACATCCGGTATTGATCGATAAATTTTTGGACGACGCGTTGGAGCTTGACGTTGATGCTATAAGTGACGGCAAAACCGTTGTCATCGGCGGAATTATGGAACATATCGAGCAAGCTGGAATACATTCGGGCGACAGCGCTTGCTGCCTGCCGCCAGTTTCTTTGGACAAAAAAATCCTGGCGGAAATCAGCAGACAAACAAAGCTGCTGGCTCTGGCACTGAAGGTCAATGGCCTTATGAACGTTCAGTTTGCGATAAAAGACGGCCAAGTATATATCCTCGAGGTCAATCCACGGGCCTCTCGAACCATCCCATTTGTCAGTAAAGCTATCGGCGTGCCTCTGGCTAAGCTGGCCGCGAAAGTAATGGTTGGAAAGACTTTGGACGAGCTGCATTTTACAAAACAAGTAAAGCGAAGCTATTTTTCCGTCAAGGAGTCCGTGTTTCCATTCGTAAAATTCCCGGGTGTGGATACGCTGCTAGGGCCGGAGATGCTTTCGACCGGCGAGGTGATGGGCCTATCGGATGATTTCGGCATCGCCTTTGCAAAATCGCAGATAGCAGCGGGCAATCCCCTGCCGACCGAAGGCAAAGTGCTTTTTAGCGTCAAGGATAGTGACAAGAAAATGGTTGTAGGCCTTGCTCGAAAACTTCACGAATTGGGCTTTAAAATAATTGCAACAAAGGGCACATGCATCGAGTTTATCAAAAACAACATTCCATCGGAGTTTGCATTAAAGATGTCGGAGGGCAGGCCTAACATAGTCGATTCCATAATAAACGACGAAATCGACTTGATTATAAATACTACTATTGGCAAGCAGTCGATTAGGGATTCATTTTCCATCAGAAGAACCGCCCTGGATAAGGGCGTGCCTTATGTGACTACCATAAGAGGCGCCGAGGCGACTGTTAAGGCAATCGAAGCAATGAAACAAAAAAAGATCGATGTAAAACCTATTCAATTATATTATCGATAATCAGGATATCAGATTATCAGAGTATCAGAGTATCAGGAAGCGGATATCAGGTTATCAGAGTATCAGGATAGTTCTTTTTTTACTGATGTCCTGATAACCTGATATTCTGCACCCTGATTACCTGATACCCTGATTTCCTAATTAACTGGTTAGGAAAAACACGTGAAAGCAATTTTATTATTAGAAGACGGCACGGTTTTCCAAGGCACCTCTTTCGGCGCCAAAGGCCAGCAGTGCGGAGAAGTGGTATTCAATACCAGCATGACCGGCTATCAGGAAATAATGACCGACCCATCCTACCACGAGCAGATAATCACCATGACCTATCCTTTGATCGGTAACGTGGGAACGAACAAAGCTGACATCGAATCGAAAAAAGTTTTTGCCCGCGGTTTTATCGTAAAGGAAAATTGCGATTATCCCAGTAACTGGAGGAATAAAGAATCGCTCAGTGACTATCTAAAAAAGAATAATGTTGTCGGCCTTGGAGATATTGATACCAGAGCGCTTGTAAAGCACATCAGAACACAGGGTGCGATGAGAGGCATTATCTCCTCAATGGAGCTTAACCCGAAAAACCTGAGAAAAAAACTTCAGGATTATCCAGGCCTGGTGGGAAGGGACATAGTCAAAGATGTAACTTGTAAAAGACCATACAATTGGGATGAAGGAGTAATTGACGTTTTAAGTATGCGTCAGATAAAACGGCCTAAAAAATATAAAGTGGTAGCCTTTGATTATGGTGCTAAGCAAAATATACTCAGGTTGCTTGTCTCACATGGCTGCGAGGTCTATGTGGTGCCGGCTCAAACAGAAGCGTCGGAAGTCCTGGCTCGAAAACCTGACGGAGTATTTTTGAGCAATGGCCCGGGCGACCCAGCAGCGGTAACTTATGCCATCGAAAATATAAGATACCTGTTAGGCAAAGTGCCGATATTCGGGATTTGTCTGGGCCATCAGCTTTTGGCCCTTGCGCTCGGGGCAAAAACCTATAAGTTGAAATTCGGCCACCACGGCGCCAATCATCCGGTAAAGAATTTGGAAACAGCAAAGATTGAAATAACCAGCCAGAATCATGGTTTCTGCGTCGACATTGATTCACTAAAAAGATATGATGTCCAGTTGACACACATAAATTTAAATGACAATACCTTGGAGGGATTTCGCTGCAGCAAGCTTGATGCGTTTTGCGTCCAGTATCACCCGGAAGCCTCGCCCGGCCCCCATGATTCTAACTACTTGTTCGAAACGTTTATAAATCTGATGAACAAAAATCGAGCAAAAGACGCAAGATGAAAAAAACGCTTATTACTATTGGTGAATCAATCCATGCTTCAATCCCCAAGACCAGCCAAGTTATGAAGCAACTGCGCGAACTTGGCGGTGATGCCTATTCAACGCCGAACGAGCCGCTTAAATTTATCAAAGGTCTGATTGAATCGCAGGCGGCTGAAGGTGCTGATTATATAGCGGTCAATCTCGATGCCTTTGGCGAAGATGACCCGCAGATTGCTGTCCAGATGATGCGTGAATATGTGAAGTTGGTCCGCAAGTGGGCAAATGGCGTGCCGCTCTGCATCGATAGCAGCAATGACGATGTTCTGATAGCTGGCTTGAAGGAATGGTACAATACATCAGAAGACAGAAGACAGAAAACAGAAGAAAGAAGAAAGAAGACAGAAGACCTCCGTCCTCCTCTTGTAAATTCGGTCAAGGTTTACACGATGGATAAGATATTGCCGCTGAAAAAAAACTATGACTTTGTGTTCATCGCCCTTTTGGTTAGTGAGGATAAACCAACAGGACCAGGCGGCTCACACTCGGTTTCAGAATTATATTCTTTGGCTCAGCAAATCTTCAATGCTGCGGTTGATAAATACGGTTTCAACCCGCAAGAGATTTTCTTTGATTCGACCGTGTTTCCATTGGCGATAGATATGCCTATGGAGCCGGGCACACCGGGTTATACCTACCGCACATTCGAAACAATAAAAAAGATCAAGAGCGACCCAAAGATGAAAGCAGCGCACTGTGTGCTTGGGGTCAGTAACTGCGTCCGCGATTTGCCGGCCCGCAAGGTCGGCGTCTGCCGGGCGTATGTCGCCAAGGCAATGGAATATGGCCTTGATGCCGTTATTGTTAACGTTGCACACCGCTACGGAAAGGTTAAGCCTGCACCGGAATTGTTGGAGCTGGTTGACGCCTTTTCGAAGATGGACGGCTCAGCAGAAAAAACCAATTATGCAATGCAGTTGATGGCCAAATTCTGCCAGGAAGCCAGAAAACCTGGCAAATAGGGCCCTATTTCCCCACGGGATTCGAACATAGTCTTACTCGAAGGAACAGAGAGACGAATGAAATTTTAGCGCGTATGAAATTTGTAAACGAAGGTTTCGAATGGTTCGGGATGTTAATTAACTGCTTTATTTACAAGGACTTGCGATGGCCTCTGGTTGCAATGAATTTCGCTATTAGCCTTGCATATTGAAATTATTATCATTTTTGAGACTGTAGTAGCGTTACAGAGTAAATAATACTTAACTCCTTTTAATAAAATGAGTTATGTAATGTCACAATTTACAAATTGCAGTCTTCTGTCTGTTATTGAAGCAGTTTCCAGCGCAAAATTTGGTATTTTGCCACCATTTGACTGAAAGCGGCAACCATATACCAAGCTATACTCTTTAGTCATCTTGTTATTGTCTCTAAGAAACTCTGTTTTGTTGCTATAGTGTCTCATTTTTAATTAAATTTTAATTGCCCTCGATGGACAAAGTTGGACAAATTTGGTAAAATGTAAAAAGAACCAAGGAAGGAAAAATGACCGTTTGCGTCGAACCTTCCGTCGTTCCCATATTCGAAGGGAAAAGACGGAAATGCAGGAAATTATATCAAAGGAGAGCTGGATCGACTTGATTGGTGTGGATATCCCCAGTCAGAGGCCGGTTACGGAAGAGACGGTTTGGTGTACCTTGAAAAATGCAAGCCGGTTCAGAGGTAGTGTTCGCGCTTCCACCGGTAGGATATGGACAGACCATGACTACGAAGCGCGCCGCAAACGTGTCCTGAGAATGCGACTCCCGTAAATTTTTTCGGCTTGAACTTGCATACAGGGAGGGTTTATGAAATCCGACAAATGGTCGAAAGTAGTCCAGCTTCACCAGTATACCAAATCACTAATACTTTTAGCCGAAGAACATGAACTCGAAGAGTGGAAAACATTTCTTCACCCTGTTCTTGAACAGCGGGATGCACTTAATCACATCTGCATAGCAATTGGGGGAGAAATAGATATCCCTCCAAACCCGAAAGCCGGCTACATTGATGATAGTCTTGATAAAGCACTTGCGCATTTATACAGGGCATTTTTTGATACAGCAGATTGGATTGGCATCATCCTACGCGAAAAAATTATTGAGGTAGTAAAACCATATGATAATGAATGCATTACTGCAGTAGCGCCTGAGTACTATGAGAGAATTCGTCCTGATCTTGAACAGTTAAATTCTAATTTGGCAAAACTTCGAAATAGTAAAGATGAGTGTACCGATAGCTCGGTTATGATAAGTCAGGCTGAAAACTATACCCAAAAGATTGAGAAGTTACTGAAAGATTATAAATTACTCATTCCCAAAGTCCCAGCATTAGAACAATTCAAGAGTAAACAAAGAAAAAAAACTGCAAAGAAAATATTTTGGGAAATAGTCATTGGGATTATTTGCGCGGTCGTTGGTATTATCGGCACTTATCTACTTACTCGAAGTGGTAAACTCTGATCTCTTTTTCACCAAGAGCCTCTTCCTGAGAATTATCATCCATAATGATATTTCACAGATAAATTACCTACCACACCTGGAACTAAACTGGATCAGCGTGCTTGATTGCGAGGTCTATAGTATCAATAGGCTCAGAGCCATCACGAGCATACCCACAACTATTCCACCGATAACCAGATGGCCATGGCCGTAACGATGAGCCATCGGCAGAAGCTCATCAAGCGATATATAGACCATCACTCCAGCGATAAATGCCAAAGTCGCCGCTAAAACAGCAGGTGTTAAAAAGGGAAGCAATATCAAATAACCGATTACAGCACCAGCCGGCTCAGAAACGCCAGACAAAAATGAGTAAAAAAATGCTTTTCTTTTGCTCAAGGTGGCATAAAAGATAGGCACCGATACCGCAATTCCCTCCGGAATATTGTGGATGGCAATCGCTATGGCAATAAAGATGCCCAGCCTTACATCACTAAGTGCCGATGCAAATGTAGCCAGCCCCTCAGGAAAGTTATGGATGCCGATGGCTAAAGCGGTCAGCACGCCCATCCGCATAAGATAGTTGCCCTCTGGTTGTGCAGTGGGAGCGTCCAGTCCGTGGTATTCGTGCGGATTTTTCGGCTCCGGTATCAACATATCTATCAGGCCTACGGCAGCTATTCCCACAAAAAAAGCAATCAGACCCCAGATTTCGCCCACCGCCGCCAGAGCGCCTGGCAGAAGCTCCATAAAAGAGATATAAATCATAACGCCGGCTGATAAACCCAGCGAAAAGGATAGATATGCTATCTTGGGCTTTTTGATAAAGTAGGCGATGGCGCTGCCGATGCCGGTGGAAAAACCTGCGATTACTGTCAGCAGTAAAGCTATCTTGATATTGCCGCAAATTCCCATAAATTGCTCAGAGCCGATTAAAACCCTGCCCGCCGTATGAGACTTTGGGCAGGCGGGCGCCGAGGCGGAAAAAAACAATTCTTAACTGTCGTCAGAGGAGTATTTGACTTTACGCAGCCAATTTATTAAACTAAATATTGCGTTGTGCAAAGCAAAAAATTAACGCTATTATGGTAATTGCAGTTACCTGATGCCAGATAAAAGATACCAGGAAAGTTGTGGCCTGTTTGGTATTTTCGGCGACCCCGAAGCAGTCCAAAAGACCTATTTCGGCCTGCACAGCCTTCAGCACCGCGGGCAAGAATCGGCAGGAATCGCCTCCAGTGACGGCGAGTTTATTACGTGTTACAAAGCAATGGGCACGGTGCGAAGGGTCTTCCGCAGCGGCGCAGGTTTCCTGGAGAAACTATCTAATCCCATAGCAATCGGCCACGTTCGCTATTCAACCGCCGGTGCCAGTAAGGCCATAAACAGTCAGCCGATTTTAGCCGATTACTCCCGCGGTCAGGTTGCTCTGGCTCATAACGGCAACCTGATAAATGCAGCCCTGCTGCGGGACGAATACCAGGCCTACGGCAGCATCTTCAACTCCACAAGCGATACCGAGGTAATCGTTCATTTGTTAGCCAAGCCCACGCATCTGGCAAGGAGCGACCCGCTGGCTCACGTCTTAAACCATCTGCAGGGGGCGTATTGTCTTTTGTTTTTGTTTGCCGATCGGATTGAGGCGGCCCGCGACCCTTATGGTATCAGGCCTTTGTGCATTGGCCAAATCGACCGGGCCAGTTATGTTGTGGCCAGCGAGAGCTGTGCCTTCGACGCGATAGGGGCAAGGTTCATTCGTGAGGTCGAACCAGGCGAGATCGTCACGCTGGATAAAAATGGCCTTTCCAGCAGATCCTTCGTTACTCCGGGAAGTATCACGCCGGCTCATTGTATCTTTGAGCACATCTATTTTGCTAAGCAAAACTCGCACATCTTCGGCGAAAATGTGCACGAATTTAGAAAAAAACTCGGCAGACGATTAGCCATAGAGCAGCCCGCCGACGCCGATGTAGTAATCCCTGTGCCGGACTCAGGGACATCGGCTGCCATAGGTTACGCCCAGCAGAGCAATATTCCATTCGATATGGGAATGGTCAGAAGTCACTATATAGGCAGAACTTTCATCTCGCCGGACCAGAAATTAAGAGAGCTGGAGGTCAAGCTCAAGCTGGCAGTGGTAGAAGAAGTCGTAGGCGGCAAACGGGTCGTGTTGGTGGACGACTCCATCGTCCGCGGCACAACCACCAGAGGCAAAATTAGAGCCCTGCGGGCTGCTGGCGCCAAAGAAATCCATATGCGGGTCAGTTGTCCGCCGATAAGATTTCCCTGCTATTACGGCGTGGACTTTCCTACCAAGGAAGAACTGCTGGCAAACAATCGCAGCCTCAAACAGATCAAAGAGTTCCTGGAGGTCGATAGTGTCGGCTATATGTCGCTGGAAGGCTTGCTTAGCTGTGCAACTCTACCGGCTGATCACTATTGCACCGCCTGCTGGAGCGGCAAATACAGAATTCCGGTAGATGTTGCGGTCAGCAAGTTTGCTATGGAACGCTACCAAATGCGAATGTTCGAGGAAATCCAGTAAAATAAAAATTTTTTGAAACCTGCGGTGAAACCGCATCGAGAACCCCGCAATAAATTGCGGGGCTAAATATTTAGCCTCCAAATTTATTTGGGGGTTTTGCAAAATATCGAGAATGAGTAAACACATAACCTACGAGCAATCCGGCGTCAGCATCGATGCCGGCGAGCAAAACGTAGAGCAGATTTATTCATATCTGGCAAGCACCTTTGGCCCGCGAGTTATCGAGGCCAAAAATGCGTTCGCTGGTTTTTTCCGCCTGGACTACGATGAAATCTTTGCGAAAAATTACAAAAACCCGGTACTTGTGGCCTGCACCGATGGCGTCGGCAGCAAGGTCCAATTAGCTGCTAAAATAAAAAAGTTCGACACGGTCGGCATCGACCTGGTGGCTATGAACGTCAACGATATGCTGGTGCACGGTGCTGAGCCGTTATTTTTCCTGGACTACCTGGCGGTGCACAAGCTGGAGCCGCCAATTATAGCACAGATGGTAAAGGGCATCGCGGCAGGCTGCAAAATGGCCAACTGCGCTCTAATCGGCGGAGAAACCGCACAGATGCCAGACACATACAAAAAAGGCGACTTCGATATGGCAGGCTTCGCAGTCGGAATAGTAGAGCGGGGAAAAATTATCACCGGAAAAAACGTAAGACCCGGCGACGTCATCCTGGGCCTGGCCTCCAGCGGCCTGCACAGCAACGGCTATACATTAGCCCGCAATATTTGTTTCAAACAGCACCAAATGAAAATGACCGACACGGTGGCCGAACTCGATGACGCTGTGTTAGGCGAGGTGCTGCTGGAGCCAACGCGAATCTACGTTCGGCCGATAGTAAAGCTACTATCCCAATATAAGGTTAAGCAAGTCGTGCACGGCCTGGCCCACATTACAGGCGGAGGCCTTGTAGGAAATATCCCCCGTGTGCTGCCGAAAGACTGTAACGCGGCGATTAAAAAAACAAGCTGGCCGAAACATAAAATATTTGCATTCCTGCAAAACGCAGGCCCTGTCGAAGAAAGCGAGATGTACAGGGTATTCAATATGGGCATCGGCTTTGTGCTGATAGTGGCTGAGGATTTCGCCAATTCGATAGCGAAAAAATTGAGACGATTCGGCGAACAGGTCTATCATATAGGCAGAATTACTACCGGCACCGGCAAGGTGGTTCTCAAGTAACTTGCTATTTTGCCGGGTTGAACCCGTGAGATAATGCGCCGGGGTCGGTAAAAAGGCCTTCGACTTGTTATCTCACGGATTGAAGGTTTCTCGCTGAACTTGTCCGAGGTAAAATCGCCCATCTTTTTGCATAAAACTAACGATGGCCTCAAACTGCTGCTCTATGAAGCGCCTGTCGTTGGAGACTAAAGCTATCGCGATGACGGCACTTGTTTTGTTGTCGTGATGGTCGACTTCCGCAACGGAGATGTTGAATCTGCTTTTAAGCCTCCCAATTAAGCCTTTGACAATGCTCCTTTTTTCCTTCAACGAAGCTATCCCCTGCAAACACAAATGAGCTTTCAATAAGCCAACAATCATCTTCTGTTTTCCTATGCTACTGTGCGAAGTACGCTACGTAGCATGAATCCTTATATCCTTCATCGGGTGGCAGCGTCATCCCTTAGGGATGGCTATTCTCAAACCATCCCCAAGCTACGCTTGAGGCTGCCACACATCTGAGAGGATAAGTACCCAATGTTGGGTATATTAGTATAACTTGCAAGATTTTCAAAATTTTTCTGAAAATTGCATCAAAAAAAAATTTTTTCAAACGATATATACATATAGCAGGAATTCAGTTTGAAAATAGAAATGTTGTTCGATACTCGATTCTCGACGAGTATCGAGTATCAAGTAACGAGAATCGAGGATTTATTATGATAACAGCAGAACAGGTTATGAACATTGATGTAATCACCGTTAAAAAAGATACCCCGATACTTGAGGTGATTGAGCTGATGCTTCAAAAGCAGATTTCTGGCACGCCGGTAGTTGATGATGATATGAATTTGGTGGGGGTACTTTCCGAAATAGATGTGATAAGTCTGATATACAACACAGTGTACAAGGCCGAAAGCCTGGAAAAAAAGAAGGTTCGTCATTATATGACAGAGCGGGCGGTTTCTTTCGACAGGGATGATAACCTGCTGGACGTTTGCGACTTTTTAGCTAAGAACCTTTTTCGACGTGTGCCTATAACCTCTGCTGGGAAGGTCGTCGGCATCATCAGCGTACCAGATATACTTGAGTATACGTTGAAGGTCTATAGAGAAAGAGAATCTGCAGCCGCTGAGGTCGACCTTCGCAGGGGCAGCTCTGAAAATTAGCGACCTGTAACCAGGGCACTACTTTTGCGAAATTGGTGTTTTCATCGGCAGCCAGCATCCGATTTTCCAAATCTATTAAAACAGCAGGAAGAATTTCACCTAATCGAACCGGTTCAGACATGACTCGAGGCTCGTGCATAAAGAGTGGCGACTCGCTTTCAAACATCTCTTTGTGCTCCTTTCTGCAGTAGTGTTCTGTTCCATCCTTCATAGCAATTCTGTGGAAAGTCTGGCGCAACTGCGGACAATGGCCACGAGAGATGAAGAGCGATAGGCAAAGGTATCGAACGTCACGTCTTTATTTGTGCTACGCTTTGGCGGATTGCAGGAGATCGATTGCCGTGAGTTTTTTGAATATCGAAAAGAATTGTATATTGTTATATCCAGTCCTTTTGTTTAGCGTGGGCCAAAGCACTATTAAGAAGTGTCTTTTCTTTCTCTTTGGTCATTTTCTGTTTAAAATCATTTATCAACTTTTGAGCTTTTACAAAAGTATCTTCTGCATCATTTTGCGAAAATATTCTCTCAAGATGATAGTCCGCGTCCTCACGGATTTGCTGCAAATCTTTAAGATATTGTGACGCCTTAACAGCCTCTGTAACTCCGGAGAATCGAAGACATTGAATTACAAAATCATGAGCTTGCTGGCTAGGATGCTTTTTCTTTTCCAGTCCAAGATTCTTTAAGCACTCTCTAAAAAACAATATCGCCGCGTAATAAGAACGCCCAACAGATGTCCGCAAGTGCGGTTGTTCAGTATGGGTCTTTAATAGTTCTGCGGTTTTGAGAAACTCAGTTGGATCCATTCACACTCGTCTGACAGTTAGCGTGAAGAATTCACTGTCGTTGGGGGTTACATTTTTAGCCATCCAGCATGTCCACCGGTCGTAATTTCTAAGCGCCGTCTTTTGATTTGAACTAACCTCCACTCTTATAACGATATGCGTGGAATCTTCTTCCTGATTATCCCGGAAGTAATCTAACTCAGCCGACAGTTTTTCTATATTGGAGAATATCTCTTTAACTTTTACCAGACATTTAGCTAGAACAGAATTTAATCCTCTTAAATCGCAAAACTTTTTGCATTCTTGACTAACTGGCGCAGCAAACTCTTCTATGGAGGTTCCAGCTTCCTGAACTATTTTGCCATTTTCGAAACTATAGATGTCTTCTCCATCATCACCCCAAAAAGCAAGCACTCCGCTTGAACGCGTACATTCGTATGGTACAAGATCTGGTTCCGGTGGGTTAAATGCCAGGACAGATTGAGTAGCTGCTGAATTGATCATAATACTAATATTGCCCACATCTGCTGAGGCACCAGGACTCTTATAACAACTATTTGAGCATGTTAATGGCAGTGAATTAAGTAGTTCTATAAGTCCTAAAGTACCACTAAAATTATTCATAAATTTTCTCCTCCTGAACAATTTAAAAAGTCATATAACTCTTTATCATTGTATTGCTGTGCTTCGTGAAGTACAGCCAAAATGCTACCATCATTCATATCTTTGCTCATATCACGGTTATTCAAATCTACAATGACTTTTACACCGAAATTCTTTGTTTGTGACCTACCTGGAATTTCTGGAATTGCTTCTATTCGTCTTACAGCTTCCAATTGTATCCGTTTGTTATAATCATCGTTAGGATGATTTATCACTATTGTAATTTCACCATCAGGTGGAACAGAGAGTTTTGTAAAGCGGTCAGAAATCAACCTTGTGCTCTCCAGAAGACCAGTGTTAAATACGTACTCGTTGACTAAACCAACACGGAAAATCTTTTTCTCAGGAAAAACCCCTCGAAATATTTTGATACAATCTAAAACTACGTCTCCAACCGTGTTCAGTTCGGTTTCTTCCTCCAAAATACCAATTTTCCTTGGAAATATGAGAACCAAACCTCTTTGTGTAATACCCAAAGTTGGTAGTTCAGCTTCGCCTTTACCAGGAAATATAAACTTTTTCCTAATATGAAATTCAGTAGGTGACTGTACTAAGCTCTCAAAAAGATTAGGATGCTTGTCAACGAGTTTTCTGCCGAAATCAAAAAGCTTCATTTGTTCTAATTTAAGTTCAATCACAGGGCGGATATCGACACCGACTTTTTCTGTATGTTCGTCAATTTTACTTTTTGAGAATTTATATTGCTCAGCCATATTGAAATCTGAAAGTTAATAAAAGTTAATTTTTATATAGTGTATATCGGAAATTAAAAAGTTATTTATTAAGCAATTTTCTGAGACTGTAGTAGCGTTACAGAGTAAATAATACTTAACTCCTTTTAATAAAATGAGTTATGTAATGTCACAATTTACAAATTGCAGTCTTCTGTCTGTTATTGAAGCAGTTTCCAGCGCAAAATTT
>Ga0315314_1000600_pt1 | contig 38006 bp, 38 predicted proteins | sample TDP9_MG_FD_203631 | JGI IMG/M metagenome (GOLD analysis project Ga0315314, IMG submission 203631) | Freshwater sediment microbial communities from Lake Towuti, South Sulawesi, Indonesia - TDP9 | ecosystem: Environmental > Aquatic > Freshwater > Lake > Sediment | place: Indonesia: South Sulawesi... | reverse complement strand
TTTATTTGTGATTTGTCATTTGGATTTTGTCATTTATTTGTGATTTGTCATTTGGATTTTGTCATTTATTTGTGATTTGTCATTTGGATTTTGTCATTTATTTGTTAGGGGGGTAAGATATGAGTGGGATTTTTGGAGTGGTTTCAAAGGGAGATTGTGCAGAGATTCTGTACTATGGCACGGATTACCATTCGCATCTGGGGACAGAATATGGGGGCATGGCAGTCCTGGGAGAGGATTTCACACGCCAGATACATAACATAAGTCAGACTCAATTTAAGTCAAAATTCTATGAAGATTTCAAACGTATGAAGGGCAATAAGGGTATCGGCGTTATCAGCACCTTTGATGAACAGCCTATCTATTTGAACTCCAGGTTCGGTCCGTTTTGTATAGTCACTAATGGATTCTTAGAAAACACGAAAGAATTGGTGGAAGGACTTCTGGATAAAGGAGCGTCCTTCACTGAAGTGACTAAGGGCGAAGTTAATGTAACGGAGCTCATAGCCAAGTTGATCATCCAGGGCAAGGATTTGATAGATGGCATAGAGAAAATGTTCGAGGCAATAGATGGTTCCTGCTCACTTTTGTTGCTGAATAGAGATGGAATCTATGCCGCCAGAGATAGGTTTGGCTACACGCCCCTCGTAGTGGGAAGCCGGGAAGACGCCTGGGCAGTTACTTCTGAGACCAGTGCCTTTCCCAATATTGGTTTCCAAACTGTGAAATACCTCGCACCCGGGGAGATAGTTCTGATAAATGAGCAGGGTATGGTAGAGAAGAGGCCGGGCGGGGATACGAATCAAATCTGCGCATTTCTCTGGATATATGCTGGCTTTCCCGCCTCAAATTATGAGGGGATAAATGTGGAAACGGTCAGGGAGAGGTGCGGGAAGTTTCTGGCAAAACGGGATCGCGATATAAAAGTGGATGTGGTCTCCGGAGTTCCCGATTCGGGAACTACACATGCCCTGGGATACGCCATGGAGTCCAAAAAGCCTTACAGGCGACCGCTGGTGAAGTATACCCTCGGATATGGGAGGAGCTATACTCCGCCTTCGCAGGAGACCAGAGATTTGATAGCTAAGATGAAGTTAATTCCCATCAAAGAGATAATTGAAGGCAATAGGATTGTAGTATGTGAGGATTCAATAGTCAGGGGGACTCAGCTTAAGAACTTCACCATAAAGAAGCTGTGGGATAGTGGCGCCAAAGAGGTTCATATACGACCTGCCTGCCCACCATTGATGTTTCCCTGCAGGTTTAATCTCTCCACGCGGTCTATTCCTGAACTGGCTGCCCGCAAAGCCATTCGCAGCCTGGAGGGAAAAGATTTGGAGAATGTAGCAAAATACATAGACCATAATTCTAAGGAATACAAAAAGATGGTGGAATGGATTGCTAAAGATTTAGAAGCTACCACACTTAGATATCAGACTGTAGATGATATGGTGAAGGCCATTGGACTTCCTAAGGAGAAGCTCTGCCTATATTGCTGGACTGGTGAATATCTAAAGCCAGCGGATATAAGAGTAAAAAAGAAGGAGACTGCCAAAGTTAAAGAAGTGGTATAAGGAGATAAGGTAATTGAGATGGCTATAGACCCAATCTGTAAAATGGAAGTCGATGAGAAAAAAGCGATTAAGGTAGAGAAAGACGGGAAAGAATATTTTTTCTGCAGTCCTACCTGTCGAGATAAATTTCTGGGTGTGGAGAAGGAAACGCCTCCTCCAGCACCAGAGACTGAAGCCCCCTCAGGAAGGAAAGAAAAGACGATAGTCGGGATAACGGGAATGCACTGTTCATCCTGTGTGGTAACAATTGAGAATTCTTTAAAGAAAGTTGATGGCGTAATGGATGCGAAAGTAAATTTTGCTTCTGAGAAGGCACATATAGAGTATGACCCGACCAGAGTCACGAGGGAGAAGTTAGAAGAAGCAATTCTCAGGACCGGATATAAGCCAATAAGAAGAGAAGGAATAATTTCCACACTGAACCTTAAGGTTATTGGTATGGATAATCCCCATTGCTTAACTATTGTAGAGGGAGCATTGAATAGTCTTAAGGGGATTACAGAAAAAAAACTTTACGTCAATGAGCGGGCAAAAATCGAATTTGATACATCACTATTAACTAAGGATAAGATAAAAGAGACAATCAAAGCCGCAGGATACACGCCAATTGAAGAAGAAGAAATTACAGCCGACATCGAAAAGCAAGCACGGGACAAGGAAATCAAAAGCCTCAAGGTAAGGTTTTCGATTTCCTTAATATTGTCTATTCCCCTCTTATATCTTGCTATGGCGCACCACCTGGGTTTGCCGGTTTCGCATTCTATTCTGGGCAATATGGCTCTCATTCAATTTCTACTTACCACTCCTATCGTAATTGCAGGCTATCAATTTTATACTAAGGGTTTCGGTTCAGTTATTAATACAAGAACGGCCAATATGGATACTCTGGTGGCTTTGGGAACAGGTGCCGCCTATGTTTATAGTCTTTTTGTCTCCATCGCCATATGGACGGGTAGTCCCAAATACGGAATGGAAAATCTCTATTATGAAGTAGCTGGAATTCTTATCGCCTTTATTCTTCTCGGGAAATGGCTGGAAGCAATTGCCAAGGGGAGGACTTCGGAAGCTATTAAGAAACTCTTGGGCTTGCAGCCAAGTATTGCCATCGTTATACGGAACGGCCGGGAGGAAGAGATTCCCATTGAGGAAGTCATTGTGGGCGATGTTGTTCTGGTGAAGCCGGGACAGAAAATTCCTGTAGATGGGAAAGTTATCTCTGGTCATTCCAGTGTGGATGAATCTATGGTTACAGGTGAAAGCATTCCGGTGGAGAAAACGCCAGGTGGAGAAGTAATCGGTGCCACAATTAACAAGACAGGGTCTTTCAAGTTTGCAGCTACTAAAGTAGGTAAGGATACTGCCTTGGCCCAAATCATAAGACTTGTTGAGGAAGCACAGGGCTCCAAAGCGCCTATAGAGGAATTGGCAGATAGGATTTCTGCTTCTTTTGTTCCAGTGGTGGTTCTAATTGGAATAATTGTCTTTGTAATCTGGCTTTTGGCTGGAAAGGGATTTGTCTTTGCCCTGACTGTCGGAATTGCTGTATTGATTATTGCCTGCCCGTGTGCTCTTGGTTTAGCTACTCCTACGGCGGTAATGGTGGGAACTGGTATTGGCGCGCAGAATGGAGTACTGATTAAGAGTGCCCAATCGCTCCAATTAGCCGGTAAAATAGATACAATAGTGTTTGACAAGACAGGCACTCTGACCAGGGGTAAACCGGAGTTAACTGATGTCGTCAAGCTCGACGCTATAAGTGAAAATGAAATATTGAGATTTGCGGCTATAGCGGAAAAGAATTCTGAGCATCCCCTGGGAGAAGCAATTATCGAGGGGGCAAGAGCGAAAGGAATAGATATCCCTGAGCCAGAAGTTTTTGAGTCTATAACCGGAAGAGGAGTCAGCGCGAGATACCAGAATAGAATGATTCTACTGGGCAACAGGAAGTTAATGGAGGAGAGAAATATAGACTTGTCAAAAGGGGACAAAATTCTTAAAGACTTAGAAGCACAGGGTAAAACTGCAATGATTGTCGCCTCTGACAATTCGGTCCTCGGAATAGTGGCTGTCGCTGATACTCTGAAGGAAAACGCAAAACAGGCAATCAGGGCAATTAAGAGAATGGGCAAGGAAGTTATTATGTTAACGGGAGATAACAGAAGGACGGGTGAAGCCATAGCCAGGCAATTGGGGATAGAGAAAGTCTTGGCAGAAGTTCTGCCACAGGATAAAGCTAACGAGATAAAGAGACTCCAAGAGCAAGGTTTAAAGGTGGCTATGGTCGGGGACGGCATAAATGATGCGCCTGCACTCACTCAAGCAGATATCGGTATCGCCATTGGCACGGGAACCGATGTGGCTATTGAATCCGGAGATATAGTACTCATCAAAGACGACCTTAGAGATGTAGTAATGGCTATCGATTTATCAAGATATACCATGAAGAAGATAAAACAGAATCTATTCTGGGCATTCTTTTACAATAGCGTAGGGATTCCTGTGGCAGCCGGTGCGCTCTATCCATTTACCGGGTTTCTATTGAATCCTATTTTTGCTGGCGCAGCTATGTCTTTTAGCTCTGTTTCTGTAGTCAGTAATTCACTATTAATGAAGAGATACAAGAGGAATATTTAGTTAGGCCCTAAAGCGTCACTGTGACCAAAGTGGGGAAGGGACACTGCTCGCGGTCCTGAGGCGCCGAAGAATATTTGTAATTGTCCAGAACATTAGCATTATTTTGAATAAGAGTTCTCGGTCGCTTCTGGCAAGATTATAGGAGGTATCGGGAATGGTAATCGCTACGGTTATAATGGGTCTTCTCGCCATTATTCTTGTGTTCATCGGCTATTATAGAGGAGCGGGAGAACATGTTTTAGGATTGAAATCAGCAATGGAGATGACAATCCAGATTCTTCCTATAGTAATTCTTGCGTTTATAGTAGCTGGTATGATTCAAATTCTTATTCCTCAAGAACTTCTATCGAAGTGGATAGGTAAAGAATCTGGTATGCGAGGGATACTCATCGGCACATTAGCGGGTGGTTTGGCACCCGGTAATCCCTATGTCAATTTACCAATTGCCGCAGGGCTTTTGCGTTCTGGCGCCAGCGTGGGAGCTATGGTAGCATTTCTGACAGGATGGTCGTTATGGTCATTTGCGCGGCTGCCGATAGAAGTGAGCATAATGGGCTGGAAATTTACACTCATTCGTATTGCCAGCACATTTTTCTTCCCCCCTATCGCTGGATTAATAGCAAATAGATTCTTCTCATAAATTATTTGTGGTTGACTCTTCGGGTCTATAAGAGATATAATTTAACTGATTCCAAATTTTTGAGGAGGGAGAGATGCCATTGGTGAATGTGGATTTGTGGGAAGGTCGGAAAGTTGAGGAGAAGAAAAAATTGGTTGCAGGAATCACTAATCTATTTGTGGAAATTACTGGATGTCCCAAGGAAGCGGTTACAGTGATAATCAGGGATGTTCCCAAGCATAACTGGGGAATTGGAGGTCAGTTGTGTTCAGAAAAATTTAAAAATGATTGAATATGGAAAGGGAGATAAGCGAAATGAAAAGTTTTCGAAATGTTTTAGGGATTGTCTGTTTGGGGGTTATTCTTATAGGAGGAGCAAGTCTTGGTAGGGCTCAGGAAAAGGCGAAAGAGGAGGCTCGCGAAGAGGTGGGAAAGCAGGAGAGGCTTCGCGATAGAGAAAGGATTCTCGAGAACGAAGGTAAGATACTGGAAAAATACGCCGGGCGATATGGAGTGGATATTGATATCCTGGCAGATTTAAGGGCACAGCGGCTGGGTTATGGGGAAATTAGCCATGCACTTGTCCTTTCTGAAATGACCGGAAAGTCTCTGGACGAAATTGTAGCGATGAGACAAGCTGATAAAGGCTGGGGACAGATAGCCGATGAGCTTGGAGTGAATCTTGGGAAAGTAACAAAAGAGGTGAAAAGAGAGCATCGCCGTATCAGGAGCGAACTTACGGCCGAAGAGCGGCGGGCTCTTAGCCGTTCTTGGCAGGAAAGGCGAGCCAAGGAAGTCGGCCCGCCACAGCCTCGATATGAAGAGGAGAAGCCAGGTAAAGAGTACGCACCGCCAGAGAGAGGGCGTGAGAAAGGCGGTGGACACGGTCGCGGGAGGTGAAATGAGAAAAGTATCTCTAATTTTAGTATTGATGTTTATTTTTCTAGCTATTCCGGAGAAAGGCATGGCCTATGAGAAGAACGATTTCGGTCTGGGGATAATTCTCGGTTCTCCTACAGGGCTGAGTGCAAAATTCTGGCTCAGTAAGAGTATTGCTTTCGATGCTGCGGCTGCCTGGTCTTTCGGCAGGGAGGGGCGGTTTCAGATTCACGGGGATTATCTCTGGCACAATTTTGACCTTATCAAGGTGGAGGAAGGGAAATTTCCGCTCTACTATGGCTTAGGGTTTCGGGTCAATTTTGGAGATGAGACAGAAGCAGGAGTGAGGTTTCCGGTTGGCCTGGAGTATCTGTTTTCCAGGGCGCCTTTCGATATTTTTGTAGAAGTGGTCCCCATCCTTCAACTCATTAAGAAGACTGATTTTGAAATCAATGGTGGTATTGGAGCTCGTTTCTTTTTCAAGTAGATAAAAGGAGGTATTTTGAGAGATAAATAAAAGATGAGAAATACTATACACCTGGGGAAAATTTTTGGTATTCAAATAAGGATAGATTACAGCTGGTTCATTATCTTTTTATTAATTAGCTGGTCATTGGGAAGCCACTACTTTCCTTACTACTATCCAGGCTGGCAATTCCTTACCTACTGGATTGTCGCCCTATCGACCTGTTTGATATTCTTCGCCTCTGTACTGGCCCACGAATTGTCCCACAGCTTAGTTTCTAAGGCTCATGGAATTCCTGTGCGAGACATTACACTTTTTATTTTCGGTGGAGCTGCTCAAATCGTAAGCGAACCTGAAAAGCCGGGAAAAGAATTTCTTATGGCCTTTGCAGGACCTCTGGTGAGTATTGTAATTGCCATCTTCTTTAGACTCGTTGTCTTTGTAATTGGGTCCCCCCTTAACCCTGTCTCCGCTTTAGCATACTGGCTGAGCAGGATAAATCTTATACTGGCTATCTTCAATTTGGTTCCTGGTTTTCCTCTCGATGGCGGCCGTCTTTTGAGGGCAACTATATGGAAAGTAACCGGTAACTTCAGGAAAGCAACTCGAGTTGCCTCGGGAGCAGGCCAATTTATAGCTTTTATGTTGATTTTCTTTGGAATGTTTATGTTCTTTACAGGGAGATTTTTTAACGGCATCTGGTTTGTATTTATTGGATGGTTCCTCAATAATGCTGCTGAGAGGAGCTACCGATGGGTTGCCTTGAAAGATGCGATGCGCGGGGTAACAGTGGAGGAAGCAATGGTTAAGGAGTGTTATGGAGTGCCAGGTGATACCACGATTGAACAGCTTGTTTATGAACATATTATTCGAGGCGGGTCTCGCTGTCTGCCTGTAATCGAGCAGGGTCGAGTGTTAGGTCTTGTAACATTACATCAGGTAAAAGAGGTTCCTCGCCATGCCTGGAATAGCACCACTGTTAAAGAAGTGATGATTCCTTTAGACAAGGCAAGGGCAGTTAAACCTGGTGACCCTCTATTTTCTGTATTCGAGACAATGACTCGAGAAGATATTGGTCAACTTCCCGTTGTCCAGGATGGGGAACTGGTGGGTATAATAGGAAGGGACAGTATTCTCAGTTTTATTCGCACACTGTCTGAACTGGGAATAGAATAGAAATTCCATTTTTGATATCTTCGGGAGAGATTATGGAAATTAGAATCAAAGCACCTTTTGAAAAATTGCTTAAAATGAAGGTTCTGGAAACGAAAGACGGCCCTATAAGAGTGGCTATGCCGTGCAGCAAGGATTTCACCAATCCCCATGGCTTTATTCACGGGGGAGTGATATGTTCTTTAGCAGATACTGCTGCGGCTGTGGCAATGGTTAAGAAATGTGGTGATAGAATATTTTTCACGGCTAAACTGGATATGGAGTTTAAGTCTACGATTCAAGACGGCGAAATTTTCGCTGAAGCAAGGATTATCAAGAAAAAGGGGAAGTTTTTCTTCAGCAGAATCGAAGTCAAGGATGAGAAGGAAAAGTTGTTAGCTACTGGTTCTGCTGTCTATTTCGTGCCTTCCAGTAATTGACCTTTCTTCGCCCACCGCCAAAAATTTCAGGAGCAGAGATTGAATCTGTGCCTACAACAGGATTTGTAGGCACGGTTTTAACCGTGCAAAAATAGATTAGTGGCAGAGCGAAGCTCTGCTTTATGAATAGAATACGCCGGGGAAATGCTGGATTAAAAAGACAAAGATGAGAGAGTTGATTTCATCTTTATCCAGAGAGAATCCACACATAAAGAAAAATATACTAAAAAGTATTGAAAGAGAGGGAATACTATATAAACGACAGAGGATGGCGGGTTTAAGATAAACTAAGGAGGGAAAGAACAGGATGATGTATAAGCGGATAGAAGAGAGTATCGTTGAGAAGCTCAGGGACATCGTCGGTGAACAGAACCTGATTTGTGAACCGGATAAAATGGTGGACTACAGCCATGACGAGTTTGCCCTCGAGTCAATAAGGAAACTTCCCGAGGTGGTGGCGAAACCGAAAAACAGGGAGGAGATTTCCGAAATTCTTAGACTTGCCAATAATGAGAAGTTTCCGGTGACTCCCCGGGGAGGTGCAACAGGACTTGTGGGTAGCTGTGTTCCTACCTATGGCGGTCTGGTTCTCTCTCTGGAAAATATGAAGGAGGTTCTGGAAGTAGATACAGAAAATCTTATGGCAGTGGTCGAGGCAGGAGTCCCATTAATGGAGTTCTATAAAAAGGTAGAAGGGGCAGGGCTCTTCTTTCCTCCCCATCCGGGTGAGGAAAGTGCAAACATAGGAGGAGTTATAGCCACTAACGCGGGCGGCTCAAGAGCAGTTAAATACGGAGTAATAAGGAACTTCGTGAAGGGACTGGAGGTTATTCTGCCCAGAGGAGAGATAATAGAAATCGGTGGAAAGATTATGAAAGATAGCACTGGCTATAGTCTCCTGAATCTTTTGATCGGCTCCGAAGGTACTCTGGGAATTATTACCAAAGCCACAATTTCTCTTCTCCCGCCACCAAGAGTTATGTTTACCCTTGTTGCACCTTTCAATAGTGTTCGCGAAGCCATAAAGACAGTTCCTATGATAATAAAGAGTAAGACACTTCCTATGGCGATAGAATTTGTGGAGAAAGAGCCTATCCTTGTTACTGAACAGTATCTCCAGAAGAGCTGGCCCTGCCGGGAGGGAAAGGCATATCTTATGGTAACAATAGATGGCTCCAGCGAAGAGGAGGTAATGGCGATTTCTGAATCTGTGGCAGAATTATGTTCAGCTAATAATGCGCTTGATGTCTTTGTCGCTGATACCAAAGAGAGACAGGATAATGTATTGAACATAAGAAGCCAAATCTATGAAGCCCTCAAGCCATACACAATCGAGATACTGGACATCACTGTTCCCCGGGCAGAGATTGCCGGGCATGTGGAGAAGGTACATGAGATTGCGGATAAATATGATGTCTGGTTGCCCACATACGGTCATGCAGGAGACGGAAATGTGCATACTCATCTTATGAAGGTTAAATTTAAGGACGGAAAAATAGAGAAAACAAAAGAAGGATGGGAGGAAAAGTATCGCCAGGTGCGAAAAGAACTCCACGTAGACGGTATAAATAGAGGGGGCACCATTTCAGGAGAACACGGGATAGGTATAGTGAAGAAGGAGTATCTATCTATGGCTCTGAGCAAAGCTCATATTGACATTATGAAGGGGATAAAGAAAATTTTTGACCCAGAAAATATCTTAAATCCGGGAAAGATATTCGACGTTGTTTAAGGATTTTTCTATTTTCTCAGAACTACCCTTTTTTTCATTCTCTTTGCACCAAAAAATTTTTTGGTGAAATTTGCAGCCTTTTCTGTGTCGAATTGTTTACAGGAGAAGATGTTGATATAAGCAGAATTCCAGAGTTCAGAGAAATGGCCGGTGATGGAACTGGTCTCAATGAATTGGACGAGAGAATAGCCTGCAGTGTGGGGTTTTTTCAGTCCGAAGTGGAGGATAGAAGGTTTGCCGTATTTTCTCATTTTTATTAAAGTGCACAAATTATCGACGAATTGACTTATTTTCTTAGGGGAGCGAATTGTTTTCTGGTCGCAGCCATAGAGGTCGAGTATAAGTTCTGTACCGTAACTTTCCTTTCTTTCCATTTCCTATTTAATCTCCACTGTTTCCTTCATATAACTGGGCAAGACAAACGAAGCGTGATGAATTTCCGGATTATAGTATCTCGTTTTTAGTCTAAATTTCTTATACCTTTTTTCTATTTTCGAAAGGCTAACCTTTCGGGGATTAATCCCCTTAGAAGCGAAGACGAGACTGAAGAATCCTCCCACATAGGTGGGGACAGCTGTCAAAAAGATAGTCACAAATGGAAACACCTTGTTCAGTTTTTTATAGACATAAGGAAATTCTTCTCTCTGAAGAAAAGAGGAGCCTGTCTGCTGGGCAAATATTCCATCATCGCTGGAAAGTGCATTAGAGACTTCCCGATAGAATTTGGACGAGAAAAGCACCTTTGCTGGGCCAATAGGGTCTGAAGAATCAATTATCACCACGTCAAATTTTCTTTTCCCTTCCTTAATGAAGTTTGCTCCGTCGTCAATTATTATGTTTGCCCGCCTGTCGTTAAAACAATTTCTGCAGATAGATGAAAGATAGGTTTTCGAGAATTCAATTACTTTCTCGTCTATTTCTACCAAAAACACTTCCCTGACTGGGTACTTCAGGACTTCTCTCAAGATTCCCCCGTCCCCACCTCCGATAATCAAGACAGTTTTCGGATGGGGATGAGAAAGCATGGGCAAATGAGACAGCATCTCGTGGTAGATAAATTCATCTGCTTCTGTGGTCTGGACAATCCCGTCTAAAACCAATACCCTGCCGAATTCATAAGTATCTAAAATATCAATCTTCTGATATAGACTTTTCTTTGAAACAAGATTTTCCTTAACTTTAAGTCCCAATTTCACCAAAGGGAAAAGGGACTCATAAAACCACATTTCCTTCATTCCAGAATTCCCCTCTTAAGTTCGAGTAACTGCATCCTTTTAGGCTTGAATGCCTTCTTTAGTACGGGAATAGCTTTATATGCGTTTACTTCTCCGCAGACAAAAATATCGATTGCCGCATATCCAAATTCAGGCCAGGTGTGAATAGATAGGTGGGATTCTTTAATTATCGCTATGCCCGATATTCCTTGGTTGGGAGAAAAATGGTGCAGTTTTATATCTAAGAGGGTAGCTCCACAAGCATTGACCGATCCGATTAGAGCCTTCTTAACTTTCTCCAAGGAGGTAATATTTTCGGCTCCCCAGAGCTCTAAGAGGAGGTGAGTCCCTGCATAGTTAAATTGCTCGCACTTGCTATAATATCGCCTCGCCTTCTTGTTCATCCTCTCCGTCTTAAGTTCGCCTTGACTTATTAAGGAGTTATTCTTCTCGCATTAGAAATTTTGCTATGTCGCTTTGCCGAGCAAATATTTCTAACGGCGTAGAGCTAAGTAATAGCTCTCCCGAAATTTTATTTTTTGGTTATTTTAACATCTTAAAAAAATTTTGTCAACAAAATAGTTAATTTTTTTTATGATAGTGATTCTTGACTTTGTCTTTCGATTGTAGTATTATCGAGCAGGTTCTGTTTTCTCTTCAAAGTGGATGGTGATTGCCGATGCTATCTGCACTTCTGGTATATCCATGGATATATGATTTCGCTGCTTACGATTTATGGCTCAAGCCCCTCGGGTTACTCTACATAGCAAGCATACTGAAGAATCTCGGAATTGAGGTCAGCTTTATAGACTGTCTGGACAGATACTATGAGAGTTTGTCTCACTCTTTTGGGAAGAGTGTTTCTCGTAATAAATATGGATGTGGGAAATACTACTATGAAGAAGTTGAAAAGCCTCAACTACTTAAGAAGTTCCCCAGAAGATATAAGAGATACGGAATTCCCGTTCAGGTCTTTACTGAAAAGATTAATGAGTTGTCCACACCGGATATTATTCTGGTGAGTTCAGGTATGACCTACTGGTATCCGGGAGTTTTTGAAGCAATTAAAATACTAAAAGTAAAATTTCCCAAAGTTCCCATAATTCTGGGAGGCACATATGCTACGCTATGTTACCAACACGCGCTCGAAGGCTCGGGAGCCGATTATGTATTTAAGGGAGGGGACATGGGCAGGCTGATAAAAATAGTAGAAGAGAATACAGGCGCCAATTTCTCTCAGGAAAAATTGCCTTTAGATTTTTCCAGTTGGCCGTATCCAGCCTACGACTTATATCGAATGAATGAGTATGTCGCTTTAAGGAGTTCACTGGGTTGCCCTTTTAGATGCACATACTGTGCTGTTAATCTCTTGAATAGGAAATTTGAACAGCGAACGCCGGAACTCGTGGTGAGAGAAATCGAATATTTCCATAATAATTTGGGCGTGAAAAACTTTGTCTTTTACGATGATTCTTTATTGTTCGATGAACAGAAACATTTCAGGAGAATCGTTGAGCTCATATTTGACCTTAGACTCGATTGCTTTTTTCACACGCCTAACGGGCTTCAGGCAAGATTCATTACGAATGATGGGGCAAGATTGATGAACAGGCTTGGCTTTATAAATCCGAGGTTAAGTCTCGAGACACTTAATGAGAAGAGACAGGCGACGTCTGGAAATAAAGTTACCACTGGAGAGGTAGAGAGAGCCGTTCGCTATCTGGAGGAAGCAGGTTACTCCCCCGGCCAGGTCGGAATATATGTTATGATGGGCGTGCCCGATCAACCATTTGAAGAAGTCTATGAGACCATGCAGTTTGTCCACGGACTGGGAGCCAAAATTTTACTCGCAGAATACTCACCAATTCCAGGAACAAAGGAATGGGAGAAAAGTTTATTGGGTGATAATATCGATCCCCTTCTGCACAACAACTCATTATTTCCATTACACGATATTGAAGAATGGAAGGAATTTCAGAAATTGAAAGATGAAGCACGAAGGCTAAACAGACGGTTGGTAGACCACACTTCATCTAATCGCCGGGAGCGTGCGTTTTGATCTCCTCTATCAATTGCCTGAACCTCAAAGCATTCCTTACAGCAAAGCCATAAGCATCATTATTGAAGTAGGCGTATATATCTTTTCTTTTTTCCATCCAATGTTTAGCCTTGGAAGCCCACTCTCTAAGTTCTTCATCAGAATAGTTGGAGCCATAAAGAATCTCTCCTCCATGAAAACGGAAATAGACAAAATCGGAAGTGGCGAGCTCTTCACATGGCCAGCTCTTGGAATGGGCAATACACAATGAGAACCCGTACTTCCTCAATATAGCGTATATCTCTTCACAGAACCAGCTTGAGTGTCGGAACTCGAAAGAGTGGCGGGTCGACCCGGAAACCTTGAGGCCGTGGATAATTTTACAGAATGTCTCCAGTTTTTCTCGATTGGCATGCAGGTTGGGAGGTAACTGCCACAACACCGCCCCCAGCTTTTTCTTTAAGCCCTCGACATTATTGAAAAATATTTTCAGTGGCTCTTCGCAGTCCTTTAACTTCTTGATATGGGTGATGAAACGGCTCCCTTTAACTACGAACCTGAAGTTTTCTGGAGTTCTCTTTCGCCATCCTTCAAAAACGCTCTTGTTGGGTAGCCTGTAGAACGAGACATTTAGCTCTACTGTATTGAAGAAAGTCATGTAGTATTCCAGCCACTTCCTTTCCGGAAGACCTCTGGGATAAAAAACACCATCTGACCAATGAGGGTAGTTATACCCACTTGTGCCAACAAATGTCTTAATTGCCATCCAGTTTCTCCTTTCAGTTTTCAATTATATCTGAGTAGCTCTCCCAAGTCAAGATGCGAGGAGAAAAAAGCAAAGACAAGGAGGCCTTTTGTTTGCGATTCTTGAAATTTTGGTAATTATTTGGTATTCTGAAGCCGGGGGTTTAGTTCTGAATTGAAATATGGTAATTTTTGATTTTTAATTTGTGGTGTAGGGTTTTGTGTGCGTAATTCGAAATTTGTCATTTGTCATTTGCCATTTGTCATTTGTCATTTGTAGTGTAGGGGTTTATGCCCGTCCCGATATATCAGGACGTTAGGTTAAAGAAGGAAGGAGGTGTGACAGGATGGCAGAAGAGAAGAAAGAAGTTCTGAGAGAAGGAGATAAGGGAGCCGAGCAGGAGAAAAAGCGAGTTGCGCCCGAAGAAGGCAAAGAAGTAGCGCCGGGAAAGAAAGAAGCTGTCCCCAAAGAAGGTAAAGGAGCAGCCGAGGAGAAGAAAAAAATCCCGCCAGAAGTGGCTGGAAAAGCAGCCGGTAAGGAGAAGGAAGAGGCTCCTTCTCAGCCCAAGAAGATAAAGAAGATAAAGAAACTTATCCTGGAGGAAGTGGAAGAGAAGCTAAAATCTGTTGAGGCTACTATGGGAGGGACTTCTTCAAAGTATGCTCAGCATCTTCTTCATAGGAGAGAGGAGCTGCTTCAGAAGAAGAAAGCAGAAGAGATGAAATAAAGGTCTTCTTTGGAGATTAGATATAGCCGAGAGGGCTCCCTCTCTAAAAATTGCAATGTTCCTCACAAACTATCCTCTTCAAAATTTTTTGGCTGGGGTCATCTTAAGGATGTTGACTTTCCCAGGAGCATGTATTAGAATATCTTTTGCTAAATGAGAGGTATTGGTGAGCGATATGGCGAAAGGAGCTGGGCGGGTTTCGCAAGAGAGCGATAGCTCTGCTAAAAGCCACGTAGGGGCGACCCTCTGTGGTCGCCCAAAGGAAGTGACGGCACAGAGTCCGTCCGCTACAGGAAGCGGCAAAGCGAGCGCGGAAAGGTGAATATTCTTGCCTAAGGTTAGAGCTCATGTCTGGATAGAGGGATTTGTTCAAGGGGTCTTCTTCCGCAGTCATACTCGTGATAGAGCGATGGGCTGGGGAGTGAAAGGTTGGGTGAGGAATTGTCCGGATGGTCGGGTTGAGGCTGTTTTTGAAGGGGATGAGGAGGCTGTGGAAAGAATTATCCGATGGTGCCACCAAGGTCCTTCTGGGGCAGAAGTTAAGCACGTTCGCGTGGAACGGGAAGAATATACTGGAGAATTTGACACCTTCTCAATCAGATATTTTTCGGAGGAGATTTGAAGAAAAAGGAAAGAAGGCCCAATCGGATAATATTCTTGGGGACAGGCGGGGCAAGGGTTGTGGTGTTTAAGCAGATTAGAGCTTCTGGCGGAATATGGTTCTCCATCGATGGAACTGACTTTCTCTTAGACCCTGGCCCGGGTGCTCTCATCAGGTGTTTAGAGAAAGGTCTCAAGCCAATGAGTCTAGAAGGCATTATCCTTTCCCATAGACATCTTGACCATTCAGCAGACATAAATGTTATGATAGAGGCAATGACGGAGGGAGGTTTTGCTAAGAAGGGAGTTGTATTTGCTCCTCGAGACGCCTTAGAGGAGGACCCCGTTATATTCAGATATGTTAGAAATTATCTGGAAAAGGTAGAGATACTTAAGGCTGGAGAAAAGTACAGGATTGGCAATGTAACCTTTGAACCCCCGGTAAAGCATATCCACGGTAATGTGGAAACTTATGGCTTCAATTTTCATACTTCTAAATGTGAAATCTCCTATCTCTCCGATACTCGCTTCTTTCCCAGACTAACCGGTTACTATAGGTGCGACCTTCTAATTGTCAATGTGGTGAGGCTTCAAGCCAGCAATCTGGACCACCTCTGTATGGAAGACGTTAAAAGGATAGTTATGGAATGTAAGCCGAAGGTCGCTATACTCACCCATTTTGGAATGACTCTGTTGAGAGCCAATCCCTGGAAAGAGGCTCGTAGCATCGAAGATTCTACAGGAATTAAAGCAGTAGTGGCAAAGGATGGGATGGTCTTCGATACGGACAAGATGGAAGTTTCCTCCTGATAGAGATTGAGAAGGCAAAAAATGGCTTGCAGAAATGGAAGAATATTTAATATAATGAAATCAATTTGCACAGATTGAATCTGTGCCTACAACAAGATTTTGTAGGCACGGTTTTAACCGTGCAATCTTTGCATCCCGATTGAAAATCGGGATGCAGATGCAGGAGGTGGTAAATATGTTGAATCAGATGAAGACCTTTATTCTAATGTTAGCCCTGACTTTAGTTTTGGTCTGGGTGGGAAACCTTGTCGGCGGAAGACAGGGGATGATTTTCGCCTTCGTAATCGCAGCAGCGCTCAACTTCATAAGCTACTGGTATTCTGATAAGATTGTTTTGGCGATGTATAGAGCCAAGCCCATAAGAGAGGAGGATATGCCTCAACTTTATCGCAATGTAAGGGCTCTTACTGAGAAATCCGGATTGCCCGTGCCTAAGCTCTACGTTATTCCACATCCTGCTGCTAATGCTTTTGCCACAGGGAGAAATCCCCAGCACGCTGTAGTAGCAGTAACTGAAGGTATATTGCGGATTCTGGATGAGGAAGAATTAGCAGGAGTAATCGGGCATGAGTTGACGCACGTAAAAAATCGGGACATCCTGATTCAAACTGTGGCAGCCACTATTGCCGGGGCAGTAATGATTCTCGCCTCCCTTGCCCGCTGGGCAGCGATATTTGGAGAGTCCGGTTCCAGGGAAGATAGAAGAGGAGGGCCGATAGGGCTTCTGGCTGCTGCCATTGTAGCACCATTGGCTGCCATGATAATTCAGATGGCGATTTCTCGCTCGCGCGAATACCTGGCTGACAGGGGAAGTGCTCTCGTAACAGGTAATCCTCTCGGTCTGGCGAGAGCGCTGAGGAAGCTGGAAGCCAGTGCGAGCCAGAGGAGATTACCCGCTCACCAGTCAACCGCACACATGTTTACTGTCAATCCTCTGAGAGGGGCAGGGCTTGCAGTTCTCTTCTCCACTCACCCCCCTATCCAGAAAAGAATTGAGAGATTAGAGAAAATGGCATAAACAAGTCCCCTTAAGTGTCATTGCGAGGAGCGGAAGCGACGAAGCAATCTCATAGATTTATTCTCGAGATTGCCACGCCCCTTCGGGGCTCGCAATGACACATTTAAAGGAATTATGAATGGCCACCCGTAAGTTTCTCCTTTTAGCGACTATTTGTATTCTGCTCTCTCCCCTTCCTAATTGTTTGGGAGAGGAGTTATTTGATAAGGTTGCGATAACTAAGATTGAGTTTTTTCAGAAAGGCAAATTAGCTGAGGTTCTGAAGGACGACGCTCCTGTGCGCATCAGAGGCTACATTGAAGCGAAGGAGATAATAGCAGAGTTCAGAGATAAATTTCGTTTAATTTTCTATCTCGATGATTTGCCCGTCGCTACTTTTCCCGTTTCGGATATCAGGTATACCCCATTTGTTGATTACTTATGGGAGAAACCCAAAAGAGGTCAGCATTCGATAAGTGCCTCTCTCTCCACTGCAACTGGTGTGGGGAAAAGGGTCTCTTACAGTATATTAGTAGAGGAAGTAAAACCTATTCTTAAAGTAAATAGCCTGGAAATAGATACTACAAGAAGGCTTGAAACTGGCGACAGGGTAAAATTCTTACTCTTCTTAAGCAACGATTCCGAAAAACCTATCCTACCAGACGATTTTATTGCTAGGCTCGAGTTAAAATCTAAAAACGGGGAGAGAACTATTTTTCTCGATTTTACAGATATACCCAGAATTAGTCCAAAGGCACACAACGTAAGATTGGGTCCCATTGAGTGGATAGTTGAAGATGGGGATTGGTTGGTCTATCCCCAAATTCTGCCTGGAGTCGTTGACAATAGAAAAGTACTTGAAGTAGTGAAAGCCGAAGAGACCTTTCTCGATCTCAGAATTGGCGAGTCGCGGCCCGATCTCTTTCTTAAATTATCTCTTTCCCCTCCCTCACCATATGTGGGAGAGAAGGCGACGATTTTGGTAAGCCTGGAAAACAGGGGCGATATTCCTTGTGAAAAGTATGGTCTATTCCTCTATGTGGACGGGAGACGGAAAGGTTCCATTATGGAAGGACCTAACATCTTGCCAGGGAAAACTAAAAATTTCGAGTTTGATTGGACAGCGGAAAGCGGCAGCCACTACTTGAAAGTCTCATCTTCCTACGAGTTTGAGGAGAGGAAGTTCTTAGCTAAGGCGGAATTGCCGCTGACTGTGGAGACGGGGATAAAGCTTGTGCCACTTATTCTCTCCTGGAAGCCTGGCAATCCCCAGGGTGGGGACATTATGACTGTCTTAGCAAGAATGGAGAATATGGGAGTAAATCCTGCTATCCCCTGGGATGAAGCGAGGGGGGTGGGCTATAAGGCAATCTTCTCTGTAGATGGGATACAGAAGGAGGTTAAATTTGACGACGAGATAGGGCCTGGAAAGAAAGGCGATTTTGAGTTCACCTGGGAGGCTGAGGGAGGCAAACATCTTCTGAAATTCTCTTTTCTCTACGCTGTGGCAGAAGATGTAGAGCCTCTTTTGTGGAGTGATGAGAAATCGATTGAGGTATTGCCTCCGCCAAAACTTGTCTGTGTTCAGGACAGTTGGGCTCCGAATCCACCAACGGAAGGAGACATTGTGGTGGTTTCCCTTGTGGTGAAAAATGATGGGGAAGGCCTAGCTCGTCTATGGGATAGAGATGAGATGGTGGGATATAAAATAGTAATCTCTATTGGCTCTGAAGAGAAGGAAGATAGCAAGCCTATACCTCCTGGAAAGGAAGTCACATTCTCCTTCTACTGGAAGGTAGACAAGCAAGGAGAGTATCCCGTAAAGGTCTTATTTGTTCATCCAAGTGGTAAGGAGATAGTAAAGCCATATGGGGGTAGTCTGGCTGTCCTTTCTTCTGAGCCGATAGATGAATTAGGAAGAGAAACATTGAAGTTTCTGGTGAACAGGGGAAAGAATAAAGCGTCTCTTTATAAATCAGTCGGGAAGAGCCTTGGAGAGCTCATGCATCCTCCCCATTATCAATTTGAGAAACTGGCTAAGAAGACAACTAGGACAGCTTTAGCGACCTTAAAGTCCATTGTCAAAGAGAGGCAAGCCCTCCCATTTTCAGAGGAGGGTGTTAAGGAGAAAGATTTAGCGGAAGTGAGCAAGAATCTGGAAGAGATTGTTGAGGATATAGATAGAATTGAGGAGAGTTCGTTTTCCCCGGGAAAAGGAAGCCTCGACTCCGACTATGCTAATTTAAGGGAATACATCTTCCGCTTTTTCTTCTCCGAAGGTGGCATAGTCTCCCTTCTGGAAAATGAAGCTGCAAATTATTGGCAAATGGAAGCCAACAACTTAGCAGTTACAGAGGGAAGAATCCGTCCTTATCCTAATGCCAAAAACGAACTTCTGAAACTTCTTAAAGCAGAAGAGAAATTGGGAATGGATATTTACGGAGATTTCCAGAAGGAAGAATCTCTGTTTGCTTTCCTTAGGAGAGAGGCTGAGCGAGAAAAGAGGTCAAAAATCCAGTTAGAGCTTTTGAAATCTATAATCAGGATGTTGAGAAGCGAGGGGGCGAGGGCTGGAAACCTGCAGAAGGAATTTTATAACAGATGAGACTATTCTGAAAGGAGATAGGAATGATTTCTGAGGATATAATTAAGGAAATTTCCATTAAAACAGATTCTAAGATTCTACTCCTCGTCATAGACGGAGTTGGCGGTTTGCCATTAGATGGAAAGACAGAACTGGAAAGAGCGGAAATCCCAAATCTTGATAATCTTGTTTCCCGCTCAATTTGTGGCTTAACTGACCCTGTTGGGTATGGGATTACGCCGGGAAGTGGTCCTTCTCATCTGGCACTATTCGGCTACGACCCTCTGAAGTATATTATTGGACGTGGAGTTCTGGAAGCGTTGGGGATAGGTGTAGAGTTGACTCCTAAAGATATGGCAGCCAGAGGTAACTTCGCAACTATGGATAGCCGAGGAATAATTGTGGACCGCCGGGCAGGGAGAATTCCCACTGAGAAGAATAGAGAAATTTGTGCTCTACTTGGGAAGGAGATAGAGAAGATAAAAGGTGTGAAAGTTTTTATTCGACCGGGTAAGGAGCACCGCTTTGTGGCTATTTTTCGCGGTGATGGTCTGAACGGCCCGCTTAGCGACGCTGACCCCCAGAAAAATGGGGAGAAGGCAAGGCCTGCCCGGGCGCTTTCCAGCCGGGCCAAGAAGGCAGAGGAGGTTGTAAATAGTTTTATCAAGAAAGCAAGTGAGGTTTTGAAAAGTCAACATCCAGCCAATACGGTACTTTTGAGGGGGATTTCCAAAGTTCCACGGATTCCACCGATGGGAGAACTGTTCAACCTTTCTCCAGCAGCGATTGCTACTTACCCGATGTATAGGGGACTGGCTCGATTGGTGGGGATGGAAGTTCTCCAGACAGGAGACGGTATACAAGATGAGTTGAGGACACTGAGAGAAAACTTTGCAAAATTCGATTTCTTCTATCTCCATATCAAGCAAACCGATTCTTCAGGAGAGGATGGGGACTACGAAAAGAAAGTTAAAATAATTGAAGAAGTCGATAGATATATTCCCGAAATTTTGGATTTAAAATTTGATGTCATTGTAGTTACAAGTGACCATTCTACTCCCGCTCTCTTGAAGTCCCACTCCTGGCATCCCAATCCATTCATGCTCTGGTCAAGATTTATTCGAGTTGACGGGGTTAATAGATTTACAGAGAGAGATTGCAGCAAGGGTAGTCTGGGGAGGTTCGCGGCTGTTAATGCAATGGCCCTGATGTTAGCTAACGGCCTTAAGTTAAGAAAATTTGGCGCCTGAAGAGGAAGTTATGCGCTTTAGCGCATAGATGAATTCCCCAAAAGTTTTTGACACCAATGTTTGGCTTTTTGCGTTGACTTTTTATGGCTATATTTTGTATATTTAAAGCAATTTCTTGCATTTAGAGGCAAAGATGAAAGAACCCACCTATTTGCGTCCTCTGAGATGGTTGACAATCTCCATCTTTCTGTTAATGTTATTAGTTTATAGGCTTACCGAAAACTACCTCAATCGAAATCTATCTACCAGCTGGGCAACGTTTCTATCAGTTACATTTTCTCTTATTGGAATTGCTATACTTTTACTCGTTGTCTTTAAAGTCATCTACGGACAGATATGGAAACTCACTCTTTCTCAAAAAAAGCTTGAAGAGATGGCCAGCCTCATTAACAGAGCAAAGGATGAGCTGGAAGAGAAGAATATTGTAATAACCCAGAAGATTAACGAGCTGAAAACTTTGGACAAGATAAGTAAAGCGATGACCAGCACTATGGACCTGGATAGGGTACTGAGTATAATATTAGAGGGTGTGTCAAAACACTTAAATTTTGACCGCGCAATAATCTGCATGGTAAATGAGAAGGGAGGATTTATTGAAGGCAGACAGGCAATTGGAGTGGCTCGAGAGCATCTTTCGGCTTTAAGGATTCCATTGGCAGATGAGCAAAATCCCATTGTAAAGACGGTTAGGGATGGAAGGCCATACATCATTGCTCGAGTTAGTGAGGGAGGGATGCGTTTGGAGGAGCCTGTTTCCAGTCAGGTGAGAAGATTGGGGTCCACATCAGGAGAGAGCGAAGCAGAAGTAACCGTGGCTTCACATTCTGAAAAAGGAACTACTTCCAGCCAGAAAGCGACTTATGGACAGATTTTTGCTGGACTTGAGGGAAGAGCCAATACCCTGGCTTCAGTGCCTCTGGTAGCCAAAGAGAGGGTAAATGGAATTCTCTTGGTAGATAATTTGCATAGTGGACGTCCCATAGAAGAGGAAGAGCTTCGCTCCCTGGTAACTTTTACCAATCAGGCTGGTTTGGCTATAGAAAATGCTAGATTATATGATACTGAAAAGAGATTCAGTGAAGAGTTGCGCCACCAGGTGGAGCTGGCCGAGAAAGAGTTGAGAGAGGCCCAGGCGCAGATAATTCACTCAGAACGTCTGGCTGCTATAGGAGAGATGTCGGTAATTGTGGCTCACGAGGTGAGAAATCCGATGAGCTCAATAAGAAGTTGTGCTCAGCGAGTACACAAGGCGGTGGAAGAAGAAGACCCCAATAAAAAATACAGTAACTACATTATGCAGGAAGTAGACCGCCTGGAAAGAATTGTTAAGGATATGCTAACTGTTACCCGTCAGCCCAAGCCAAATTTGGTTGAGGAGAATGTTAACCGGGTAATTGAGGAGATCCTACTCCATATGGATGATGAGATTAGGAAGAGCGGAGCTGTCCTTATTAAGGAACTCAACCAAAATCTACCCGTCATACCTGTCGACCCTGCTCTCTTAGAACAGGTCGTTTTGAACATAATTCAGAATGCGCTCTTCTTCATGCAGGGTCAGGAGAAAAAAGAATTGAAGATTGCGACTGGGCAGGATAAAAGGTTCATCCAGATTATGATTAGCGATACGGGCCCTGGTATTCCTCACCATAACAGGAGGAGGGTATTTGAGCCTTTCTTCAGTACGAAACCTCAGGGTACGGGTCTGGGTTTGGCTATATGCCAGAGAATAGTTGTCGCCCATAAGGGGAAGATAGAACTGGAAAGCGAAATAGATAAGGGGACTATCTTCATTGTAAGTCTGCCTATGAAAAGAGCAAGGGAAAAAGAGGAAAACAAAGGGTTAGAGGGATAATGATTAGGGTACTCATTACTGAAGATGAAGAGGTTCTGCGTGAGGTCTTCAAGGACGAACTGACTGAAGAAGGATATGATGTCCTCGAAGCGAGAGACGCCAAAGGAACTCTCGATTGCTTAAAGAAAGAGAAGGTAGACCTTCTCATTCTCGACATTAAGCTTCCCGATATGAGTGGATTGAAATTGCTTGAGCAGGTCAGGAAGGGCTATCCTGCTCTTCCCATTATCGTCTGCACTGCTTACGATACTTTCAAAACTGACTACGAGATATGGGCTGGACACATTGCCGATTACATTGTCAAGCCAGTCGATTTGGAAGTGTTGAAGGAGAAGATAGCAAGAATAATTGGATAGGCGGGGGAATATGGGAAGAATTTTTAAGACCACTGCCTTTTTGGTTTTCATTCTCGTTGGTATTTACATAATGTTGGATATCTTCTTGGTTTTAGATAATACAGCGAAGTACATCATTTTGGCATCGCTTATCCTTCTCTTTGTCTGTAAGGACATTCAGAGCTATCGCCAGAATAGAGATTTAATAATTGCCCATCAGAAACTTAAGGACGTAAACGAAATCACGGAAGCTATGCGCAGTACTATGGAACTGGAAGAGCTTCTGGGACTGATTATTCGGGACATAAGGAAAGAGCTCGACTTCGATCAAGTATTCCTGTACCTCCTTGAGGAGGTAGAGGATAAAAAATTATTAAAATGTATTGCTGACTCTTCCCGGGCACTTTCTATAAAGGGGATTAGGCGTCTCAATATTTCCCTTGACGAGACACCGGGAATTCTCTCACTTTCCATTAAGGAAAGGAAGCCCTATATTGTAGAAGATGCAATGCGTGACCAGCGAGTTGAGACCCCGCTTGTAAATCTTCTTAAGCTCAAAAGCTTTGCTGTTATCCCGATTGTGGTTAGGAATAACCCCCTGGGCACGCTTATTGTCTCTCAAAACAATCTTAAGCGGAGGATAACAGAGGACGATTTTACTCCTCTTCTTCTTTTTGCAAACCAGGTGGGAATAGCTATTGAGAATGCAAAATTGCATAAGGAGACTGAAGAATTGACTAGAGTAGATGAACTTACACAGGTTTATAACCAGAGAGAATTCCAGCGAAGGTTACCTCAAGACATAGAGCTTACCAGGAGATACGCGCACTTCCTATCTCTGGCAATGCTGGATATCGATGATTTTAAGCATTATAATGACAGTAATGGCCATCTCGCTGGAGATATGGTTCTTAAGCAACTGAGCCAGATACTGATTGGTAATCTTCGCAGGACAGATGCTGCTTTCCGATACGGAGGCGAAGAGTTCGCCATAATTCTTCCAGCAACTAGCCGAGAAGGAGCTCTCATCATATTGGAAAAAGTTAGAAAAGAAATAGAAAATTTTCCATTTGAATACAGAGAAAGACAACCCGGCGGAAAAGTAACGGTCAGTATTGGGATTGCTACTTACCCGATAGACACCAAAAAGGCTCAAGATTTGGTCAATTGTGCCGATAAGGCCTTATATCAGGTAAAGGCAACTGGGAAAAATAGGACATGCCTATATGAGGACTTAACTGAGAAAATAGGACTCAAAACTGAGAACTGAGGGAAAGGGAACCCTCAGAGGAGGATTGCTGCGTTGGGTGGGGAAGATTCAACAAGGTGTAAGGAAGCCGAGAGAAAACTGAAACAAAAAATTAAGGAGTTAAAAACAAAGAATCGGGTAAGGGAAGAGTTCCTTACTTTAGCCCTCCATAAGCTTCGTTCTCCTTTAACACCCATCAGGGAATATGTCTCCAAAATACTGGACGGAAAGGCAGGAGATATCAACCAACAGCAGAAGAGGTATTTGGAGATTGTTAAGAGACAGGTAGAACGGCTCATTCGAATGGTGGAAGAACTCAGTGAACTTTCTCCCGTGAGGTCGGGGCGATTGGGGCTGGAGAAAGAACCGATAGCTATCCTCGATATTATTGAGAGTGTTGTTCAATCGTTAAGGAAAGAAGCCGAAGACAAGAGCATTTCTCTATCTGCAGAATTGCCAGGAAGTCAACCAATCGTTCGAGGCGATGAGAAAACTTTGAAGGAAGTTTTCACCAGACTCGTAAAGAGCTTTCTCAATGAGACCCCCTCGGGTGGAGAAATTATTTTTTCGGTTAGGAGTGAACCGAAAGTGGTTGATCAGAATAAGTTTTTAGAGATCCTCCTTCCTTATACCGGATGGGTGCTGGGTCAAGGAAATGTTGAAGATAAGGAAGGAAGCTTAGGGCTGGTTATGGTTAGAAGTATTGTAGAAGCCCAGGGCGGAAGGGTTCGCTTTGAAGATGAGAGTGGTAGACTTGCCATTCTTCTGCCCCTTGTGGGATAGAAAACAGGTCTGGAGAGAATTATGCCAGAAAAGGTTCTTGTAGTGGAGGATGAACCTGATACGTTACAGCTTTTGAAAGAGAGTTTAGAATCTGAAGGATATGAAGTCATAACCGCTACCGACGGCATAGAGGCTGAAAAGAAAGTACACAGAGAAAGTCCTGATATTATCATATTAGATATTCTCCTTCCTAAAAGAGATGGTTACGAGGTCTGTAGGAGGTTGCGAGAAGACAAGAATTCTTTCGGTATCCCCATCATTATGTTAACTGCCAAGGGCGACTACGGAAGTAGATTAAAAGGATTCCTTCAAGGAGCCTTCGATTACATTACTAAACCATTCAATACAGAAGATTTGATAAAGAAGATAAGAAAGTTATTGTCCACCAGAAAAAAATAGAATACCTCCATAAATTTTCTCTCCTAAACCAAAGAATAATTTCTTCAAATTTTTCTTGACAGCACTATATATAGTATGTTATCATAAATCAGCCACTTTATATTGTATGTTGGGGTGGTTATCTTGAAGCATAGGAATTTGAAAAATTCCTATGCGGATTAGGGGGTTTGGGGGAAACAATCTGGTTTCCCCCAAGGGGGCGCCGGTCGCGACGGATAAGGAGCGACGACCGAGCGAAGCGAGGGAAAGACGCGGGCGCGAGACGGTGAGCGCCCTGGGGACAGCGGAAAATGCGACGAATAGGAGCATTTTGGAGCGCCAGAGGGGCGAAGCCCCTATGGAAGTAACCCCGAAGGGGTTATCTTGAAGTGTCCATTTTGTGGCAACTCTGGAGGAAGAGTAATCGACTCCAGACCAGTAGAAGGAAGTTCTGTGGTCAGGAGACGCAGGGAATGCCACGCCTGTAAGAAGAGGTTTACTACCTTTGAGAGGATTGAAAGTATGCCTCTCATGGTTATTAAGAAGGACAAAAGTCGCGAGGTTTTCGACCGTAAGAAACTACAAGAAGGCATTCTGCGCGCCTGTGAGAAGAGGCCAATTTCACTCGATACTGTTGAGAAAATGGTGAGCGAGATTGAGGAGGAATTGAGAGACTATATAATGGAGGTTCCTTCTAAGGTAATTGGTGAAATAGTTCTGAGGAAGCTACGCAAATTGGATGAGGTGGCTTATGTGAGATTTGCTTCTGTCTATAGGCAGTTTAACGACATCGATACATTCTTAACAGAACTGAAAAAATTGAAGCGGAAAAATAGACCCATTAGAAAGCAAACAGGGTAGCATTTCACAAATGTGATTGTAGCAGCAAAGCATAATCTTTGCGTTTTTGTAGGGGTTCGATTCATCGAACCCGTTTTAGTAGAGATTCGCTCTATAGCTGCTTTTGATTAGGAGGAACGAGGGGGATGAAGGTCAAGATTTTTGGAAAGAAAGAGTGCAATCTTTGTAAAGCTTCCCTCAGAAAATTTCAATTCTTTCTCGACAAATGGGAATTGGCCGAAAGGATTCAACTCGCCTTTTATGACTTGGATACTGTGGATGGATTGACCGAGGGTTCTCTTTTGGATGCTCTGGAAGTTCCCACAATCATTGTGGAAGAAGACGGTGTGGAAATTGCCCGCTGGGAGAAAAGAATACCGAGGTCTGACGAATTTGGGAAAATTTTCACTTCTCAATCCTAATGTAGATATTTCATAGCTATAGAGCGAAGCTCTGCTAAAAGCGTAGGGGCGACCTTGGTCGCCCACTGCTAAAGGAAGCAAAGCTTACGCTTTGCCGCTACATGGAGGCGAAGAATGATTAAGGTTGACAAGAGGTTTTTCACTTCGGTCAGGAAAAGAGATGGCCGTATTGTACCCTTCAATAAGGGCAAAATCGTTGAGGCCGTATTTAAGGCAGCTAAGGCAGGCGGTGGGGAGACCTGGCGGATGGCTCGCAAAATATCTAATGATGTAGAAGAGTACTTGAAGAAGAACTATCTCCCACGTGAAACGCTAAGTATGAAGGCAATTGGTGATGCTATTGAGACCGTGCTTATGGAGAGTGGACACCCACTAACTGCAAGGGCTTATATACTCCATCGGATTGCCAGGCAGAAAATGGCCGAGAAGTTGAAGGTGGCAAAGAAGAAGAGGAGGAAAACCGATATCACTGACTTCGCCCTTCTGGTGGCTGCCGAAAGTGAAGCAGAATTGACTCCCTGGAATAGACATAAGATAAGTCAGGCCTTGGTCAAGGAAGCAAACATCCCTCTAAAGGTCGCCAATCGAGTGGCCCATAATGTGGAGAAGAAGATAATTGCTTCCGGTATGAAGCAGGTACCCACTGGTTTTATTCGAGAGTTAGTGGATAGCGAGTTACTGGAATTGGGTTATGGAAAGAAGATTAAGGAGCAGACAAGTTTGGGAATCCCCACTTACGACCTGCAAGAATTAATCTTTTCCAAGAGTCTGGAGAACAGTAACATAGCTTCCCATAACCCGGAAGCGGTAAATCTCGTTATTGCTGAAACGACGTTGAAACAGTATGCACTCAATAACATTTTCTCCAGGGATTTAGCTACTGCCCATCTGGAAGGGAAAATTCACCTGCACGATCTCGGTTATCCTGTTAGGGTTTATTCGTTTGCAAAAGACGAGATAGTCTATATAAAAGAAGGAGAGTCTGGAAAAGAGGAATGTGTCAGTCTGGGGGCACTATTTAACAGGAGTCCTTTTTGTCATAAGGATAACGGCTTTGAAATCAAGCCCCTTAAGGACTTCTATATTAGAGACAATAATAATCAATGGACCAGACTATTAAGAGTCGTTCGTCATAGAGCAAACAAGAGAATGTTATTTATCAAAACGGAGGATGGGAATGGCATTGTGGTGACTGAAGATCATCCTATGATTGATGAGAACTTGAACCAGGTAGTGGCGCGGGAAATTGTTCCCGGAGAGACGAAATTGATAACCTGCTATCCTAAGGAGATTCTGAGTAATTCAGACCAAATAGATTTAGTGGCTGAGTTTAAGAGAAGGGGACAAGGCGATACAATCTTTCTAAGTAGAGCCTATCAAGATGAAAATAGTATGGCAAGAGATGTAAAAATAAGAAATGCAAATAATTGTAAGTATGATGAAAGTTACATCTATATTAACGGAAGCAAGAACAGAATTCCCGCAATATTTCCTTTAGATGAGGAGACTGGGTGGTTGATAGGATTATTCATTGCTGAAGGAAATTTTACTACCATAACTCGGTATAAGGATGGTGAATACCTTGGAAAGGATTATTTAGGACATGAGACTACAATCACCTGTGGAGAAGAAGAAGCCAATAAGGCGAAAGCCATCCTGAACAAACTGAAAATCAAATTTGGAGAGGAAAAGAAGGAGAACGGGTGTACTGCAATAAGGATTTACAATAAGTTATTTGCCAATTTTCTTAGAGAGATATTTGGCATTCAGCATCTATCTCGACTGAAATGCCTACCCCAGCATTACCGCCATTATAGTAAAAGATTTCTTAAAGGAATACTGGCGGGGATAATTGATGGAGATGCGTCTATTACAGGAACCGGAAGGGAGCAGGCTAATACCAGAATTGACATCCGGGTCTCGTCCAAGACACTGGTGACACAGATAAAGCATCTTACCAGTGTTTTAGGATTTGAGTCTCTGTTAAGGAATGTTGAGGGAATGGGTTCAGCGCGAGTCTATAAAGGGAGAGTAATAAAGCAAAACTATCCTTTATACGGAGTCTCTTTTGGAGTAACCCAGGAAGTGTATGACCTACTTAATCCTCATTCGATTAAATTGCAAGGGATAGACTTCAAACCCGCCATAAAACGCCTGCGCTCCTTTCAGGAAGCAAGTAGAGTAAGGAATGTGGTCGAGGTCAAGATAAAAGATGAATATGTGTATGATGTAACCACAGAAAGTGGAACTTTCCTATGTAGTGGAATTTTAACCCATAATTGTAGTAGCCATTCTCTCGAATATATTAAGAAGTATGGGCTCCACCTGGAGAAACTGGAGATTATCTCCTCGCCAGCAAAGCATGCCCGGACCCTTACCGGACATTTGAACACCTTTCTTGCCTCTATGCAGGCCTATTATGCTGGGGCTCTCGGCGTGGGTTACATAAATGTATTTTACGCCCCTTATCTGGTGGGGATGAGCCCGAGGGAAATCAAGCAGGAAGCCCAATATCTGATATTCTCCTTGTCCCAATCGGCCTTCTCTCGTGGCGGGCAGGTCCTATTTCTGGACGCAAATGTCCATACAGGAGTTCCCAGCTATTTGAAGAATGTTCCAGCTATCGGAGTGGGAGGAGAATATACTGGAAAGACTTATGGAGAGTATGAGAAGGAAGCACAGACATTCGCTAAGGCATTGATGGAAGTCTGGCGGGAGGGCGATAGTTTCGGACATATCTTTGCCTTCCCCAAGATGGACCTCCACATAAATGCGGATACCTTTTCCGACCCTAAACAATATGAACTATTAGAGTACGCCTGTCTCATTGCCAGCGAGAACGGTGTTCCTTATTTTGTCTTTGACCGAGATGAGGTTACTCTTTCGGCATGCTGCAGGCTGCGCACTAAAATCGATGATGACTATGTTATCAAACATCCCGAGTCAATGAGATTTTGCGGATTTCAGAATGTCACTGTTAACCTTCCACAGGCAGCCTATCGGGCAGGGAGAGGTAAAATAGAAAAGTTGTTCCCGGAGATAGAGAAAGGAATGGATTTGGCGGTGGAAGCACATCTTCAGAAGAAGAGATTTATTGGCAGTTTGATGAAAGAGGAAGGGTTGCCTTTGTGGGAGTTAGGAAAGATTGCTGTAGACGGCAGACCTTATGTTGACTTAGATAAAGTTACTTACATTATTGGAATTATTGGACTGAACGAATGCGTGCAGTATCTGACTGGAAAAGAGTTACACGAAGATGAACAGGTTTACAGATTAGGGTTGAAGATAATATCCTTTATGTATTTGAAAGCAAAGGAGTATGAGAAGAAGTATGGCTTGAAAGTTTCACTGGAGGAGAGTCCTGCTGAATCTGCTGCCCGGAGGCTCGCCAAGGTAGACCTCAGGGAGTATCCACAGTCAAAAGAAGTGATCAAAGGAAGCATTGAGAAGGAGGAGTTCTACTACACCAATAGCATACATTTCTCTGCCAGCGCCCCCATAAACCTGGTTGATAGGATTGTCAAGCAGAGTAAATTTCATACCTTAATTGAGAGCGGAGCGATTATTCACGCCTTCATTGGTGAGGAGAAACCATCCCCGGCTTCGATAATGAATCTGGTCAAGAAAACATGGGAAACTACCAAGGCGGCACAAATCACCGTCTCGCCAGAATTTACAGTTTGCTACGACTGCCATCAGTTGACCAGAGGATTAAAAGAGAAATGTTCCCATTGTGACTCCACTGAGGTATATGGAATAACCCGTATTGTGGGATACTTCAGCAGGATTCCTAACTGGAATAAGTCTAAACTGGGCGAATTGAGCGACCGGCACAAAGGGAACTACTCGCTGGGAGGTTTAGAGATTGAAAGTAAGAGTGATGAGATTAAGGAAAGATATTCCCCTACCCCAGTACAGGCATCGAGGTGATGCAGGGGTTGACCTGTTTAATGCCGGGGAGAAGATTCTGTTAAAGCCACAGGAGAGAGCATTAATTCCCACAGGAATAAAGGTAGCTATTCCTTATGGATACGAGTTGCAAATCAGACCCCGTAGCGGATTGGCGATAAATAAGGGATTGACTGTTTTGAACAGTCCCGGAACAGTCGATTCCACCTATCGCGGCGAGGTGCAAGTGATTATTTTTAATACCAATCCTAAAGAGACCATAGAGATTAAGAAAGGAGAGCGGATTGCCCAGGCTGTGCTTAAGAAAGTAGAACTAATAGAATGGGAAGAGTGCGAAGAACTCGATGAGACAGTGCGTAATGAAGGAGGATTTGGCAGCACAGGCTGATTTAGTTCGTAGTTCATAGTTCGTAGTTCATAATTTGTAATTAATTTAAAATTTGTCATTTGTCATTTGAAATTTGTCATTTGTCATTCGTTATTTGTCATTTGTCATTTGTCATTTGTCATTTGTAGTGTAGGGCTTTATGCCCGTAATTTGAAATTTCATTTATGGGGGGTGAGAGATGCCTTTCTTTATAGGTCGAGATCGGGAGGCTCGCAGGGCTTATGGTTTTGATGAAGTAGCTTTGGTCCCGGGTTTAGTTACCATAAATCCCAATGAAGTAGATATTACCTGGAAGCTCGGGAATCTCAAGCTCGAGATACCTCTTATTGCTTCAGCAATGGATGGGGTGGTAGACCCACAATTCGCCATTGCCATGGGGAAACTCGGGGGACTGGCTGTATTGAACTTAGAGGGAGTACAGACTCGATATAAAAACCCCGAGAAAATTCTGAAAAGAATTGCCACAGCAAGCAACGATGAAGCAACAGTCCTGGTCCAGGGAGTTTATAAAGAACCTATCAAGGAAGAACTTATCACCGAGCGAATTAGAGAAATCAAAGACGCCGGGGTTTTAGCTGTTGCTTCCTCTATTCCTCAGAATGCTTCTCTGTACGGCAAATTGGCTCAAGATGCAGGATGCGATATCTTTGTTGTTCAGTCAACAGTTTCCACGGTTAGGCATATCTCTACAGAATACGAAGTTCTGGACTTCAAGAAGTTCTGCTCCCAGATGAAGATTCCCGTGATTGTCGGGAACTGCGTGACCTATGATGCTGCTTTAGAACTCATGGAGACAGGATGTGCCGCGCTTCTGGTGGGAATTGGTCCTGGTGCCGCCTGTACAACGAGAGGAGTACTGGGAATAGGCGTTCCCCAGGTGACTGCTACTATAGACTGTGCTTCAGCGCGCGATTACTATTATAAAAAGACCGGAAGATATGTCTCAATCATCACTGACGGTGGTATGACTACAGGCGGCGATATATGTAAAGCCTTTGCCTGTGGGGCAGATGCAGTGATGATTGGCTCATCATTTGCCCGGGCAAAAGAGGCGCCTGGAAGAGGATACCACTGGGGAATGGCTACTCCTCACCGAAACCTCCCGCGGGGAACCAGAATTCATGTAGGCACCACCGGAACCTTAGAAGAAATTCTGTATGGTCCAGCGAAGCTCGACGATGGAACGCAGAATCTGGTGGGAGCACTCAGAACTGGTATGGGTAATGTGGGAGCGAGAAACATTAAGGAGATGCACCTTACTGAAATAATTATTGCTCCTGAGATAAAGTTAGAAGGCAAGATATTCCAGAAAGCACAACGAGTCGGCATGGGGAAGTAGAAAGAAAAGTTGATTTTTCGTTAAATGGAATTTTTTACCGCTCGGAAACTTCGGCTTCTGCAGGGCGCAGAATTAAACTCCTCCGATAAATCGGAGTCAAACAGAATTCTGCTTGAAAGTTTTATTGTCAGCCTCGTTTCCTTGCTAAAATTCCAAATTTCCTCAAAATCAACTTTTCTTTGATGAAGAGTAAAAAGAAGAATATGTTGCCCTTGTTTTCTCGCTGAAATTTCTAATGCTCCTTACGAAATATTTTTCCTTAAGAAGGGTACTGAAAAGAAGTCCCCTCTCCCCTTGGGGGAGAGGGTAAGGGTGAGGGTTGACACAACGATAATTATGGAAAATTCACAGCCAATCATAGAAACTGACCTAAAAGGGATTCCTCTATTTTTTAGAGGGAAGGTCCGGGATATCTACGACCTGGGCAAGGAACTTCTCATTGTAGCCACAGACAGGATTTCTGCCTTTGATGTTGTTCTTCCCACCCCTATCCCCGATAAAGGTAAAATACTCACTCAGATTTCTCTTTTCTGGTTCAATTATTTAAAGGATGTCGTCCCCAACCACCTGATTAGTGGAGATGTGGAAGATTTTCCTCCCGGGCTCTCGCAACATAAGGAGATATTGAGAGACCGGGCTATGCTGGTAAGGAGAGCGAGGCGAATAAATATAGAATGTGTAGTAAGAGGGTATCTTGCCGGTTCGTCCTGGGAAGACTACCAGAGAGAGAGGAAGGTTTGTGGCATTGACTTGCCTAAAGGCTTAAACGAGTCGGATAGACTTTCCCAACCCATCTTTACACCAGCCACTAAAGCCCAGACAGGTAACCATGACATAAACATTACTGAAAAGCAACTAATAGATAACGAGGGAGAGGAAGTCTCACTCTTTCTTAAGGAAAAGAGCCTTGCCTGTTATAAAAAGGCAAATGATTATGCTCTCTCCCGAGGAATTATCATTGCCGATACCAAATTTGAATTCGGCATTATTGGCGACAAAATTATTCTTATTGATGAAGTCTTGACTCCCGATTCTTCAAGGTTCTGGGACAAGGAAAGTTATGAGCCAGGGAAACCCCAATTGAGCTTTGACAAACAATTTGTCCGCGACTATCTCGAATCCCTCCATTGGGACAAGAAACCCCCTGCTCCGGAACTCCCAGAAGAAATCGTGGAAAGGACCCGAGAAAAATACCACCAAGCCTATAGCAGACTGGTAGGGAAATGAAGGAGTCTGACGAAAATGAGAACCAAACAGAGGAGGTTGGTATGAGTAATTTTGTATGTCCCAATTGTGGTTCTGATGAGTTTATAACCCAACCTAATCGATACGATTGTTTAAAGTTTGTAAATAGACAATTCCAAGTAGAAAAATCAGAATTTACAAATGAGAAAGAAAGGATTTTCTGCCGCGGATGCGGTGCTGAGATTGGGGAAAAAGCATCCGCACAAAATAAGAAAGTCGTTTTAAGAGTTACCTGATAAAAGCCCAAAGAACAGAAGGAATATCTAACGAGAAAAGAGAAGACGTTTGAGCTCGGATAATATTATCAAGGTGAAGGATGCAAAGGGAATATATGCTACTCCCGATTCTTCAAGGTTTTGGGACAAAAAACCCCTGCCCCCGAACTTCCTGAAGAAATCGTGGAAAAGACCCGAGAAAAATACCACCAAGTCTACCACAAGCTGGTCAAAAGTTAGAGCAATATGTAAGTATTCGAAATACCGTACTGTGGATATTAGCAAATTTGGATTACATCTGTGATGTTGCATATACGAGAAACTATCTGGGATTTTTGCAAATAGTATTTAGGAGTAGCGGATGCAATCAAAATGTATCTATTGTGGAAACAACCATGCCAATACGAAAGACCATGTTCCACAGAGAAACCTTTTCTCAAAGCCAAGACCGAATAATTTGATTACTGTTCCTTGTTGTTCTAAATGTAATGAAAGTTTCAAAAAAGATGAAGACCTATTTATGGCTTGGATTCTTTTTGGCGACTCTGGGGTCAAAAAAGAGGGTAAGAGGATTTGGGAACAAAGACTTAAAAGGACTTACGAAAAAGACATCGGCTTAAGAAAACAAATCACTAAATCATTCAAGTACATTGATGTTAGGACTTCTCGTGGCATTTATTTAGGGAAGCATCTGGCCACACAAATTGACCAACGAAGGATAGATAACGTGATAAGAAAAATTGTTCGTGGGTTGTTTTGGGAAGAATATAAAGATAGAATTCCTAATGAATCAGGAATAGAAATAATGAGAATTCCAAAAACTGGAAAGAAAATAGAGGAAATGATCCGAATAACACGGCAAGGAACAAAGTCTTGGGAAAACATATTTGAATATCGTCATGGGCGAGTAGAGGATACATTTGCATTTGTGTGGATTATGTCTTTTTATAGAGAGCTATATTACGTTGCGTTTGTCAATCGTGAGCTTGTGACTTAACAACATTGTTCACAAGAACAATATATAATCGAGCGGTTACAGTTTCATTCCAGTTTACCAATAATGTTTAGAAGGTGCGTAAATCCATAGAGCGTTCTATACAATTATTTGCTTGAATAGGGTAAGAAGATATATTGAAGTACCATTTGAGGAATTATTGATAAGGAAGCAATAATATGCTTGAGGCAAGTAAAAAAGCAGCAGTTAAGTTCGGTATAGATACGAGTCTTATTGAAAAAAAGACCGATACCCGAAAGAATATAGAAATTTTGGGGAACGACTTAACCTTCTTGAGCGTTAGGGAATTTGAGAGGACGAAACATGTCCATCGGTTACACCCCTATCTTGGGAAATTTATCCCCCAATTAGTTGAACTCTTCCTAAGAAAATATTTCAAAAAGGGGAATACTATTCTTGATCCTTTTTCGGGCTCAGGTACAGCCCTTGTGGAAGCCAATGTTTTAGGAATGAATTCTATAGGGATGGAATTATCGCCCTTTAATGCGCTTATTCAGGAAGTTAAGACCAAAAGATATAACACTCCAGAAGTTGAGTTAGAGATTAAAGATGCGTTGAAAAGAGTTAAATCTTTTAGTTATGGGTTAAAATGGAAGAGTCGGGAATTTTTCGATAAGTGCATAGATAGATTTGAAACTGATAGCGAATATCTAAAGAAATGGTTTTCAGAAAGAGCCTTACAAGAAATTTTATTTTATCGTAGTATAATTAAAGATTACAAAAATCAGGATATTTTAAAGATAATTCTTTCAAGAGCTGCCCGTTCTGCAAGGCTAATTCCCCATTATGACTTGGCGAGACCCAAAAAACCAGTTAGAGAAACTTATTGGTGCATTAAACATAATAGGCATTGCCAGCCTATCGATGAGGCTTTTAAATTTATTAATCGTTATAGTTGGGACACAATAAAGAGACTAAAAGAGTTTGATAAATTGAGAACCAATGCTTTTATCGAAATTATCAAAGGAGATGCAAGGACAATAAGATTACCAGAAAATTTAAAGATCGATGGTATATTCACTTCGCCGCCTTATGTTGGGGTTATTGATTATCATGAACAACATAGATATGCATATGAACTTTTTGATTTTCCAAGGCAGGATGAATTAGAGATAGGACCGGCTGTCAAAGGACAAAATGGAAATGCAAAAAAAGATTATGTCCAAGGAATAGTTAATGTTTTTAGAAATGTCTCTAAGAATCTGATTGATGGAGCATTAGTTTTTATTGTAGCTAATGATAAGTTCAATTTATACCCGAATATAGGCAAACAATGCGGCTTTGAACTGATAGATGTTTTTCATAGGCCGGTTTTGATGAGGACAGAGAGAGACTCTAATAAATATTTTGAATCTATATTCTATTTTAAGAAGGGATAACATGAGTATATCGATGGACAAAAAAGAAAAAATCGAGAAACTTCTGGTTAAAACTATCGAAAATAAACTCAAGAGATATACACGGGAAACTTCATCTATGCCCTTTTTAGTAAGGTTGGTTCAAGATAGCCGAAAAGTAGCATCATATTCTTTTATCCATTCTATTGCAACGAGTTTAGGTATGTCTATTTATGATGAAGTGTCTCAAATATTAGTTGAGGATGATTGTGAAGAGTGCTTTAGAAAGTATGATTTAGGTGGAGTCATATCAAAAGAACAAAAATCAGTAATCGATGACATAATACGGAAATTGCGAAATAAGGAGAAGAGTCCCAACTATGAAAAAGACATGCTGCTTGTTTTAAATGCTTCTTCAAAAGATGGAAAACAACAAAAAGAAGGGAAAGTTGCAGATTTTTATATGCGAAGAGACGGTCTAGAATATTTTTTTGAAATAAAAACCGTTAAACCAAATATTGATGTCTTTACAAAATCAAAAACAAAGCTTTTGGAATGGATTGCAAGAAGAAGAAAACCAGTCCGAGCCATATTAGCTCTTCCTTACAACCCATACTTCCCAAGGTCCTACAATAGGTTTACTGAACAAAATCTCATGCAAACGGGAGTTGATTTTTTAGTAGGAGAAGATTATTGGAATCTTTTAAGTGGGGAAAACACGTTTATAGAGTTATTAGAAATTTTTGATAGAGTAGGCAAGAAATGGAAAGATGAGATATCGTCCAAGATAGAACAAGTAGCAAAAGAAAAATTGGAAGGTATTTAGAATGTGGGAATAAATCCAGTGCTAGTAAAAGATCAGTAAGGAGTTGCTAGAAAATTTGCTGAATTTAAAAGAAGTAAACGGAAATTTTCAAGAGAAGGAACATGGGGCGATAAATTTTGTAGGTGCGACAAAGGATTGATTAAGAATATATGGGAGTATATCTCTAATTTTACTGATTTGACAGAGTAGCCAGCAAGACTCCTATGATAAAATGGAGAGAAAGATGAACAATTTAGAATTGGAAAGATTGGAAAGAGGATATTTTGAGTTTATTTCTTGCTATTTAAAGCAAAACAGTGATTCGCTTGCAAAAGAACTTGGCTTTCTAATTATCAATAGCAAGGACATAGGATTGTTTTTTCATTATTTTTTTAAGCCAATATTTAGATACCCAAAAACCCTACCTTTGAATTCTTGCTTAAACTTTGAACTTCCTGATGCCTTCATACAGATTCAAGTCAAAACAGCATTAATTGATAATAGAGCGGACTATAAAGGGAAAATTAATACCGCATTCAATCAGACTTCATATAGAGTAAAAGGACTATTTGTTCCTAATTTGCCTCAATATTATTCTCCGAAGGGAGACATTAAGAAACTCTGTCTGACCTATATTATCCCCATGCTAAACCAAATATCAAGGCTCTTAAATTAGTTTGTGTTCCCAGTGGTCAGCTTTATTCATTTTACGGGAAAAGCATTGTTGGGGGTGATAAGACTAAAGGCAAGAGTTTTCGTTATGTCTATTCCGCAGAACCTTATTTTAAACTTTTGACAGAAAGGTATAAGGAAAAAGCATTTAGAATTGAGTTAATATATTTAGCTAAAGGTTTGAAACCAAAGGATATCACTAACCTTTCAGACGTACCTGTTCATTTTCAATTTTGAAGGAGAGGTAATCTAGGTGAAAGAAAATTTGGACTTTCTGAAGGTTTTCCCGAAGGACCGTAATGGGTTGTATATTGTCTACGAAGTTTATACTTTTGATAATCTCTTTCGCTTGCTCTTGCAGAGTAACTTTGACCATGAAGAGGCCTTGTGTTTTGTTCTCTGTAATTGTTCATTAAGTGCTCTTGTTTTCCAGGAGAGAATTCACAACAAAAGATATGAGAAGCTTTCCGGTGAGGATGCGTTACCTCCCTACTTAGCTTCGTGTAAGGCACAATTAATTTATGAATTAATGACAATGAAATAATGTATGTTGATAAAAAAAGGAAGGTGGGGGAATGAAGGTTCTGGTGATTGGGTCGGGGGGAAGGGAACACACGATAGTTTGGAAGCTGGCGCAGAGTAAGAGGGTATCTAAGATTTATTGTATTCCGGGAAATGGTGGGATTTCACAGATTGCTGAGTGTGTCGCTCTCGACCCGCTCAATTTTACTGACGTAGCGGAATTTGCCAGGAAAGAGAGT
>Ga0315314_1000599_pt1 | contig 38010 bp, 31 predicted proteins | sample TDP9_MG_FD_203631 | JGI IMG/M metagenome (GOLD analysis project Ga0315314, IMG submission 203631) | Freshwater sediment microbial communities from Lake Towuti, South Sulawesi, Indonesia - TDP9 | ecosystem: Environmental > Aquatic > Freshwater > Lake > Sediment | place: Indonesia: South Sulawesi... | reverse complement strand
TCGGAGTGGTTCCTTAGGGGGCAGTTTGTTTAGTTCACCGGATTAGGCGAGGAGTAAGTCATAGGTGAAAGCCCTCTTTGTACGAACGCCAGGTTCACAGTAAGCCGCCTCATAGGGAAGGTGAAACCTGAATCCTTGATGGCTGCCCTAACCCGTTCTCGGGAGTCCTGCACGGCCTTATCGGGGAGGCCCACGATGGTCAACGTTGGAGAGCAATTTGGTGCCCTTTCAACTGGCAGCCGGACTGGCTTAGGGGCTATCCAATTGCTTCTACGAGCAAAACCAGGTAGCGGTGACGAAGCCACAGGTTGCTAGTTCGTACACGCCTGAGGAGGTGCGGGCAAAAAAGAGGGGGCGCAATGACTCCCAGGACACTCGTTGCTTCCCTCGAAGGGAAATGAACTGAGGATTGTGCCCCCGATCACTATGCCACAAACGAGACCTGGCCACTGGCGCATGGTGAGGATGGGAAGGGAAATTGAAACGAGGTCGAGGGAAGGAGGATATGGTCGATGCGGGTGCTAATTAGATACTATAGACCTCAGCCCTGCTGCGGCTTCTCACTACCAATTGTCTGCAAGGGAGGCATCCCACCTTGCCTTCTCCCAGGCATCATCACAACTTTGCGCCGTAAAACGCCTACACAGCACTGGTCGGTGACGTCTAGGGAAAACTCCCTACGATTGCCTTTGAGCTGGCCGCAAGACTGGCATGAGGGTGGCAGCACCCAGGATATGAACAGGGAGGAGATTCTTCAGGAACACCTACGAAGAGATGTTGGCATGAAGTGCCTGACATGAGAGCGTTTGGTCTGTGAATAGATCAGACTGGTTCCTTAGGGGGCAGTTTGCCCAGTTCACCCGATTATGGGAGGAGTAAATCATAGGTGGAAGCCCTCTTTCTACGACCGCAAGATTCACGGCGAGCCGCCTCATAAAGAAAGTGAAACCTGAATTCTTGTACACTGTCATTCAAAAGCATTACCCGTGAATCTCCCCTGCTTAAGGAACTCCTCCACCTCGTGTCGGTCTTTGTCTCAACGCATGTGTGAATCGATCCAGCTAGATGGTAGTGAGACTCTCTTGCAAGACCATGGGACGGCTCCACTTGAGACTCCCCGGACCTGACACCAAGGTCTGCCTCATGAAGATAAGGTCGGCAGGCATGCCTCTCAAGCAAATATTGTTTACTGTTTCTTCTCCTTCTTCTCCAGCGCGTCCAACTCCTCCTGAGCCCACTGATTATAGTCTTGTATGTACGTCTCCAACGGCATAAGTTCGCGGCTGACCGTCGCCAGTGTTTCCGCGGACATCTTGCCCTCTCTCACTATTTGGCGACCAGCTTCCTTCGCCGCTTTAAAGATATCGTCCACCTGCTCACCCATCTCCATCATAGGCTTCAAGAAGTCCCCATTGGGCCGCAGAAGTGCCCCGCCAAATTCTCTCCCTGCATCTGTGGAAAAGGATTTCATGTAGGCGAGCAGCAGGTCGAAGCTGTCCATCCCCCAGTCGCCACCGTTGGAGACCAGCACGACTTTACCGTGCTTGGTTCCTTCTCGCAGAGCTAAGCGCCACCAACCATCACGTAGCTCGAGAAACGGTTGCAGGAGCGGGGACATTCGATCCATCAGGTTCTTCATCGGGCCAGAGACCCCGCGCCAGTAGACCGGCGTGGCGAACACCCAGATGTCTGCTTCGCGTAACTTGGGGTGCAGCATCTGCATGTCATCCTTCTGGAAGCAGTTGCCCGGCGTCTTGAACCAGCAGCTGTAGCAACCCTGGCAGGGATTGATCTCTAAACTCTTGGTGTAGAGAAGCTCGACCTCCGCTCGCGCCTCTCTCATCCCCTCAAGGAAAGGGGTGAGGATGAGGGCTGTGTTGCCGTTGCCCATCTTCGGGCTGCTGTTGATTGCCAGTACTTTCATATTTCATCTACTCCTTTGCCACAGAGCGTGCATTTCAAACCAAGGAGGTGATCCACATTTGGCCGCCTGATCTCTCCCAACACGTTGGAGACCCCGCTTATGTCAAAAATCTGGGGCATTCTTCCCACGCTCCCCTCCGGCACCCCATGCCATTCTATCACTCTCCTCCAGCCTGGCTCCTCTATTAAAAACCCTAGCCCTTTTTACATTCCACATCATCGATGCACATGACGGCGTCCATGTCTGAACGGAGCGAAAGCAATCACTAGGTAGCCGAGGTTACGACGGCCTCGATAGATACACAATCTGGCACCGGACATATCTGGGCACATAGGCCACAGCCCACACAGAGTATCTCGTCTACAATCGGTATCCGGTCTACTCCGAAGTCAATGGCCTCATGTCCTCCATCCCTGCAAGCCACGTAGCACGAACCGCAGCCGATACAACGGTCGTGATCGATCTGAGAGGCTACCATGACACCATGAGGTAGGTCGTCATGCTCCTTTAAGCGTTGGAGGGAAAGTCCAACTATTTCACCCAGGTTGGCATAGCCTCTTCTCACCAGCCAACGAGCTAAGCCGTCACATAGATCGTCTATAATTCGAAACCCTCTATGAAGCACCGCTGTGCAGACCTGCACGGTAGTAGCGCCCAGTAACAGGAACTCCAAAGCATCTCGCCACTCGTAGATGCCACCCACGCCTGAGATGGGGATGTGAACCGCACTAGCGATATCAGCCACACAGCGCAGGGCGATGGGCTTTATGGCCCGCCCGGTATAACCTCCACGGGAGCTATAGCCCTGCACCGAAGGCAAGGGCGAAAGGCTTCCTGGGTCTATGCCTACCACCCCTTCTACGGAGTCGATGGCGCATATCCCGTCGCCACCACCCCGTTCCACTGCTCGGGCAATAGCCGCGATATCGGTCACGGTTGGACTTAGCTTCACGTAGATGGGAATATGCGTCGCTGCCTCCTTAGCCCAGCGGGTGACCTTCTCGGTTAGCCTCGCCTCTTGGCTGATCATCCAACCATCAGCCGTCTCCTCATCTTCCAACATTGAGCCCTGAGGACAGGAGATGCTCAACTCCACTAGATCAGCGCCCACCTTTTCTGCCCGCTGGATGAGGTAGGCCCACTCTTCCCTAGTGCTGGCTACTACGCTCATCGCTAGACGGTGGTCGGGAAAACGCTGCTTGAGCCAAATAACGTCTAAGGCCACAGTCTCGATATGTCGTTCCGAGATCAGATCGATATTATGCAGCCCAACCATTCGACTTCCCGGCTCTAAACTGGCCATTATGGGGTAAGCTATGCTCACCTCTTCAGATTCAACCGATGTGGTTTTAAGCACCGCTCCAGCCCAACCGGCCTCGAAGCCGCGCGCTATCATCTCTTTTGAATCGGTGGAAGGAGAGGCAGCCAGGATGAAGGGGTTCTTGAAACGCAAACCACAGAACTCAACACCCAGCCCAACTCCTTTCATCCTATCTCCTTTGATTAGCCAACCAATGATGGATGGCTCGGCCGGCTACCATCCCCTGGGCTATGGCATGGACAACAGTTGCGCCGCCGTTTACGGCATCGCCTCCAGCGAAGATCTGAGGCTGATCGGTTTGGAAAGTCGCTGGGTTAACGAAGATCATGCCCGCCGCTGTTGTGGACAGGCCAAGGGCTCTTGCTAATGCTTCGTCCAGTGCTTGTCCCAAAGCCAAAAACACCCCATCACAGAGCAGTTCATAGGAAGATGCCCTCGGGTCTGGCTCTACCCCACGTCGGCCATCTGTTTGCACACTCGTCAGTCGCATGGGTTGAACTTCAACAGCCTGCACCCTTCCCTCTCGGCCCCTTATGGCTTTGACCGTACTTAGCCATCGGAACTCCACGCCCAAGGATGACGCCTCTAGGTACTCGCTCCGCCAAGCAGGCATCTCCTCCATGGTACGTCGGTAGAGAACTATAACACGCCCTGCCCCCAGCCGCTTGACCACCATAGCTGCGTCGAAGGCCACATTCCCTCCACCCAAGACCACCACACACTGGCCCAGGGCGGGACGGGGGACCTCGCCACGTGTGAATAGTCGAGCTTGACGCAAGAAGTCCAAAGCCGACATCACACCTGGCAACTCTACCCCAGGGATCGAAAGGGTGATATATCTGCTTAACCCTATGCCTAAGAAAAGGGCATCATATTCCTGCAAAAGCCTTCCTGCACCTTGGCCGTTGATCTCCTTTCCGAGATGGAAATCGATGCCCAACTGGCCGAGGTGGCCCAACTCCTGATTCACCACTTGATGAGGGAGGCGAAAAGACGGGATGACTTGGTCTATGAGCCCCCCGAGAGTAGAGGCGCGCTCGAAAAGGTGAACGATATGCCCAAAGCGACGTAGGGCAACGGCACAGCTCAGACCGCTCGGCCCCCCACCGATGATCGCTACCTGACCGGGGGAGCGGAGCTCTTCGATCATCTCAGGCTGTTGGAAATTGCTGGCCACGAAATATTGGAGAGCGCCGATGCGGATGGGGCTCTGTCCTAAGCGATGCAAGACGCAAGCGCCTTCACAGAGATCAGAGGTGGGGCAGATCAAACCACAGATCGCGGGGAAGGGGTTGGAATCAACCAATATCTGATAGGAGCCCTCAAAGTTCTCCTCCCCTAAGCGCCTAATGAACCTCGAAACATCGATATGGGTAGGACAGGCTTGGCTACAAGGAGCCTCATAACAATGAAGGCAACGCCGGGCTTCGAAAAGAGCCTGGCTGCGGTCGACCAGCAAACGAGGGTTCCCTTGGTTCTTTAGGACAAGTGGTTGGACAAAGTTGTTCAAGGCGCTATCTCCTCACAGGGTTGACTGGAAAAAGGCTAGAGTCGCCCCCACAGCTTGGCAGCCTGGGATCTTGCTTGGGCCATAACCTGGGCCTCATCCACACCCAACACCTCTCCATCCCTCATGACAAGCCGCCCGTTCACCAGGACGGTCTTCACCCGCTCCCTATTTAGAGCGGTCAAGAGATGGTTGGCCAAGTTGTCCCTATCGATAGGAGTTGGAGGGTCATAGGGTACCAAGATGAGGTCAGCAGCATAGCCAGGGGCAACCTTGCCCAACCGACAACCGAACAACTGTTCGGCAAATCGAACATTGTGATCATACACCAACTTGAGCGCCATCCGGCCCGAGAAGGCGCTGGGGTCCCTACTGGACAAGGTCTGCAACAGGCTGGCAGCCACCATCTCCTGCGGGATATCGTAGAAACCATCAGAGCCCAGACCCACCGGTTGGCCCATGGCTATCATATCGGCCACAGGGGCAATCCCCACACCGTTGCTCATATTCGATTTGGGGTTGTGGACGTTGAAGGTGCCCGTAGCCTTCAAAGTCTCGATGGCTGCTCGATCGACGTGGACGGTGTGGGCCACCAAGGTCGTAGGGCCAAGAACACCTATCTCTGCCAGAAACTGGGCGATGCTTTGCTCATGCTCCTTGGCGAACTTGCGCACCTCTGGCAGATGTTCACCCATGTGAAGGTGGCAACCGACTCCCAACTCCATGGCCTCTTCAGCACAACGCTGAACTGTCCTATCAGAGAGGCTGAAGACAGCGTGGAGGCCGAAAAGTCCCCTTATGAGGTTGCCCTTTCTGGATTTCGTCTCGGCGATGAAGCGGCGGTTTTCGGCTATCCCTTGGTCACAGCTAATAGGCCCATCTCGGTCAGAAACCTCATAAGCCAGGCAGGCGCGCAAGCCACATTCCTCCACACCAGCCGCCACTCGGCTCAGGCTGTCAGGCACCGCCATGGGGCTGGCATGATGGTCCAAGATGGTAGTGATCCCACTTCTGAGAGAGGCGATGCTTCCCACTATGGCCGATAGGTAAATATCCGCATCCCTCAGTGCTTTGTCCCACCGCCACCAGATCCGCCTCAAAACCTGAGGGAAGTTATGAGGTGGCTTGTCCACAGCAGGCATGCCCAAAGTCAGGGCAGCGTAGAGGTGGGTATGGCCATCGATCAAGCCGGGTAGTAGGAGCGAGCCTGTGCCATCCAAGAGATATGCCTGGGGATAATCCACCTTCAGCTCAGCAGATGGGCCCACCGCCTTGATCTCCTCTTCTTCCACGGCCACACTCTGGGCACGCAAGAACTCGTCAGCCAATGGATCGGTTACCACCGTGGCGTTCTCTATCAAGATGCTCATCTTCACATCCCGTACCTCATCCTACAAACAGCTCTCAAGTTGACGGTAAACCAGTTTCCCCGTCGGCTTCCTAGATACTAGCCGCCCTTCTTCAACTAGCAGCTCGCCCCGCAACACAGTGGTCAGAGGGAAGCCATAGACCTCCCAACCCTCAAAGGAGAGACAATCGGTATTCATATGTAGTTCTGAGGCATGTAACTCTCCCTTTTTATCAGGGTCGAGGATCACCAGATCGGCATCACTGCCGATGGCTATGATACCCTTGCCAGGGTAGAGACCAAAGGCCCGAGCCGGTTCCGTGGCCCATATCTCCACAAAGCGACTCAGAGACAGCCGCCCCTTGACCACCCCCTCGGTGTAGATTAAGGGAAGTCTGGTTTCAACCCCTCCCATGCCCCCTGGCACTTGAGTGAGATCTTCCAAATGGGCCTCTTTCTGCCGCTTGGTGTATGGGCAATGATCGGTGGCCAAGATAGAGAGGCTGCCGTTAGCCAAGGCCCACCATAAGGCCTCTTGGTCCTGGGCACCCCTGAGGGGTGGTGCACAGATCAGATAAGCAGCCTGGGTCGGCTCACCCATATAGCTCTCATCGTTAAAGAGCAAATAGTGAGGACAGGTCTCGCCGGTCACCGGGAGCCCCTCTCTACGAGCCTGACCTATTAGCTCTGCTCCTTGTGCGGTGCTGACATGATGTACGTGAAGGCGAGCACCCAAAAGCCGGCCATAGGATAGAAGGCGGTGGATAGCCTCGATCTCACACAATGGAGGGCGTGTCAATAGGTAGTTGGATAAGGCTATATGGCCGCTAGCCATTAGCTCTTGAGTTAGATAGTCTGCTAATAAGCCATTCTCAGCGTGAGCCCCCAAAATTCCTCCTGCCTGGCCGACAGCCTTCATCACCTTTAGAAGGTCGGAATCGGAGAGACGGAAACCTTCATAGGCCATATATATCTTGAAGCTGGGGAACCCGCTTTCCACCAACTCACGAATAACAGCGAGTTTGCTGTCTACCTCACCGCGAATGTTAAGGTGTAGACTGAAATCGACCCAGGCGTTCTCGCGGGCGATGGCCAGCTTGTTTTCCAAAGCCTCGACAAGACCTTCTCTCACCCCTGGGATGACGAAATCGAGGACGGTAGTCACACCTCCAAAAGCAGCGGCTTTCGTACCAGAAGCAAAGTCGTCGCTGGAAACAATGTCACCTATCGGCCACGGCAAATGCACATGGACATCTACCCCTCCAGGCAAGACCAGCTTGCCCCGAGCATCGATCGCGCTTTCGGCTGCACTGTCCAACTTCCGGGCGATAGTCACGATCCGGCCCTCGTCGATCAGCAGATCAGCATCGAAGGGGCCACTAGGGTTGACGCACCTTCCTCCCTTAATCAGCAACTGGCTCATTTGGACAATTCCGCTTCCCTGATAGCCTGAAGGACCTTGTCCTTGGTAGCCGGCAAGGAGGTGATGCGCACCCCCACCGCATCGTAGATGGCGTTGATGACGGCTGGAGCAGAGGGCAAACAGGCAGCTTCCCCCACTCCCTTGGCCCCGAAAGGCCCCATAGGCTCCGGGTCCTCCACAATCAGGGGTATAATCTCAGGCTGGTCCTTGATAGTGGGAATACGGCACTGGCGCAGGTTAGTGGTGAGATTCACCCCCTCTTTGACGACAAACTCCTCCAACAAGGCATAGCCAAGGCCCATCATCACTCCACCCGCAATCTGCCCCTCGATGATCTTGGGGTTGATCGCGCGGCCCACATCATGGGCAGCGATAAACTTAAGCACTTTCACACCACCGGTGTCCTCATCGACCTCGACAATAGCGACATGGGTAACGTAGGAGTAAGCCCAATGGGTGCGCTGCGAAGCAAAGGCCTCTTGCCCCCAGCGGCTGGGTTCCTCGGAGAAAGGCGCGGTCTGAGGAGCTCGGAACCGTTCCTCTGCTATTAGGTTAGTATGTAGAATGCCAAGGTCAAAGCGACGCCCGCTCGGGAGGTGTATCAGTTCCCCCTGCTTGATTTGTAGCTCTTGAGTCGGAACTCCAAATTCCTCCCCCGCCAGTTTCAAGATCCTCTTCTTCAATTGGCGACAAGCGGCTATCACCGCGTTGCCAGAGAGATAAGTTTGCCGCGAGGCGGTAGTGGGGCCAGTGGGCGGCGTCAAGGCCGTATCGGCGCCCAGGACTTCGACTTGGCCATAGGCCACATCCAGCTCTTGGGCAGCTATCTGGGCTATAGCGGTTAACGACCCCTGCCCGAAATCGGATATGCCCACGCGCACTTTGAAAGAGCCCTCTTCGGTCAACTCGACGATCGCCCCGGCCTCCTCGATGGTACCGTGGCCAAACCCGATGTTCTTGAGGGCAGAGGCTACTCCTACGCCTAACTTCTTGTGGCTGGACGGTAAGCTCGTGCCGCGCAGTGTGTCCCAGGCTGCCTCCAGTGTCCTTTTGATGCCTACACTCGATTCGAGGATATGATCACCGGCCAAAGGCAACCCCACATCCAAAGCGTTCAAAAGCCTGAATTCAAAGGGATCTAGCCTTAAGGCTCGAGCCATAGCATCCATCTGCGATTCCATGGCGAAGGTCACCTGAGGCACACCGAAGCCCCGCATCGCTCCTGCTGGTATGTTATTGGTGAAGTAGGCCTTGGCTTCCAGACAGAGGTTTGGCACATAGTAGGGGCCAGCACCAAACGTAAGCATATTCTCCAAGACGTCAGGTCCTAGGGAACTATAAGCCCCGGTATCGATCACTGAGTGGGCCTCTACCGCCAACAGCCGGCCGTCAGCACCGACTGCAGTTTTATAGCGCATCTTGCTGGCGTGTCTCTTGGGATGAGTGCGCATCGACTCCCGGCGGCTGAGGGTCATCTTCACCGGCCGTCCACTACGCAGGGCCCCCAGAGCCAAGAAGAAGTGGAGTATGATATCCTCCTTGGCCCCAAAGGCCCCTCCCATCGGTATCTGCACTACTCGGATCTTCTCCGGTGACAGGGCCAGGGCTTCGGCTAACTGAGCCTGGTCATCAAAAGCACATTGAGTGCCGATCTGGATCGTGACCCCCCCATCATCTGTGGGCCGAGCCACCCCCGACTCCGGCTCTAGGAAGGCGTGTTCAATAAAGGGAGTGGTATAGGTCTCTTCGACAACCACCGCTGCCTCCTGGAAGGCTTTCTCCACATCGCCCCTCTCTATATACGCTTGGTGACAGAGGTTGCCCGTTTCATGGATTAAGGGAGCATCGGGAGCGGCTGCTTCCTCCGGGGAGAATACCCCCGGCAAAGGTCGGTACTCCACCTGGATCTGCTGCACCGCCTGTGCTGCGATCTCCTCCGTTTCGGCGAATACCACCCCCACAGGGTCGCCGATGAAGCGCACTTTATCGCTGGCGATGGCGGGCTGATCTCGGCGTAGTATGCCGATTTTGTTCACTCCGGGCACATCCTTGGCGGTCAAGACCAGACTAACCCCCGGCATCCTCTCCGCTGCTTCACTTTTTACGCCAATGATCTCAGCATGAGGGTAGGCACTCCATAGCGCCTTGCCGAAGAGCATTCCCTCCTCGTATAGGTCGTCCCCGTACTTGGCCTGGCCGATCACCCTAGCCAAGAGCCCCTTTCCCACCATACTGGCACCGATCAACTCCTCCATTTTCAGGTCACCTGCAGGAGGATCCATTAACCTTACGCCAGAGGCGATCAACTGGGCTGCCTTCTTGACCGCCTTGACTATGCTGGTGTAGCCAGTGCAACGACAGAGATTGTGCTTTAGAGCAGAACTGATCTCCTCTTCGCTAGGCGAGGGGTTGGTGTCAAGTAAGGCCTTAGCAGCCATGATCATGCCAGGGGTGCAAAAGCCACACTGAACCGCGCCCTCCTCCAGGAAAGCGTACTGCAACGGGTGCAGCTTTCCTTCCCGGGCCAAGTTTTCGATAGTCTCCACGTTCCTCCCATCTAATTGGGAGACCTTGACGATGCAGCTACGCACCGCCTTACCATCCAGGATCACGGTGCAAGCCCCGCAATGGCCCTGCGCGCAGCCGTTCTTGGCGTCAATCAGCCTCAACTCATCCCGCAGGTAGCGCATAAGGGATAGATCCGGGGAGACTTTGGCTTCCAGCTGTTGGCCGTTTACGACAAGACGGATGGAAACAAGATCAGTCATGGCTCACCCTTTCTTCCCTCGAATGTAGGAGATGAAGCGCATAGCGTACTTATCTTTGCCCAGGAGAAGGTCAGTGGCCAGGGTTGTACCTTTCACCTTTGCTGCATCGGCGATGACACAGGTCATCCCGGCTTGTATGGCTAAGGAGATGAAGGTATCCGTAATCAACCTCCTTCTGGGAAGGCCATAGGAGACGTTGCTAGCCCCTAAAGTGACGTTGTTTCCCAACTTCTCGCGCACCAAGCCAATCGTTTTTAGGGTGATCAAACCCGCTCGGTGGTCAGCGCCCACCGTAAGAGCCAAGCAGTCGATGATCACATCATCCGCCGGGATCCCATATTCGGCAGCCCGCTTCACGATCTTTTCAGCGATGACCAGCCTCTCCTGAGGGTCATAGGGGATACCTCTATCGTCCATGGTCAGGCCAATAACGGCGGCCTCGTGCTCTTTGACCAGAGGGAGAATGGTCTCTAATCGCGCCTCTTCGCCGTTTACTGAGTTGACTAGTGCCTTGCCAGGGCACCGGGCCAAGGCGTTGGCTAGAGCCTGAGGGTTGGCCGTATCAATGGAGATGGGGAGATCGACAACTTCGCCCACTACCCTCACCGCCTCAGCCAACAGAGAAGGCTCGTCCACCTCGGGCAATCCAACATTTACATCGATCAACTCAGCCCCAGCCTCTGCCTGGGCCACAGCCTCAGCCCGGAGGAGGTCGAACTCACCCTCTATCAACTCGGCGGCTAAACGTTTATTACCGGTAGGGTTGATCCGCTCACCGATGATCACCGTGGGCAACTCTGGTGAGATAACAACTTCTTTACCCTTGCCGAGCAGTCTAGTCTCCACAGCACTCTCCCCAGAACGCATATTCTCTATCCTAACCCATTCAGGGCTTGCGACCAACAATCGAGGCCGAACGCTCAGGCATTGGCATACGCTCAATAGTCGATACCTCAAAACCCGCCTCCCTCACCCAGCAAGCCACCTCGTACTCTCGGTGACATGCACCAGCCTCGGTCTCCATCAACATTTGCAGCGAAAATAGGGCGGCGTCCAGAGGCCCTCCCCGGTCATCGATCATGAAATCCCTGATCACGACTAGGCCACCTGGCAAGAGCGAACGGTAGGCCTTGCGCAGAAGCCGCTGGCAGCTCTCTTCGCTCTCGCTGAGGAAGATACCGGAGAAAAGAACTACATCGCTCTCCGGTACGAACTCGTCTTTATGGTAGTCTCCTGGCTGTAAGGTGACGCGATCTATGAGCCCGCTGTCGGCGACGATCTTAGCCGATGTCTCCAACACTGGCGCGAGATCGAAGAGAAAAGCGTGGAGATGTGGGTTTTTTCTTACAAAGGCGATGGAGAAGGCACCTGAGCCCGCCCCTACATCGCACAACTTTCGGTGACCAGCCAGATCCAACCGGTCTGCCAACGCTACGGCTGGCCCTTGAGCCAGCTCATGCATGCCCAGAATGAAAAGTCTAGTCCAACTTTCGCCTTCAAAGAGCCGCTCTGAGGGGGGCAACCTCCTCCCACTTTGGATAGCCTCCTCCAACTCCAGCCATCTGTGGAAGAAATGATCCTCCAACTGGATGGCATGGCCTATATATAGCGGTTGGCCCTCCTCCAAGAAGAGGTGGGCAAGCGGGCTATTGGTATATGATCTCTGGCCCACCCTCTCCACTAGGCCCAAGGCTATGCAGGCCTCCAGTAACCTGACCAAAGAATATTCGGGCAAAGAAAGCGCGGAGCCAATCTCTTCGAGAGTTTGTGGCCCTTCACTCAACTGTTGGAAGAGGCCCAAATTGAAAGCGGTGATCAGCACGCGAGAGGCTCGGTAACCCCGGGCTAACTCCATCAACCTCTCTCTCCTTTGCCAAAGTTCCCGGCCGATCATTCTCTTGCCGTCCCCCAACAAAGTGAGGCTCCCCTTTATACCTTAACCGGAGGTCAGGCCTTCCTAGGCTTGCGCCCAGAACAAGGGCGAGAAGGGAATGGAACGCTTATGAGTTCAAGCAAGAGGAGGTGTAACTACTCTTATCGCTTTTCTCTGCCCCTATAGCGGATGGCTTTCAGCACCACCTCAGGGGTGGCTGGAAACTCGGTCACCATCACCCCAATAGCATCATAGATGGCGTTAATAATAGCCGGGGGTGTAGTGCCAGTAGTGGCTTCTCCCACTCCCCTGGCACCATAAGGGCCGCTGGGGAGAGGTTCCTCCACGATGATGGCATGAACCTTCTCTCCAATGTCAAGGGAGGTTGGGATAAGATAATCGGCCAGGGTGGAGGTCAAGAGCCTCCCATTCTCCACTGCGGCGTCCTCTGTCAAGATATAACCTGCTCCCATAACCGCTCCCCCCACTAACTGGCCTTTGACCGCATCCGGGTTGAGAGCCCGGCCAGCGTCATGTGCGACAACTAGCCCCAAGAGCTCAACCATCCCTGTCTCTATATCGACTTCCACATCAGCCACAGCGGTGGTGAAAGCGTGGCCGTTATCGGGGTGATCGATATGAAACCAGCTTTCCGCCACCAAGTTGACTCCAGTGTTATGGCATTCGTTGGCTACTTCAACCACGGATAAGCCTCTATATGGCTGCTCGGATACGAAGATCCGCCCTCGCTGGTAGGCGAGCCAATCCACCTTGACCTCCAAAATCTCCGCTGCTTTGGCTAATAGTTTGGCTTTCAGTTGCTCTGCGGCCGAGCGGACAGCGTTGCCGGAACAGTAAGCCGAGCGAGAGGCCACCGCAGGGCCGGATTTTGGAGTGATGGCGCTATCGCCATGGACCACGGTAATCGCTTCCAGTTCTAGCCCTAGGCTCTCAGCAGCCACTTGGGCTAAGGCGGTGGTGATCCCGGTCCCGATCTCACACACTCCAGAGCGGACTACGAGGGAGCCATCAGGAAATAGCTCCAAACGGGCCCCGGCCCCAGCCATTGGTCCCCACGGGGTACCGGCCACATCGAAACCAGGCATGGCAAAGGCCATCCCCCGTCCGACCCTCTTATCCGGGCCCGAGGAGCTCGGGCAAGGACCAGCCTCCTTCAAAGCCTGCGCGGTTGTCTCTGGCAACGATACCGGGCTGTCCAGGGGATAGATGTAAAGGGGAGGGGTCATGCCCTCCTTCAGCGCGTTCTTCAGGCGGAATTCAACTGGATCAAGACCTAGTTCGCGAGCAGCGAGAGCCATCTGGCACTCTACAACTAAGATCGCCTGGGGCTCCCCGTAGCCCCGGCAGGCGCCCGAGATCGGGTTATTGGTGAAGACGGCTTGACCATAGACCCTGACGTGTTCCACGGCATAGGGACCAGCCAGCTGTCGGCAAGACACGGCCAATACCCAGGGGGAAGCAGAGGTATAGGCCCCAGCATCGGCCACCACCTGGGCCTCAATAGCCACAACACGCCCATCTTTGGTCACCCCTAAGCGGTGCCTAACCTTCATCGGGTGGCGCTTGGTAGAGACAAGCAAAGACTCCTCGCGGCTCCAGACCATCTTGACTGGCCGACCGGTCTTGAGAGCCAAAAGAGCCAAGTGGATCTGGAGGGAAACATCTGTCTTGCCGCCGAAGGCTCCGCCGGTAGGCATGGCCACTACCCGTATCTTGCTCTCCGGCCAGGCTAAAGCCTTAGCAATTGGCCCCCGCAGGTAGAAGACGGTATCTTGAGCTCCACTATAGACGGTTATAGTACCATCGGGATCAACGGTAGCCAGACCCGCCTCAGGCTCTAGGTAAGCATGTTCCTGACGGGGGGTAGAATAGACGTTATCTATGATGATATCTGCCCGAGATAGACCTAGGTCTAAATCTCCAGCCTCTAAGTGAAATTCGGCGCATATGTTGCCAGGCTTATCGGCGAAGAGCTGGGGAGCTCCAGCCTGCATGGCTGACTCAGGATCTGCCACTATCGGCAGAGGCTCATACTCTGCCTCGATCAACTTCAGGGCCTGTTGGGCTATAGCCTCAGATTCGGCAGCCACCAGAGCCACAGGGTCACCCAACATATAGGCTACCCCTCCCACCGGGACCAGCACCGGCTGGTCAGGGGTTACTACTCCAAAGCCGTTTACACCTGGCACATCTTGCGCAGTGAGTACAGCCACCACACCACTCAGTGCCTGTGCCCGCTTGATGTCGAGGCGCGCTAGCCTGGCATGAGGATAAGGCGAGCGCAGAGTCTTGGCGTAGAGCATGCCAGGAACTGCGAGGTCAGCGCTGAACTTCGTCTGGCCAGTTACTTTGCTCCACCCATCTATCCGCCACACCGAGCGGCCAACTACCTCATATTCCTTCTCGACCAGGCTCTTCTCCCCCTCTTATACGAGTCGCTGCTCTTTGTATCGCATCGATAATCTGCTCATAACCTGTGCAGCGGCATAAGTTGCCAGCGATCGCTTCCTTGACCTCTTGACGGCTGGGCTTAGGGTTCCGATCCAACAAAGCCTTGGCCGTCAATAGTATCCCTGGGGTGCAAAAGCCGCATTGGACTGCCCCCTCGTCTAGGAAGGCCTCTTGCAGAGGGTGCAACTGGTCTCCTCGAGCTAGCCCCTCCACGGTCACTATCTCTCGTCCCTCTACCCTGATGGCTGGTACCAGGCATGAAACGAAAGGTTGACCATCGATGAGCACCGTGCAACTCCCGCAATCGCCAGTATCGCAGCCCACCTTAGTCCCAGTAATACCAAATTGATCCCGCAGTACCTCAGCCAGCATGGCTGACGCATCAACCTCCAAACTCACTTCTCGTCCATTTAACACGAAGTGTAGCTCTTTTAGCATCTTAGTCCCTATCTTGCAAAGTGTAGATCCTTATTTAACAACCGCTGCCAATGGGTAAACCTTTATACCTTTTCCACCTCACAGAGAAAAGAACGATCGCCAGTGCTGCCCACCACCGGGTCACGAGCCTGGTCGTCTACTAGTATGTTCATATTGGCTTCCGGAAAGCCCTCTCCCCAGCAACTGGAGATGCTCACTACCCCTGGCAACGTGGCATCACTAACCTCCGCCTTCATCCGTATGCTCCCCCGCAATGATCTGATCCTCGCCCAATCCCCATCATCTATCCCCCGCTTACCTGCATCCCGAGGGTGTATCCTAACCCATGGCTCCGGCTCCCGCTCCCTTAAAGCCGCTATGTGACGAAATTGCGTGTGCACATAGTTCACCGTCTTCCCCGCAGAACAACCAATGAGAGGATATTCACTGGCTATCCCCGGCTGGCTATAAGGACTCTCTACTGGCTCCTCCCACCTCGGTAATGGATCGTAACTCCTCTCCTTCAAAACTTGACTGAAAAACTCTACCTTGCCCGATGGAGTGGCAAAACCCCCTCGCTCGTACTTCCGATACCTCTCCCCCTCCTTGAAACGAATACCCCCCGGATGAGCCTTCAACTGCTCAACCGTGATCCCACTAGGCGCTAACTGGAAGTCGATCGCCTCCTCTACATCACCCCAGGGAAAAGCTCCCTCTAACCCCAGCCGGCGAGCCAGCTCAAAGAGAATCTTCCAATCCGGCCAACAACCCTCTACCTCCACCGCCTTCTGCTTGAGAAGGACATAATCCTTGGTCTCACCGAACATGCTAGAAACTATGAAGCCGGTTTTTTCGTACTGGCTAGCAGCGGGCAGCACCAAGTCCGCCAGTTGAGCGGTACGGGTCATAAAGAGCTCGGCTACCACAAGTAGTTCCAACTTCTTCAGCGCTTCTTCAACCCTCCTCCCATTGGCCATAGAGATGGCAGGGTTGCCGCCAATGACCAAAAGGCCACGGATAGGATAGGGTTCCTCAGTCAGTATGGAGTCTACGATGACCGGGAAGGGAACATCTGAGCACATATCAGTGAAGAGATCATAGCTGCCGATGCGCTTCGCCTTCTGCTCGGCTGGCAGGAACTCCTTACCCTTCAGGCCCACCCACTTTACCAACGTCTCAAAGACATTGCCCCCTGGCACATCTAGCGTGCCAGCCAGGGCTCGCAGGACTGCTATGGCCCGCAACGTCTGGAAAGTGTTGGTATGATGCTCCAAACCATTGCCAGCGTGGATAGCTGTTGCCCCTCCAGTCGCTATGAGCCGCGCAGCCTGACGGATCTTCTCAGTAGGTACCCAGGTTATCTCTGCAGCCCTCTCCGGTGGATACTCCCTAGCTAGCTCCGCCAATCGATCAAATCCTAGCGTCCACCGGCTAGCAAACTCCCGGTCGTAGAGCCCCTCCTCAATCAATACCTGCATTAGACTCAGCGCCAATGCCCCATCGCTACCAGGACGCACTTGAAGCCATAGATCAGCCCGGTCCGCTATCTTGCTACGCACCGGATCAACTACAATAAGCTTTGCCCCTCGTTTAAGCGCCTTCCGGATCATGTGCCAGAAGGGCAAGTGGGTCTCCGGGCGGCAAGCGCCCCATTCGACCATCACAGCCGTCCTGTCATAGTCGGGGCCAGTTACCCCGCCATAGGTCACATTCTCAGCCAGCATCCGCGGAAAGTAACAGATATGACTCGGAGTGGAGATATTGGGAGAGCCAAAGGCAAACATGAAACGCAAAGCATACTGCCAGGGGGCTCCCCAATCCGCTGCCTGACCGCGAAAAAGAGCCACACTCTCGGCCCCATGCTCTTCCTTCAGCTGACTAAGCCTCTCCACTAAAACCTCCAACACCCGCTCCCAGGAGATCTCCTTCCATCGCCCCCCACCTCTGGGTCCAACCCGCAACAGAGGCTTCGTTAACCGCTCCGGGGCATGGACTATCTGGGCAGCGTTGGCCCCTTTGACACAGAGCGCGCCTTGGGAGGTGGGATGTTCAGGCAACCCCTCGGTTTTCACTAGCCGGCCGTTTTGGATATAGGCCTTAACCCCACACCCTGCCTCACATAGACGACACAAGGTCTTGACCACCATAGGTTCCTCTTCCTTTGACATGTTCATATCCTCCTAGTAGGGCAGCTTGCCATAGCGGCGCAATTTCTTCGCCACCTGGGCCAAGCCCAATTCCAGAAGCCCTGTTTCGGTCTGCCAACCAGTTTCAATATCCCACCCTTGGAGGTAATAATACCTATCCAACATGCGAGCCCACCTCTCCCTATCCAACGCTTCCCCCCTATAAGGACCCGACTTGGCTGGCTCATCGAAGAGGCGATTAGGGGGATAGTCATCGTCGCGAGTGAATCCAGCATGCAAGGTATTGAAGGCCTTCTCCACATTATGGATTCGCCGTCCCACTTCCATCAGATCCTCACCTGACATCTCAACGCCAGTGGCCGCGGAGAAGAGAGCAGCGTAGTGATCGGGAGTCAACAGGTTGACATCTATAGTCGGGCAAGTGAAGTCGCAAAGCCCCACCATATCCAGTCCAGCTTTCATATTCTCGAACCAAATGACTAGTGGGGCGTTCTCCTCGTAGACCAAGGGGTCGGCAGCGGTCGGCACACCGCACAGCGCTTCCCCTTGCTCAGGGGTTATGCCCAAGAAGGGCAAGGTTGGCGCTCCATCCAAGTGGCCACCACCGCGGGTGCTGGTGGTTATACCGAAGGCCCAGGCCCGGTTATAGCGCATGCCTGCCTCATTCAGGTCGGCGCCCTTGATATGCATAGCGTACCTCTCCGCTCCGCGGCCTATTTTCTCTGCCGCCCGCTTGGCTCCATCGGCCAGCACCTCCCCAAACCCTTGGCGGCAAGCCATCTGTTCCACAAGGGTCAAAGCCGCCTGGTAGTTTCCCCAGTTGAGCTCTAAACCACCTGTCTCCTTCGCATTGATGATGCCTCTCTCATAGAGCTCAAAAGCCAGGGCAATAGAAGCAGCACACATATCCACATCGATACCCAATTGGCTGGCTAATGCCTGGCCCTTGAGGAGAGCCGGAGCGTAGTCGATATCCAAGTTCGAACCAAAAGCCCGTACTGTATTCGTTTCCATCCCCTCACAAGCGGTGCCGGCGAAGGGCCCATCCTCGATTCGGTAAAAGTGACTACAGTAGATAGGGCAGTTGAAGCAGGCCAGGCGACGTATCTCCCAGCGCTCTCTAAATAGATGCTCTTTCAGACGGCTAGTCTTCTTTGGATCCCAATCCTCATCGCTGTAGTTGCGCACCGATTGGGCGGTTGTGCCGTAGTAGCCTCCAGCAGCAAAAGCGCCATGAGTACCACATTTCCGCAGCACCCTGATCTCCGAGCTCCTGTTAATGATCCTTCTGCAACACTCTACGTCAGCCAAGAAACGACCTGGGTTATGAACCCTCACCGCGCCGCTCCCCCGCACTGCCACTGCCTTCAGCCTCTTGGAGCCCATTACCGCGCCAGAGCCGCCCCTACCAGCCGCCCGCTTGTTACCGATGATAATGCACGCCCCTCGGACCAGGTTCTCACCGGCCGGGCCAATAGCGGCTATCTGCCAGCGCCGATCGATCAGCTCCTGCCTAAGAGCCGATGCGGTCTCCCAAATGGTCTTACCCCACAGGTGGCTGGCTTCCCGCAGTCGAGCCTCGCCATCCGAGATCTCTAGAACCACCGGCTGCTCTGCTTGGCCTTCTATCACCACGCTGTCGAAGCCAGCGTATTTGAGTTCGGGAGCAAAATGGCCGCCAACATTGGAATAACTGGTACCTCCTGTCAAGGGGTTCATTGAGTCCACTGACAAGCGGCTGGAAGTAGGAGCCAAGGTGCCAACCAACGGTCCTGCCCCCAAGATCAACTTGTTTCCGGGATCGAGAGGGTCGAGGGGCGGTTCCAACTCATGGAAGAGGATCCATTGGCCGATGCCCCGGGCGCCAATCCCCTGAGAATCGTACTTACGAGTGGGTTCAACTGCAATACGGCCGCTCGATAGATCGACTCGCAATATATGACCTACCCAGCCATAATGACCACCAGTCATATTCCCACCCTATCTCTGGTTTTCAACGCCTTGTAAGGCCCAGAACCAATGGCTTCAGCACTCCTCTAGCGCAATACCTCATGCACCAGGGTGCTTTCTCCTCCGGACAGCCATCACAGGTAGAGAGAAGGGTTAACCATATAGTACCATCGGTTTCGCCTCGCTCTACTTGGATGCTGGCAGCCAAAGGCTGAAAAGCGCCGGTGTGATGAAAGGAACAAGCTACTTCACAGGCTCGGCAACCGGTACACCGCCCTGCGTCTGCCCAACGTCTAATCACCGCCACTCAGTATCACCCGATCTAGCGATAGGCAAGCACCCTCAGAGTCGATTTCACAGCCCTGGCAGTACCTCCCTAGTTATGGACGACCCCTCTCATTGCCTCCAGTCCAAGGTGCCGACAACGCTCCATACCATCACTGCCGTAAGAGTGACCAAAGTCCTTTTACTGCTCAAATAACCCGCCATTGTCTCTAGGTTTCGGCAGGTTGTATCGGATACCGACCAAATTTTTGAACCGCCTTCAGCATCACCATGACACTATCCAGAGGCACATCTTCAGTGATATCACTACTGGCTCCGAAAAGATAGCCTCCACCCGGGCCCAGTCCTCTGATGAGCCGCTCCACCTCTGCCTCAATGATGGCTGGCTCCCCTCCCTTCAAGACATTGACGAAGTCCAGGTTACCGCACAATATCAGACGGGGGTAACGATGGCGGAGTTCGAAGATATCCATACCAGAAACCGGCTCCACAGGGTGCAGGCCATCGATGCCCACTTCTGTGATCAGCCCATCCAGGATGAGACTCAGATCGCCATCGCTGTGGAAGATGACCTTGATACCTTTCTCCTTCAGGGGGGCAATGATTCTCTTGAGCCGAGGAAACTGCTCCCCTCGAAGAAACTTGGGGGAGACGAGAAGTGAAGTCGTGTGAGCAATGTCATCGGCCAGGTGGAAGGCTGGCCCCAGTTCGTTTTCGGCAAAAGCGGTGGTGACCGCTAGGGCCCAATCGGTGAAGACGTCGAGCAAGGTCTGCACCAACTCCGGGGCTCTGTATATCGCCTCAAAGAAGAGCTCCATTCCACAGTACAAGGAAGCATTAACAAAGCAGCCCATAACATTGCCGAATAGGACCGTGTGAGGTGCAAGAGCATCCCGGCTAGGGAAAAACCACTCGATGAAGGACCTAGCTACCTCATCTTTATCTGGAAATCGGGGTAGATGCTTGGCCAGCGTATCCAAGTCATGAAAGGGTCTCTTGTTTATCCATGCAGTCTGGCCAGAATAGTCGATCCCCCAGGCGGACGTGTCTATCCCTAGGAATCGCTCCCAGCTATACACCTTTTCCTCAATCCAGTCCACGTCGGGATTCAGAAAATAGCAACAACTGTCGATTCCCAGCACCTGGTGGGCACGTGCCACCCGTCTCAGGTAGTTACCTTGGCCACCGAACCGGTTTATCAACTCAGTGGAGCCGACCATTTGATACATTGGTACACGGTCCGGCTCCTCAAAATTGAGGGCTTTCGTTACCCGCTGATACGCATTCATTCGTCACTCCTTCTTTTGAGCGGCAGTAACCGCCTTCTCTAAAGCCCTCCGGGTCAGCACTCTGGCCATTTGACGTCGGTACTCTCGCGAGCCCCGTAGCCGGCTGCTGCGAGGCTGAGCCTCGGCCTCGGCTGCTTCAGCCGCTGCCTCTATAGAATCGAGATTGACCTCTTTGCCCTTCAACAGCCTCTCGGCGCTCCTAGCCCGGTGCGGTTTGGGAGCCACCGGGCCGAGGGCAATCCTGGCCCACTCAAAACGGCCACCTTTCAAACTCACCACCACCGCCACATTCAGCATCGGTAGGGAGAGGCTCTTCCGTTTGGCCAAACGTAGGAACGCCGAGGCTTCCCCTTCCCCCAGGGCCGGGAAACGAAGGCGAGTTACTATCTCTCTGGTACTGTCCACCTTAGAGCGGCCCACGCCTAGATAGAGCCCCTCCATAGGTTCCCATCGAGCCCCTTCAGGGCTGACTATCTCTACTTCAGTTTCAAGGGCCATGAGAGCCACTGCTGCATCCGCGGCGGGCTGGGCGTGCACCACATTCCCCACCACTGTGGCTTGGTTCTGTATCTGGGGTGATCCCATTTGAGCAGTGGCCTGGGCCAGGGCTGAGGCCCGCTCCTTGATTAGGCTGGAATTGGCTGCCTGGTTGTGGGTTATCCCCGCCCCGATTACGATTAAGCCGTCAACCAGTTCGATCCCCTGTAAGGCTTCTATAGAGGTGATATCCACCAGACAATCGGCCGTCAGTTGTCCCCGCCGTAACTCCAGCAAAAGGTCGGTGCCACCGGCGATAACCCTGGCCTGCCCCCCATAGGCTTGGAGGATATCGAGTGCCTCCTCTATTGAACGAGGGCAAAAGTACTCTTGCCAGCCCATATCCAGGCCTCATCCTTCCACCAAGGCCAGAACCTTGGATGGGCAGATCTCAACACACTGGGGTTGACCACCACATAAGTCACACTTAAGGGCCACCATAGCCACAGGGTCGAGAAAGATGGCTCCATAAGGACACTCCTCAATACACACCCCACAGCCAACGCACTCTCGGCTATCCACTTTCCAAAGGCCGCTTTCTTCATCTTTGTAGATAGCATCAGTAGGACAGGCCTGGACACAAGGGGGCACATCTTGGTCAAAACACTGATGACATAAGACTTGGTCGAAGATCAAATGATGGTCATCCGAAAAGCCGCTGAGGATATGGATGCGGCTTCGTTTGGGGTTGGCGACCCCCTCATGCACCAACACGCAAATAGCCTCGCATAGTCGACAGCCCCCACACCTCTCCTCGGGCAGTGAGCGCTCGCCATCCAGGCTGATCACCCTCATCGCACTGTCTCCCTAACGACATCCATGGCCTCGGCAACGCTTTCTAGTCCCAACGCCCTCAGCTTCTCCCCTGTGGGGATGCCGCTCTCCACCTCCCAGCCTCGGGCCCGATAATATTGCTCCATCAACGCGGTCAGAGTTTCTACCTTTATCGCCCGGCCTTTGCCTGGGCCTTCGGGCATGGGAGTTAGGTAACGAGGCAGTATGCGCAGATCATCCCTTTTACGCAATCCCTGACGGACATTGAAAGCCCTCTCCAAGTTGAATACCCTCTCTCCCACCGCATTCCACCACTCCTCCTCTAGTTGGAAGCCCGTCAAGGCGGCATAGGCCTCCGTGGCGCAGCGGATCCTCGCCTGGAGGTTTTCCCAAGAACATGACCACCAGATGAAGAACTTGCACATCCCCACCAGATCGGCGGTAGTAGCCCGATCCTCGTGATATTTGACCAGGGGACCTTTGCCGCCTGTGCTTTGAGGGTCTATCGCCTCCTCCGTTCCGAAGAGCTGGCGGGCCACCTCCTTGGGGAACTGGGGAAAGTGGGAGCAGACCGCTCGCAGATGATCGGCTCCCCGAGTGCCAGTGAAACCCCATAGCCCACCTAGGTAATCGTACCGTTTATCAGTCGAACATTCCTCTAACCCTTTGACCTCCATGGCAAATTGCTCCGCACCATGGCCGATCTCCTTCACCGCCGCGCGCAACCCCTCAGCAAGGAGATCACCTATCCCCTGTCGATTTGCGGTCATATTGATTAGGCCGATCATGGCCTCCTTGCTGCCCCAGGTGAGCTCCAGTCCGTCGAAGTCGGCCTTGGTCAAGATCCCTTGTTCATAGCACTCCATAGAAAAAGAGAGGAAGTTACCCATGGACAACGTGTCTATCCCCAGGTCGTTGCACAGCATATTACAATAAAGCACCAGGTCTAAATCGGCGTTGCCTGATTGTGAGCCGAGAGCAACAGCGTTCTCGAATTCCGGCCCTTTCAGATAGGTACCTGCGTACTCCCCCTCCTCAATGAGGGAGTAGCGATGGCAATGAACAGGACAGGAATAGCAACCCATCATCCGCTGAAGGCGGCCTCGCTCTCGGAGGGCCTCAGCGGATATCTGATCGACACTCTCGAACTGCCCTAACCTGAAATTCAATGTAGGTAGATCGCCCACGACATTAAAGTAAGAAAGCAAGAAATGGGTGCCTTTCATCCGTCCTTCTTCGATCTGAGGGTCTTCTCTAAGCAGTTCCAGCATCTCCTTTGTCTTCTGGAGTAGACGCTCTGGGTGAGCAATGGGGATATCCCGATGGCCCCTGACCGCCACCGCTTTGAGCCTCTTGGAGCCCATCACCGCCCCCATGCCGGTACGGCCAGCCGTGCTCAATCTGCTGATCATCACGCAAGCGCTCTTCACTAGGTTCTCACCGGCAGGCCCGATTATAGCTGTCTCTATTGTTGCATCGCGCAGATTTTGCCGCAGGATCTGGTCGCTCTGATAGACCCCCTTACCCCAAAGGTGACTGGCATCTCTCAGTTCAGCCCGCCCGTTATTGATCCACAGGTAAACGGGCTTAGGGGAGTGGCCCCGTATCACTATCAAGTCATAGCCAGCCTGTTTCAACTCCGGAGCGAAGTGGCTGCCAGCGTTGGAGTCACCTATCAGTCCGGTAGCCGGCGAGCGGGCAGCAATGACCGTTCGCGCTGACATAGGGAAGGCCGTGCCGGCCAAAGGAGCGGTGGCGAACACCAAGATGTTCTCAGGTGCTAGAGGGTCGGTATCGGCTGCCAAGTTCTCCCAAAGCAGCCAGGAGGTAAAGCCTCGCCCTCCTACGAAATCACGCACCCAAGTCGGGTCTAGAGGTTTCGCTTCTACCTGGCCACCGGACAGATCCACTTCTAGAATCTGACCGATGTAACCCCCTCGGGGTTGCATAGCACTGACAGATGACATGTTAAAAACCTGCTTACTTGGACCTCTTCTTATGCTTTTAACTTGTCCCTCTCTCCTCGGCCCGGTCGAAGACCTCCGAGCCAACCCGCCCCTTGGGCCAGGCTAGTTCAGATTCGGAGAAAGAATCAAGACCGGCCTTCACTATCTTAGTCAACTCGGCTACCCGGCGGCCGAGACAGCGAGCCGCGCCCATGCCGATATCGTCCTGGAGCACCGCCTCGCTTTCACCGGGTTCATCGGAGTGGACAGGGTAGGGAAAACCCTGCACCGCCATCGCCCCCTGATGACCACCAATGCTCGTGGTTGGCCGCGCCGGCCCGACACCGCAGATGATCATATCGTGCACCAGGAACCAACGATGTAGAGTCTCGATGGCTAATTCATGGCCACCATGCCGTTCGGCGGCTACTGCGATCCCGCCACCTACTTTGTTCCTCAAAAGAAAGCCTGCCTCCACCGACATAGAACGGTCGATGACGCATTTCATTTGAGCGGGCACCGAACCCCAATATACTGGCACCCCAACGATGATACCATCCGCCGATACCATGGCTCGCAATATACGGTTGACGTCATCCCTGTCCTCTTTATAATCGCGACAAGGGTGCTCCAATGAGGGCTTGCGCCAGCAGGTGTATCTAGCCGTACATCCTCCAGCGATATTTAGGTCAGCCAATGCCATATACTCGGTTTCGACGTTGGGTAGTTCCGCGGCTGCCTTCAATGCTTCTTTGACCAATATCTCCGTATTCCCATGACGAATGCTGCCGCTCAAGCCGAAGATCTTGACCTTGCTCATACTGCCTCCTATGTTCAATCGTTACATTTCCCATGGGATAGATATTTTCCGCAGGCTAAGGAACCTCCCGCTAATAGGCTGCGGCCTGTGTTTTGCCTAAGTCGAAACTCAGGAGCTCTTCACCTTCTACCATTATGCCTGCTTTGAGCAGTTTGCAAACTATGGCTACTCGACGGCCTAAATCACGACAGACATCGAGAGCGTTTATCTTCTGTCCATAGAGCTCCCACTCATCCTCACTGATGTCGCCGGCCACGCCGGCCCCCCCCCAATAGCCATGAGGTGGGATCCCGGAAACCACTATGCCACCCATCATAAGGAAATAGTTGCGGATCATAGCCAGGGTCAACTCTTGTCCACCATGGCGCGTGCCGCCAACGGCGATGCCCGCTCCCACCTTATATCTCAAGGCGAACCCAACCGCCCCCCCCAGACAAGTAGTGCGATCCATGAAAGCCTTAGTCAGCGAGGTAACCGAGGCGAAATAGACCGGACTGCCCAGGATAATGCCATCCGCCTCCATCAACTTAGGATAGAGCGGATTCATATCATCATCGATAACAGGGCAATAGGGCACCTTCTTCTTACGACAAGAGCGACATCCGTTACACTGCTCGATAGTCAACTTGCCTAATTCGACAAGATCTGTCTCCACGCCTTCAAAAGCGGATGCCCCTTCCAGAGCCGCTGCAACCATTCGAGTGGTATTGCTTCCCTTCTTCTTAGGGCTACCGGATATCCCAAACAACTTCACTTGGGTCATAAACCTCTCCTTCCCTCTTATATAGCCCTATCAGCCTTTGCTAGGAAGTCGGTATCGACCTCCGAGCAAAAAGCGACTAGTAGTTGTGTGGTTCGTTCCACATCATCCCACATAAGCATCTCGTGCGGAGAATGGTTGTAGCGAGCCGGCACCAACACATAACCTATATGCACCCCGCGATGGACGGGTTGAATCTCCACACCGTCGTTGATGATACCTGGCTTGATCTGAAGTTGATAGGGCAACCTCTCCTTTTGAGCGATGGAGAGCAATAAGTCAACCACAGACCGGCTGCAGAACACTCCTCTTTGTGCTGCAAAGGCAACATCGGCTCCGAAGCCCTCCATCAGGCGGATAACCGGTCCCCCGCCCATGATAGCTGCGGCTGTGGGGTCATCAGGGTAGTTACCCGTTATGTCCACGTGGATGTCGATATCCGGATTCGCTTGCCAAGCAGCGGTAGCGGCCCCCTTTAGTCCCACTTCATGTTGGCTCAAAGCCACCGCAATAATCGTAGCCTGGTGGGATCGCCCCGCCAGCCGCTTGATAACCTCCACCAGTATGGCCAGACCAACCCGATCGTCACAAGACTTGGTCACTACCACCCCATTGTCCCACTCAAGAAAATCGCCCCAGAAGGTTATCGAGTCTCCAATCCGTACACCTCGTGCTTCAGTTTCCTCACGGCTGAAGGAGCCGATGTCGATGAAGAGCTTGTTCCAAGGCGCTGGTCGATCCCTTTCCTCTATAGTCAACTTCCGGGGAGAAGGACGACCGATCAGACCAGACACCTTGCCCTGGCGGGTGCTTATGGTCACCAAATGGCCGGGCAGCACCCGATCATCGACAAAACCGATCTTGACGAAACGAATTATACCGCTCTCCTCGATGCCAGAGACCATCAGCCCAACCTCATCAAGGTGAGCATGGAGCATGAGACGTGGCCCATCTTGTACCTGACCTTGTTTGTAGGCCAAGACATTACCCATGCGATCGGTCTGCATCCGATCAACGTAGTCAGTCAGCGCCCGGTGAAATATGGCTCGAACCTCCCCTTCATTGCCAGAGAGACCCGGGGCAGCCACTAACTCTCTAAATAGATCTTTCACCTACTCACCTCCCCTCTCCGGCGAACTGCTTAGTGGATACAACCGGACCGTCTAACAACTCGCTGCATGGCTCTCCGCTTGATGATAGCGACAACTCGCCAGAAGCGAACTAGGTGCCCCGCCACGGATAAGCACCCAAAAATATAGGGCTTCAACCCGAGGCCGTTGTTACGAAGGCTATATCCAGATGGGCTCCTTCCACAGGATGAGCTCTACCCCTAGCCCGTTCCGTTTGGCCTCTTCGTAGATGCGTCGGGCGTTGTAGATATCATGCACCCCTAAGCCCAAGCAACTGTAAAATATTTTCTCCTTGTCGCTCTCTCGACCGGGTTTCTTGCCGTTGATAATCTCCCCAATCGTACCATGGACCTGCTCGAAGGATATCAACCCTTCCTTAGCCATAAGGCCCATGACTACTGGGATGGTGAACTGGCGTGGGCCATCCACCACTATCTTGTCAGATTGCAAGATAGTCTCGAAGGTAGCATCATTGTCGGAGATATTGGAGTAGAGGGAACCTTCCTTAACCCATGCCGGTTGAACATATCGCTGGTCGGCTGATACAGTAGTGCAGCCTACCACCACATCGCTGCCCTCCACCGCCTCTTGAGCACTGCCCACCGCCCGAACGGGCAGATTCAACTTCTCGCCCATCTCCTCAGCCCAAGTCTTGGCCTTATCGGGCAGAATATCGAAGACCTTAACATCAGAGATTTTCTTCATCACCTCCTTCAGAGCCATGAGCTGAGTACGAGCGATCACCCCCGCCCCGAGCAGGCCGATGACTTCGGAGTCGGGTCGCCCTAGATATTTAAAGCCCACCCCAGTCACTGCCCCTGTGCGCATAGCGCTGATTATCGTACCGTCCATTATCGCCAAAGGATGACCACTAATCGGGTCGTTTATGATGTCCATGGCAGTAGCCCGAGGCATACCGATAGTACGTGGGTTATCAGGATTCGCCGGAGTCCACTTTAGACCCACCGTGTTCACATCCCCTCCCACATAGGCTGGATGCATCGTAACCCTCCGACCAGCCTGACCTCCGAACATGATCATGGGAGGGTCTGGCTCGATCGACTCGCCTTTGTCTAGGAGCGAAAAGGATCTCTCCACACACTCAATAGCCTTAGCCATGTCCAAACCACCGGCCGCAATCACATCCTCCTGGCTCAGAAACAGCAACTTCACACTACGTGACTGTCGAGTAGACATCTTGATCTCCTTTCGATTTTAATGTCCCTCACAGAACCGTACGTGCGGATTTCCCGCATACGGCTCTTCGGTAACGCTTCCTCAGCACGAGGACAGAGTGTCACCCCGTCTACTCAGGAGCCTTATCCCTTTTCAACTCCCAGAAGCACGCTTTGAGAAAATCCTCCGTCAGTAGATGCATCAGTGACGTGAATCTCTCTTTCGGATCTCCTCGCGCTCGTCGAGTTAGGGAGACTAGTTTTGTTGACACCTGTACTTCAGTTCTGGGCCTGGCAGGTGTGTCCCTGACCTCCCTCGCTGTTTCCGCTATCCCCTTCTCTCCACCCACTTTCATAGGCTTCCCCGATACTATGGGATAGTCCGACTGCCGATACATGATCTCTTGTCCTCCCTTACCGTTTATAGGCTTGTCGGGACATTCTACTAGGGAATGCGTCGGCTCTCCCGAGTTCATACTGCCTCCCTGTAGCCCCTTGTCACGATCTCAGACCCCGTCGGGTTCTGCTGCCTGCGTCTTCATGAACAGCCTCGGCCTCCGACACGATGGTAGATTTCGGGACTCAATCCCTTCACTTGCGTTGTGACCCGAGGCCTCCCTTCTCTCATCCTCATTCAGCTCGTTACCTCCCTGAATGTGAGAGTTGGTGTTGGGTTGGTGGCTAGCCTTTGCCCAAGATGGACTTGCACCATCAAGAGACAGTACGCTTTGCACGGCGCACTCATTTTCTACCTCCTAAACAGATGATAGCCAGGCTTCCTGGAAAGCCAGAATCTCAGGAGTGCTCCTTTTCATAGGGAGTACCTAGAGCAGCGGGGCTAACACCCCAATGTGAGATGAATACCAGAGTAGCCACAGTCAAGACATAGGGCAACATCTGCAACAATTGCGGAGCAATACCCATCCCTGCCGATTGAAATCGGAGCTGCAACGCCTGAAGGGCCCCAAAGAAGTGAGCCCCGCCCAAAACGAATAAAGGGTTCCATTGACTGAAGATAACCAGGGCCAGGGCAATCCAGCCACGGCCAGCTGTAATACCAGTGACATACATGTTCATATAACCAAGGCTCAAGAAGGTGCCACCCAACCCAGCCATTGCTCCGCCAAAGAGTGTGCACATGTAGCGGATGCGAGATACGTTTATCCCTAAAGAATCCGCCGCCAATGGGTTTTCTCCAACCGCTCGGACACTTAATCCGATCGTGGTCCGGTTGAGGACGAAGTAGGCGATAGGCGCCAATAGCCAAGATATATAGGTGAGCACGTTCTGCTGGAAGAGAACTTGGCCGATCACCGGCAACTTAGATAAATAGGGGATTTGGATGGCCTCGAAGCCAGTACCCCGGGGCGGGATGTAAGAACCACCGAAGATGATACGATTCAGGAGGATAACCAAGCCACTGGCCATAATCACCAGTATAACCCCCGTTATGACTTGGTTGGCACCCAAAGCAACATAGAAGTAGGCAGCAATGAGACCCACCAACACTCCACCGATCATGCCAGTCAATAGTCCAATCCAAGGGCTACCAGAATAATAAGCCCCAGCGAAACCAGTTAGAGCACCTATCATCATCATGGCCTCAACGCCCATATCCAGCACCCCTGACCGCTGGGTAAACACTTGTCCCAGACTTGTGAAGATCAATGGGGTAGCCATACGAACCGTGGCAGCGAGCCAACCCGTTATGAAGGCTAGCCCAATGATATCCTCCACGCCCCCCTTGCCTTTCTAGTGATAAATTGACCAGCCATCACAAAGAGTATGATCAACCCTGCTATAACATCGACGAGAGCAATGTCAATACCTGCCGTTCGGCTCATGGTATCGGCGCCTATTGTCAGGCCTCCAAAGAGTATCGCCACTATAAGTACTCCCACTGGATGCAGGCCACCTAGCAAAGCGATTATCATGCCAGTATACCCATAACCGGGAGAGAAGCCCATTACTATGCGATGATGTATGCCAGCGATCTCGGCCATACCGGCCAGGCCAGACAAGCCCCCGCTGATAAAGGCCGCAGCAAGCAGGCTGCGATTGACATTGATACCACCCGCCAAAGCAGCGATGGGGTTGAGCCCTACCGCTCTTATCTTATAGCCCAAGGTAGTCCTCCAAAGCAGCACATAGACCAAACCAACGCAGAAGAGGGCCCCAATGAAACCGGCGTGCAAACGGGTTCCGGGCACAATGATAGGTAACTCTGCGGAAGCGGCTATGAACGGGGTGAACCCCCAACCGACGGCGGTTGGATCGGCGACAACGTGCTTGGCCATGAACTCTACAAAGAGAACAGCGGTGTAGTTAAGCAGCAAGGTGGAGATTACCTCATTCACGCGAAACCTGGCCTTGAGCAAGGCCGGTATCAGGCACCAGAGCGCTCCTGCTAGAAAGCTGGCCACAAGAGTCATCGGCATGCCAGCCCAGATGGGTAGAATGCCAGCCACCACGCCAAAAATGGCTGTGGCCAGAGCCCCCATCTGCAGTTGGCCTTCCCCACCTATGTTCCAGAAACTGCAGCGATAGGCTACAGTCATCGACAACCCTACCAAAAGAAGAGGAGTGGCTTTGACCAGGGTTTCGGTGAGTTTGTATGGGTTTCCAAATGCTCCCCTCCACAGCGCTCGGTAGGCGACAATCGGATCGGCATCCATCAAGATTATGAGAATGGCACCTACTCCAAAAGCAGCCGCTACAGCGACAATCGGTCCACACACGGCGACTGGGATACGGCGTAGCAATTGTTTCATTTGGAGGCCCCTTCCTCCTGTGAGAGATTTCGCTTCCGAGGCCCAGCCATCATCAAGCCAAGTTGCTCCGCATTAGCCTCATCGTGGGCCACGGCCTCTTCGACCAACCCCAAATTGGCCTCCATATCACTTACACGGGAGGCCATCTACACAAGGGAAACCGTCAACCACTTGGGCACTCCTGGATCCTCCAGAGGGCAAACCATTAGCCTAGCGCTTTCTGTAGGGTGTCGAGATTTTCGGCTACAATGATGTCGATGTCAGTAATGCTCCTCCTCCCAGTTGGGGCTAGATCGAAGGGGCAAGCAGATCCTACGCCCACAATGTTCATCTCAGCCCGCAAGATAATGCTATCCCCGGGTTTGGAGCGCTGTTCCCCAACGATCACTGTGCCATCAGCCTCCACAGTGGTGTTCATAAAGATATTAAAAGGTGGATTGGGCACAAGCCTGGAGCCCCAGTTATACTTCTCCATGGCCTCGAGGAAGTTGTCGTGGCAATTGCGATGCCCAGTTACCCCGAAGTGAAGCAGGTAACGCTGCTTGTCACAGGCAGGGAACATCATATCATGCCAGCCTACATCATCAGCCACAATAGTGAGAATAGGATCTCTCCTGTTGGTTACCAGTTGGTCACCCACCTTCGGTTGCAGTGACCCTATGTGGACCATGGTGAAGGGCGGGGAGAGGTAGTGGCCAAAGTCATCCGCGTCCAGTGCCCAGAAGTCCAAGCCCTGGCCGCCTTCTACATCCACTACGGCGATATACCAGCCTTTCGCGGCCTCGAAGGACCTGCCGTAAGCACCTGGCACCCTGATACGGCTAACGATTCCTCTCTCGGATGCACACATTGGATCCTCCTTGATATGGCTGCCAGGCCTGCGCGGCGGCTCTCGGCCATGGCCAGATAGCCAAGTCGCCGATAACATTCGGCTCATTCGACGGGTATTCCATTTCCTCAGAAACAAACCCCAAGAGCCAGCTGGCCCTTCTCATGGCGTTGGTAATGCCGTTCAAGATGGCTGCCGGTCGAGCATCCGTGGCATGCTCACCCACACATTTCGCCCCATACACACTGCCGATCAGCGCCACCACCGTGTAGTCCAACTGCGCTCAACCCACTTAGAAGAACTGATTGTCATGACAGGCCAGTACCGCTTTCGGTGCACCCCAGCATGGAGGTGACAAAGCGCCAAAACTACCCCGTCACGTCCTCCGCTGAAAGCGTCCCATCCATAACGGCCAAAATCCGCCAACTGGGTTTAGTCATCTAGCCCAGGGCCAGGGTCCCTCACCAACTGCATAGTGATGCAGCTAATGCCGTTGACTCCCCCCTGCATGATCCCTTCGCTCTCGATCTCGATGACTTCCACCCCCATCTCCCGCACCGCCTTGATCGTCTTCCTGGCTCCTTTAGCCATGATCACCTTTCCGGGCTCCAACACGACTAGATTGGCTGGAGCATACTTCCGCTGTTCATCAGGGGGTATCTCCACCAACTGAAAGCCCTTCTCCTTTAACCATCTATAAGTCTGATAGTCAAGGCCCGCTGGATAGATGATCGCCTTGCGAAGATCCACCACCCCAAGCACCATATCAATGTGAAACTCTCCACCACTTTCTAAACTATCCATGATGGTCTGCATGTGGGAGACGTGAATCTCCTTGATACCACACCGCTTAAGTACCGGCGTGATCTGCTCCAGCCCCTCTTGGTTGCAGGCACAACCTAGCCCAATGACCAGCACATCCTCAGCCACAGGGAGACAACTGCCACCCTCATAGATCCCATCACCGTGTACCAGATATAATATGGGGCAACCGATCTTCGTTAGGAGTTTCTGAAACTCCCGCCCAAAACCTCGATGGACGGAACTCTCCCCAACCCGCTCCAATATCGCTCCTCCCCTGAAGATGCGCACTGAGCCACCCATGAACAGTTGGTTCATCGGCCCGTAGGCGCCTATGTTATCCTCGAACTCCAGCCAGTGTACTTTGATTCCCTCCTCTTCGATCACCTGAGCGTAGGCCATCTGATGTTCGACCAGCAAATCGAAGTTCGGACGCCGATTGTAGCGCAGCATGAAAAAGTCGGGATATTCCAAGAAGAAAGGATGGCCCTCATACTCCGGATCCGCCTTGAGAAGCGCCACCTCTCTCAACCTGCCGATACCCTGGCTTCCCCACCGCTTGCCCCAAATCCTCTCCATCTCCTCTAAGTAACTGATTTTGTGCACTGCATCAAGTTGAGGAGGCTTACCGGGCACATAGCCCGGATAATCCTCTATGGAGTACTTCTCTAAGCTATCCTTCCACATCTGCTTCGCAACCATAACCTCCTCCTTATACAGGATAATCTTCGACGGAGTACTTCTCCAACTCATCATCTGGCGACCAAAATACGACATAGTGATTACTTCATTTGGAGACCTCTTCCGCCTGAGTGAGTTCTTCCTTCCGAGCCCCAGCTATCATCAAGCCAAGCTGCTCCGCACTAGCCTCGTTTCCCGAGAGGATGCCCATGATCTGGCCGCGATGGAGGACTGCAATACGGTCACAAAGGCTTTGTATCTCGTCCAAGTCCACCGAGATCAATAGAATAGCCCGGCTTTGCCCCCGCTGTAGTAGCAGTTGCTGGCGTATGAACTCAGTAGCGCCCACATCTAGCCCCCTGGTCGGATTCAGAGCCACCAACAACTTTGGATTGCAGGAAAGGGCGCGAGCCAGCACAAGTTTCTGTAAGTTGCCACCAGAGAGGGTGCGAGTCTTCACCATGTGGCTTGGTGTCCGAATGTCGAAATCCTTCACCAATCTACGTGCATGGGTGTCGATAGCCTTGTGGTCTTGCAACCAACCTGTTTGTTGAGACCGCAGCAGACCACGAGCGAAAGGGGAATCATCCTGGTGACCTAGGATACAATTCTCTGCCACACTGAAATCCGGCACTAGCCCTGTTCTCAAACGATCGGCAGGGATATACACTGCCTCTTGGCAAAGAATCTCTCGAGTCGAGGTGTTGGTCATCCTCTTGCCGCTAATGTAAATCTCTCCACTCTCGACCGGCCGCAAGCCAAATATGGCTTCCGCCAGCTCCCGTTGGCCGTTGCCATCCACTCCCGCGACCCCTACTAACTCTCCCTCCCAAACGCACAAAGATATGCCTTTGATCGCTTCTAACCCGCGGTCGTTTCGAACCCTCAGATCCTCAATCCGCAGAACCTCCTTCCCCGCCTTCACTGGCTGCCTGTCGAACTCCAAGAACACCTCCCGACCGACCATCATCCTACCCAGCTCTCTGGGGTTAGTCCCAGAGGTATCCAAAGTGTCCACTACCCGGCCATCTCTCAGTACCGTAACCCGATCACTAATGGTCATCACCTCATCCAGTTTGTGGGTGATAAAGATAATCGTTGCTCCATGCTCGTTCATCCTTCGCAAGAAGGAGAAGAATTCCTTTACCTCCTGTGGCGTCAGAACCGCCGTGGGCTCGTCCAGGATGAGCAGGTCAGCTCCGCGGTAAAAAGCCTTCATAATCTCCACCCGCTGCTGGGCACCGACAGAAAGCTGCCAGACCCGTGCCCGCGGGTCTACTTCCAGGCCATACTGATCCGATAACTCTCTTATCCGCTGCTCCGCATTGAGGATGTCCAGTAGAAATCCTCTAGGAGAACGGAGGCCCAGGATAACGTTTTCCGTAACGGTAAAGGGGGGTACCAAGAGAAAGTGCTGATGGACCATACCGATGCCCAGCTTGATCGCATCACGCGGAGAACGGATTGCTACCCCCCTACCTCGCACATATATCTCCCCTTCGTCGGCCTGATATAACCCGAAGAGGATATTCATCAGCGTTGTCTTTCCAGCGCCGTTCTCCCCCAAGATCGCGTGGATCTCGCCCTCACGCACCTGGAAATCTATGTGGTCGTTGGCCAATACCGGCCCAAACCTCTTGGTGATCCCTTCCATCCTCACATGCATGGCTCTGCCCCTATCTCTAAGATCTCCGCCACGGTCGAGTTGCTCGCGGGGGAGGGCTTTCAGAGCATATTCTATAGAAAGGCATACTTAGATGCAATAACTCCTCGTTGCGCGAGCGGCGATGTGCGATGAATCTGCCCATCGAGTGGCTGTCTGCCCTCCCCCGCAACCGACACCGAGACTAAAACTACTCTTCGGAGCGTTCGGTGATATAGGGGACGACAAGCGTACCAGCCGCGATCTGCTCAGTCGTCTCCCTTATCAGGACCTTTACTTCCTCAGGTATTTTGCTCTCAAAGCCCCAATAGGGAGTCAGGCCTGTACCACCGTTGGCGACAGTCCCCATGTAGAACTTGCCCTCGAAAGTGCCAGTCCGGATGTCATCTAGCATCTCCTTGATGCTAGGGTAGGAGTCCCAGAAGACGCTGGTTACGACGTTTTCAGGGGCGAGCTCGTGCATGTCGACAAAGGAGCCGATGGCCAGCACGTCCGGGCCATGGTCCTTGGCAGCCTCGATGGCACCAAACCCTGGCCCGCTGACCGAGACGAATATGACGTCTACCCCCGACTCTATCATGGCCCGGCCAGCCTCATAGCCTATAGTGACGTCGTACCAGGTGCCAGTCCACGCTTCTTGTACCTCCACGTCGGGGTTAACGGCTTGAACGCCCAACTTGAACCCCTCATGACAGGCAATCTGGGTCGGAAACTCGAAAGCCCCGACCACTCCTACCTTGCCAGTTTTGGTCAACGAGGCGGCCAGCATGCCAGCCAGGTAGGCTCCTTCAGCCTCGTTTACCGTCATCTCTGCATGGTTGGGACCAACCATCCAGCCAGTGATGATGGCGAAGTGCAGATCAGGATACTTTTCCGCCACCGCCAAGCTGGGCTCCTGGAACTCCGTCGTGTTGCCCAAAATCAGATCATACCCCTCCTCAGCGTATTCAGTGGCGATACGTTCATAGTCAGGAACATCAACTTGCTCGGAGACGGTGAGATTGATCTGGCCCTCACTCTGCAGCCGAGACAGCCCACTGTAGATCCACTGGTTCCACGACCGGTCATCCACCACATCGGTGCAGAGGAAAGCCAGCCTTAGCGGCTCGACTGGCCCGCTTGGTGTGGCGGTCGGCTCCACAGTGGCTACTTCGGTTGGCTCCTCGGTAGGTGGTGGCGGGGTGGGCTCAGGAGCCGGAGTAGGGGTGGCAGCCGGTCCACAGCCGACCAACGGTAAGATGCCAAGAAGCAAAACAGCGATGGCCAAAACAGCAGTAATCTTGGTTTTCACTTTCATCTCCTCCCGTGAGGTATCCACGAGGCCTGCCAAGTTCCCCTTGCCTACATACACATCCCCCCTTCCCTTGAATTCTAGCGTGTTGCTAATCTTTCTCAATAACGGAGAGGTGGCGCCACCCGGTCCTTCGCTCACGTTATCAGGTCATACAGTGCCTAGCCCTCAGCCTCCTTCGCCTCCAGCGCCCGAAGGATCACCTCAGGCGTAGCGGGATAATCTGTGATCCACACGCCGAGGGCATCGTGGATGGCCGAAAGGATGGCCGGCGGCGGCCCGCTGGCGGACCCCTCCGCGAAACCTTTGGCCCCTTTTACTCCCATGGGGTGTGGAACTTCTTCAATGCCGTAAAGAAGCTCCTGTGGATAGTCTGCAAAGGTGGGCATAGAGTAATCCCCCAGGATTTCAGGAGCGAAATCCTCCGTCGGATAATATGGATAAGTTTCCTCAGTGAGAGCAAAGCCCAGGCCGATCTGCAAGCCGCCGTTGATCTGCGCCTTACATAACAGCGGGTTGACCGCCTTGCCCACCTCCCAGACCTGGACGAGCTTGAGGATATCTACCTTGCCTGTCTCCGTGTCCACCTCGACCTCCACGACACAGGCGCCAAAGGAGATGGCGCCGGCAGCGGGCCTCTCGCCGGTCTCCGGGTCGGGGTGGAGGAAAACGTAAGGGTGCCACGCCCCTGTGCCAACCAGGAAGCCGCCTCCCCAGTTCACCGCAGCGCCCACCTCGGCCATTGTCTCGAAGCACCGTGCAGGATCGTCCCTTACGTAGACTTTGTTGTCTCCTATTTCCACATCATCTGGACTGACTTCAAATATATCTGCGGCCCACTCGCGAATCTTCCTCTTAAGGTCCGCCGCAGCATTGACGACCGCGTGGGGGTCTATTAACGTTACGCGGCTGGCGAAACTGCCGGTGCACAGCGGGGCAAAGTCGTCAGCGAAATTGCTGGCGTAGATTGATTCGATGGGAACACCCAGCGCCTCGGCCGCGAACTGCCGCAGGATCGTGGTGGAACCCTGACCGATATCCACCGCACCAACCAGAAGGGCAAACGTCCCGTCGGGTTTCAGTTGAATCGCTGCCTGACTGGGGTCGCCTACCCCCGTCATCCCTGAGGGATGCAAGACACAGGAAATCCCTACACCTCTCTTTTTCATGCCCCCTATCTCCTCCGCGAACTCATGGCCATGAGATGCTCCGGCAACTGAATCCCTGCCAGTTCAGCAGCCTTTTTCATCGCCTCCAGCGCCCCGGCTCCCTGGACCACGTACCCAGTCACTCCCTTGTCTCCATCGCGCCAGGCATTAATGAAACGCAGTTCCCACGGGTCCATCCCAACGGCTTCTGCAATCCGGTTCATCTGGATCTCCACAGCAGATTGTCCATTAATGGTCCCAAAGCCGCGCATACTGCTGGTGACTAGCTTATTGGTGAAAATGGTCTGGGCTTCCTCCAAGATGTTCGGGATTGCATACGCCCCGGCGGTAAATAACCCGCACCTTTCTGTCGCAGAAGCCGCCGCGCCGGTGTAAGCACCGATGTCGTGCCACTCGCGGATATGGCGCGCAACGATCCGCCCATCCTTCCTGACGCCGTCTTTGTACTCAAAGACGAAGGCGCCACGCTTGGTCGAGTAGCGTAAGTCCTCACGCCGTGTGAGGCGGTACTTGACCGGCTTGCGGAACTTGAGCGCCGCGAGGCCGGCGATATGGTCAGCATGGATGTCGGCCTTGCCGCCGAAGGCGCCTCCGACCTTCCCGCCGATGTAGCGGATCTTGCTCATTGGCCGGTTTAAGATGCGGGTCAGCATTGCCAAGTGAAGGTACAGGCACTGGCTGACAGTGTGGATCACCAGCCGATCTGCTTCGTCAATGTATGCAACGGAGACATGAGGCTCAATCGGCGCGTGATCCTGGACTCCTGTCGTGTACCTGCCTTCGATGATATAATCAGCCTCCGCAAAGCCCTTCTCCATGTCGCCGAGGCGGAGTACGCGGGTCGTCACGCCGGGTTTGTACTCAAAGAGGTTGCTCTTCGATCCCAGACGCACCAGCGGCGCGCCCGGCCTTACCGCCTCGAACATATCGAAAACCGGC
>Ga0315314_1000598_pt1 | contig 38014 bp, 59 predicted proteins | sample TDP9_MG_FD_203631 | JGI IMG/M metagenome (GOLD analysis project Ga0315314, IMG submission 203631) | Freshwater sediment microbial communities from Lake Towuti, South Sulawesi, Indonesia - TDP9 | ecosystem: Environmental > Aquatic > Freshwater > Lake > Sediment | place: Indonesia: South Sulawesi... | reverse complement strand
AGTTTTCAAGGACTTCCTCAACGATTCTGCGTGCCGTGTGGCTTTTGCCGAACCTAGTTTCAGACGCGATGTATGATCGACTAGCCACGATCTTCTTAATGTTTAGTAAGAGCGGCTCACCCGTACCTAGGACTTTGCCGATTTCAAAACTCATTGTGGTCTCCTCGTTTCTTGCGGGACTTCCCTCACTTGTGGAACTTGTAGAGATTCATGGTCCTTCTTGAACTTCAATGGGCAGATATGACAGAAAGCAGCGAGAAAACTCCATGTCATTCCCGCAGCCTTGAATACGCCTTCCATCATGTCCTTGCCTATCTCCATAGCGGCTTGGCGATCATCAAATTTCGTTTGAGGTTTCGCAAAAGGTTTAAGAATGTCACCTAACGTTGTTGCAGCCATCTCTTTTCGCACTGGACATTTAATGTCGTGATAGAACACGCAGTTCGGCCAGTCTTTCTGATCTTCATGTTTCTCTTCTTCGCTCATTTCGCTAACTCCTTGTCGATTTGTTCCAGTTCCTTCAGGCATAAACCGTGATTGCCTCCCGCTTTTTCAGACGCTTCCGCGCTTCCTCAACTATACGCTTCAACTCTTCATCCGAAATCTTAGTTCTTCAACTATTTTGTCGATCATCACACGTTCCTCATGACTCGTCTGAATGAAGAGAGCATCAAGCCGAGCCTTAACAAGCCTACTCATTGATGATCGCCTCTGCCTCTTCCTCAATAGTTTGAATCGGCAGCTTCTTCCTTCGTTTCTCGAACAGTAACAGCCGATTTTTAACTAGCGCCCGAAGTTCTCTCTGAAGTTCTTGGCTTTTCTCAGTTTCCTTAAAAACGTTCTTTAAGGCTTTTTTCTCTTCTCCGTCGCCGATGGACTTCATGTAATCTTCAACAGTCGCCATTAGCCTAACGATTTGACCACTCAGTTTACGATCTTCCGATGCTACTTCGTAGATTTCGACTTCGCGTTTCATGATAAGCAAAGCGTCTGACTCGATTTTCCTCTGTTTCCTCAGCGCCTTAATGTCCTCTTGAAGCTCAAGTTTCTGAATGATTTGGTTAACGCGGTCCTTCGGCATCCAACCCTTCTTTGTTGCACATTCAATACATATTGCGTCGCCTGCATCAGGGTTATAGTAAGCCCACACTCCAAAAGGAATTTTGGTTGGACAATGAACACAGTTTGTGTCGATGGGAATGCGGATGAGTTTGATGGCTTCACTCATGTTTTCACCAGAAGCGTAGTTTCATAGTTTGGGATGCCCAAAAGAATGCAGCAGATACAACACCAGTCTTTATGAATGCAGGGTCTACACCAGTAGCCGCCCTTCTCGGATTCACCGCAAACCTCGCATTCTCTAAGTTCACCCTCAGAAGCGTGTGTGAGAATCATGCGCCATTGTATACGTCGATGAATCAACTGCTCTATCTTCGCGATTCTAGCTTCAACTGACTTTGCATTCCACTTCGTAGAGGCAACCTTGACTAATTCGCTTGGACTAGGTTCAAGAATTGGATCTCCCATCTATTTCTCCTCCTCTTTCGTCATTCCTTCCAGTTGCCGGAGAAACTTTTTGAACTGGGGGTTACGCTCGTAAGTGCGAACTCTCTCAAGAAGAACATCCCTAGCCCATGTAGAAGGTTTTTTCTTCTCGAACAGTGCTATCTTGTCGATTGCTTTTCGTGTTTCCCAATCCATCTTAACCGATAGTGTAATGGGAAAATTCACTGTTTTCCTTGTAACTTCCCGATTTTCTGTGGCTTCCATAAACTTACGTTCCAAGGTTACTACAGTATTACTTTTTATATTTAAAACCTTCTCTAATTGCCCCTAAAGTATTACTTCAGCACTCTGTAGAACGACCTAAACTTTTAAGATGGTTTACTCATGATGCCTTAACTTAAAATTTCTATCTGACGCATTCAGCTGAGAGAGAAAATTCTTTAACTTATTTCTGCTTAAGTCTCTGTGGTGACTGCTGTGGCTAATTGTCAAGTCTGTGGTTCTCATGTGAATGTTCATGGCAATGTTGCTACTTGCTTGAGCTGTGGTGCAGAGTATGATGTGATTCGACATGGGCGTGGGCGTGACTTTAGCAAGAGTGCTGAGGTTGCAGTGAATGCAGCGAAGATTCCGACTAGCATGAGGATCTGGATTGTGATTGGCACGACGCCTTATGGTCCTGGTTCGACTCCGCCTACTCAGTATGTTGGAAACAGAATCATTCTTCGATTCGGAGTTATCGACTCAAGAATCAATGATTTCATTAACCCTCAAAACGTTGATGTCAAACTCTACCGTAAGGTTGATGGTGGCGCATACGCGTTGTTGACAGCAGCGGCATGGATAGCAGACGACGCCTTTGATTATGCATGGACTGTTGACAAGGCTGGAACACACACGTTCTATGTGGAGTGGCCGGGCACAGACAAGTATGCTGGATGCGGAGAGGAAACACATGCTATGAGGGTTAGTGGAGACTATAGCTTGAGTCCAGAAGTTGCAGTGAACGTTGCGGCCGCCTTCACCGTAATCGTTAAAGACAGAATTTTCAAGAAGCCAATCGAAGGCGCTAAAGTATCTGTGGACGGTCGAATGTTTGGTGGTCCCATTGAAACTCTCACGGATGCTACGGGTACGGCAATCTTTGAGACTTTAGCGCCAATAGTAGGGAATTACACAGTTACGGTTTCAGCCAGTAACTACAAGTCTGAGACTCGCAGCGTTCCTTTAACTGAGGCAGGCAAAGTTGAGGAAGTTCACTTGTTGCCCATGTGGGCGATAGCGGCAGGTGTTGTTGGAGTCGGCGCTGTCGGCGTAGTAGCCGCTGTAAAACTGAGGAAGAAGTGAATGGCTAAACTCGAATATGAAGTGAAAAAGTGCGGTGTGTGTGGAGCTGCTTTACCTGTTAGGCAAGGTCAACAGTCTGTGACTTGTCGTTTCTGTGGTTCAGAATACGATGTTGTTAAAGTGCATGGACAGCGCATTAACGGTCAATTCGGCTTCACAGAGGGCTTGCTGATTGGGGGGTTAGCTGGACTGGTGTTGGGAGGCATCGTTTTCACCAGTTTCGGCAGAGCCACCGCTAAAGCGGCAATAGCGAAGGGCATGGCTGTTACGGAGGAAGTTGTTTCGAGAGCACTAGAAAGAGGAGAAAAAAGTTGACGCTGAAACTTGTGCGAGTCCAACCGTTCTGCGGTCAAAGAATAAACGGGCAAGAGATTAAGCGGTATTCTGTTCCGTTTCCAGCAGACATGATTTTAGGCGCAGGTCAAACTTTCAGGTCAGCTGAAGCGTCTGTTGATGTTACATGGAATCCTGAAAAGACAGTGTTGGAACAAGCGGTTCTGGTTTTTTCAGCACACGCATCACGAGGGTTTCTCAGTGTGAGAGCGATGGAAGCTCGACTTTACGTCAACGAGTTTTTGGTTATTGCTAGAGGCTGGGAGGGATGGGAAGCAGCGTGCACAACAAAAACTGGTCAAACCAACATTGGCGCTTATCTTGTTAATGGAACAAACAAGTTTCGACTTGAACTTTCAAGCAGTTGGGAATTGCCCAGCGCAGGAATTGATGGGATAACCGTTAGTTTTGAAGCGTGGTATACAGGAGAACCGCCGACTGTTAAGCCAACGACTCCGGAGTGGCTTAACTATGTTAAATGGGGCGCTATTGGCTTGGGTATTCTGGGCCTAGTTTATGTTGGAATCCGCGCTTATGAAGCTAGAAAGAAGGGATAGTATAGTTTCGATGTTGAGCATTCAGCAAGCCGATGTGGTTGCCAGAGAGGTTGCGAGAGAATTTGGGGTTCCGGCTCCGCCTCCGCTTTACGTGACGCCTAACCTTCCATCACAGTATGCAGGAGCCTACTACCATAACGGTGAACAGCACATCAAGATTCGTCCAGAGTATTTCACGGAGCGCACAATCTCTCATGAGGTTGGCCACTATATTTTCCATCATAGGGCGCCGGGTTATTGTCGAGGGCAAAGTCCAGAGTGCGAGCAAGTAGCGCGGATGATTGAGCGTTGGTGGCTTGATAAACGTAGACGCGAGCGCACGTTGATTGATGGAAAGCCTATTCCACAGACTGTTGGCTTTACGTTGACGAAGCCGATGACTTTGCAGGAGGCAAAAGCTGTTGCTGAACGGTTGAGAGAGAGTGAGATAAGTGAAAGCATTGACCGCGTCGGTTTTAAGGATCGCTACTTCTACGTTGTCATGAAGCCGGTTGACGGCTTTGTTCTTGTGCCGTTTATTCCAGTCATAGTTGCAGCCTTAGCGCTTGTAGGCATCGGTGTTGTTGCTTGGACTACGCCGTTGTTGGCGCCGGGTCCACTGGGATTGCCGAATGTAGTGTGGATTTTGATTGCGGGAACGACGCTTCTGGTTGCTCTTGGTTGGGCGCTTGGAAAAATCGGAAGGAAATAGAGGAACATTGAATGGCGGCTTTAGAATCGCCGGAAGTTACGCTCAGCCTAGCGTTAAGTATAATTTCCTTGTTGGCGTGGATTTACACGGTTGGCTTCAAAATGGGAAGGATTGAAACACAGGTAGGTACTCTATGGGAAATATACGTGAAAGATGCCTTAAGTGAAGCTGCCAGGTTGAGTCGCGGCAACCCTGAAGGAATAACAGCGCAGAGTCTTTTCAGCGAGAACTTGCGTGAAGCAATCAAGCAGGCGTGCAACGATTTGAAGAATAAACATAGACATGATGAGCTTTTGACCTGCATAGAGAAAAAGTTTGGGAACGAGTTGATGAAGGTTGCAACCGACAAGAGAGTTTCTTACCGCGTGGTTTTAGGCGCGGCTCTTCTTTTTGTCGAGGGCACTATCAAATAGAAGCAGTTTTAGCCTCTAGAGTTTTGTTCCATAACATCTTAAATATTTAATCATGACTATCTATTTAATCGAAGTGATAGAATTATGAGAAGAAAAACGATTACGCTAATTGTCTTCTCTGTTGCACTTGCTCTCTATGTAGTCTTCTTGGCATGGTCAATCTACGAGCACCAACGGTTTCTGGCTAAAGCTGAAGAGGCGTATCGGGGAACTTTCGTTGAACCTTACATCACGTTTCCCAGATGGTCGGATAGATATGGTTCCGCTGCGATGATGTATGGAATGTTGCTTGGAATGTTATTTGTTCTTGTACTTGTATTCAAGGGCTTTGGTATTTCTCGGAAATGTCTTGTTGCACTTGTGATGACAGGGTTGTTAGGCTTAACGCTGGCTGAAACAACATATTTAATGCCCACAGAAATTGTGCCTAAAGCATACGCCACATCAACGCCTGTTGACGTCAACGTGCTCCTCTACTACGATGAGGAGCACACTGGATATGGTTCAATCATTGGATGGCTCACTCAGAGTGACGGAAGCTCTGTATACGACATGTTCAAAAATGACTATGGCATTGTTCTTAACGTCATGAACATCCATTTCGACACATGGCACGGATGGCAATATGAAACATGGTCAAGCAACAACAACATATACTCAGCAGAGGACTTATTGCAGGATGCAGTAAGGACTCACGGCGGAGTTTGGGATCCAATACCCAGATGGGCTACTCGCACTGAGCTTAGGGTTGGATGGTGGTATCTTCCCTCTCCTAATCCATATCTGAAAGACGGAAAATACTACAGTGCAGACCTCATAATATTCGTCACCAATCAAGCAATAGACATAGGCGTAGGCTTATCAGTTCCACAATGGAACTCGATTCTCATCAAGAATTTTCCGACAAAAGGAGAATTACTGCATGAAATCAGCCATCAATTCGGCGCTGAGCACTGCTCTAACTGGTGCAGCATGAACCCAAACTATGCTTGCTACATTTCATGCTGGTGCGGAAACTGTGCATCTACCATAAACCAGAACAGAGAAGAATTCGGATACAAAGAATGGATAACGATTAACTCTGCTCCTGGCGGTCAAACTAATCCCGTAGAAGGTCAGCATCAACGCATTAAGAACGAATACACAACAATCTCGGCTTCTGTGGATTTCGGATACATGTTCTACAAATGGACAGTCAGATTTGGGCTGTATGAATATACAGAATATTACCAGAATCCTTTGATCATCAACGTAACCCGACCTTTCGGTGTCTATGAAGTTCTAATACCAGCACCGAATCCGGGCGGATATGGAGCCGGAGGCGGAGGATGGCGCGCCTACAGGTAACAGCTTCGTCATATCTTATATTTTCTCGGTTATGGCTAGTGGTTGTTGAGGCAGTTCTTGCACGCCCCATATAGCATATTCGATCTTGCCGTTTTGTTTTGCGTCTCTAAGTTTAGCTGTGAGGAAATCTCGGAGTTCACTCATGTTTGCTTCTGATTTGATTCTGACCTCCAAGGTTAGGACATAGTTTTTTTCGTCAGACAATAATTTTCACCCCCAGTCACAGTTTCATTATGAACGCGAGTTTGTAGTATGGAGGCTCAACGTTTGAGTAGGTATTCCTTCGCTCATTTTTTTCACCTTATCCAGTTGCTATTTGAACCCATGAATAAGTGTCTGCCGCTGATTTCATGCACATGTATAGTAAGTCGGCGACTCCAGCGCCGCCCTCAACCCTGAGCATCTTGCCTCTGTATGCGGCTGAGGCTGCGGGCAGTACGCCGTCAGCGTCTTTACCTATGAAGACCGATTTGTCATTGTCAAAGGTGAGGTCTTCAAACATGGGGTTGCCAACGATGCTGCGTGGTGTTAGAGCAGGCTGGTTAAACCGGAAGCGATCTATATCGCCTCGATACCAGATTCGTCCAGTTAATCCTGAAGGGTCAAATGCGTAGCCTTGCGGAACCACATAGTTTGGGTTGATTATGTTGCAGAGGACAGTGCCAGCAAAGTCTCCCCCAAGAAATCGTTTAGTAGGACTTCCGATGTCAAGTACACCGTCTATGTAGGGTAAAATAGTTCCTTCCATAGCGCGGGAACCGTTTTTAAGGAAGGCAGCGGTCATTCTCGCGACGGCTAAGTCGCCTAATGCGATGTAAGAAGCGTCAAGATTAATTAAGTAACGACCATCCCATCGAGCTTCAAAGACTCCTGGATCATAGTATCCTAACAATCTTCCATCTGTCAATGGACTAAAACGACAGTCCGTCCATGAGTAGCCTAAACCAGTCCCAGTATCTACTAGAAATGCGAACAAGGTGACAAGATAGAGATCATCCCAGTATAGAATGTCAAATCCTTGCGTCCCAAAGAAGCCTACGTTAAAACCCGTACCTAACGGACTCTCAACACGAAAGCCGATAAAGGGATTCAACCCGCTCCCGTAATTAGGATAATCGGAAGGAACTTCAGACCCGATTTCTAGACGACTAAGATTAAATGGATCATTGCGCGCCATGAATACTCCATTTTTCCAAGCCTTGGTTCTAGAACCCACACTGTAGACCGCAGTGGTACCGGGCAGTAGGTCGCTTTCCATGCTGAGGATAGGTCTTATGGACTCAGGTTGTTATAACCCGAAGTTTTCCACTATTATCCACAGCAATCTTGCGCGGAGCGCCAGAATCATCACCGTAAACCTGTCCCAGCAGTCGGGCAGGCCTGTCGGATACATCAGTTGTGACTGTCCCAGAAACGACTGCGGTTATGGCGTCATTAATCTTCTTGATACCGTCTATTTCGATGATGCGCCGAAGCAACTCTTCTTCACGTTCACTACTAACTCTTGACAAACTTAACACCTATGAATAGTTAGAAAATTCCCTCTAAAAACTTTTAATACTGCCCAACCATTTTAACGGTTGCTGATTCGCCAGTTCTTACTCGCAATGTGATTTTCACTATAGTTCGACGAGGTCTTGTCACAGTTATGTTTTCTCGGTCTTCAAGCGGAATCTCTGTTGGATCATCGTTTATGAGGTAGTAAACTGTGTTGGGACCTTTATTGAAAAAGTAGACGCTACGCAAAGGTTGATGACTCAAGTCTGTGATTTCGGGCTTAGCGCTTGTCACAGTCGGCTCAGGCAAAGGCACATCAACGCCTTCAGCAGTTATGGATTTTAGAAATTCAAGAGTTTCACGTTCAGCCTTCAAGATTTTATAGAGAAGAGCTGTTTCTAAAGGCGCAGGTTGAACCCGCTCTTCGACTTCTTTAGTCACGCTTTGACAACCTTCCGTTTAATCCTAACAACTATCCGACCTGGTTCAGGCTCAAAAATTTCGTGTTCCTCTAAGTTCTGATACACAATCTTGCTTTGACCAATCTTTCTGAGTTGGATACGTTGAGGACTCGCTTTTTTTCGGCTTAGGTAGATGGCGCCACCGACAACGGCAATGATGCCAAATAATACTGCGAGCACGAGCCAGTCTTCACGAGAAGGCATTTTAATCGCCTAATTAATATTCCTTTTAAATCTTAAATAATCTGCTGTCTGTTTCTATGATGCGGCGAAGCAGTCTTTCTTCATATTCACTTCTAGCTTTACCTGACATTTGATTTACCTCACATAGTTAACTTTCGCTTGTTTTCACTCATTTTACCACCATCCAATTAACATGCGCCAGAACTCTGTGCCTGAATGTCTCCTAAAATACAGATATTCCGCTCCGTCTGGTGTCTTTACATAAACAAAACCGTCTCCGACTATGGCTGTCCCAGACGTGTATGGCAACATTCCACCAATGTAGAGTTTATCTTCATTGAGTTGGTAATAATAGATTCGGTGGGTAGCATCTTTCACAATATACATTCTGTTCAAGCCATCATAAGTAACAACTGTTCCAGTTGTGAATGTTTCAAATTTATAGCCGTATGCAATGTCTGCACTCCATGTTGATGTGCTAATAGTGAAAATGTATAGGGCACTTGTTGCCGTTGCTCTCAGATAATAGAGCCTATCTGTATTGTATCCATACGCCCATATTAATGAGCATCCTGCACCTGCCGCCGCTGGCAAAACTGGACTCATAGCCGTCCATGAGTTTCCGCTGATTGAATAGCGATACCATGTTGTAGAATTATTACCTATCAAATAAATGAAATCATCGTTCCCAGCCGTGTTATAAGTTGAACAGGTATGGCACAAATCTGCATCCGTTCCAAATGCGGCACCTAAACCACTAACTGCTGCTCTTGAAGTCCAAGTATTAGTGGCAATATCGTAATAGGCAAATACATGCCACGGAGAAGAGCCAAGAGGGGCGCTTAACCAAACGTATCCTTCTGTGCCTCCGCTTGGGTCAAAGCATAATGACACGCCAGCCGCAAAAAGATGTGTTGGCGGGCTAGTGAGTTGCTGATATGAATCCGTCCAAGTGTCATATCTCCAGAAGCTTGCTGCTCCTAAAAGCATGTAGATATACCTGTGTGTTCCTCGTAAGTCAGTGCACATTGAGGCTCCAGCCGCTGAGGTTACTGGTAAAAATCGCATCCACTGGTATACTGGTAGGTCAATTCCTTTCTTCAAATTTAATGTTACAGGCATTTAGGTTCACCTTCATGTAAATGAGAACTTGTTTCTTTGACACTCGGCGTATTCGATGTTGGAACGCTGGAAGACTTCAGAGCCAACTGAATATGTGGGTGCACTCCAAACACCACTTTGAGATGCAGTTGCAGTTACAGGCGTTGAAGTGCCAGCTGCATCAATAATTATTCTTAGTCTTCCAGCAGAATCAATCGCAAGTCTTGCCAGAGGCGTATTTAACAATGTGCGCAGAAGAACATCAATATCTAGTAGGGCTATAACTGTTGGGTCGGCTGGGTTGCCAAGTTTTGATAATAGGTCTCCAAGCAGTTTTTCTTCACGTTCACTACGAACATCACCCAAACGAAACACCACACCATAGATTATTCGACAAACGCTAATAAAAATAGTTAGGAAAACCCTAATATTCACCCGATGATTTTACCGTTGCAGATTCACCAACGTTTGTTCTCAACGTGATTTTCACGATGGTTCGGCGTGGTCGCTCAACTTTAATTGATTCTCTGTCTTCAATTGAATTCTCTGTTGGGTCATCGTTTATGCGGTAGTAAACCGTGTTTGGACCCTTATTGAAGAGGTAGACGCTTCTTAACGGAACATGCGCCAACTCGATGATTTCAGGCTTCACGCTCGTAACCGTTTTGTCTCCGATAGGCACGTCCACGCCTTCAGGTATAGTTTCGACAATTTTTCTTATGCCACGAGAAATATCATCTAGAAGTATCGTGTCAATTTCAGATTTAATGGTAGCGACTTCTTTCTGAACTTGCTCTCTAATAGTTTTCTTGAGAGGTTCACTCATTGATAGTAAACTTTCCTATGGATAATTATTTTTTTCAGATTTCCCTCTCGGTCTCTAACAACCTCTCGTTCTTCTAAATTATGTAAAACAACCCGCCCTTCACCGACTTTCTTCAGTTGAATCCGTTGTGGACTCGCTTTCTTCCTTAAAACCAAAACTGCAATGCCCACAACCGCGACAGCACCAAGAAGCAAACCGATAACAGCCCATTCCTCACGAGTCGGCATAGCAATCCGATAAACATATATCCCCTTCGTCTTAAATCAATTTCCCATGAAATTGCTCATTATATCCACGTTGACGAAGACTTTGCAAGACCAGTTTTACGCGCCGGTTGAATCACATGTGCGCCATGTTGGCAATGAACTCGCTCAACGTGGACACGACGTGTGGGTTGCAGCGCTCAAGGGAACGCAGCCGGAGCAGTTCAAGGTTGTTGAAGTCGATAGCAACGACGAACAAAAAGCCTTTGAAGTATACAAGGAGATGCTGAAACAGTTCGAGGCAGTCATGGATTTTTCAAGCCTCAAATACACTTATGTTTACAAGCATGATGAAAACCCAGAGCTCAAGTTGATTGGACCCTGCTATCCTTATCAGGCTCTTGGCTACCAAACGGCGCCGCCCATTCCCTTTCCATGCATGACTGCAACTTCTGATGCTATGGCTCAAGCCATGTCAGCGAAATTAGGTTGCGCTTTTAGAGTTGTCTATTATTTTCCAACGCCGCCTCCACCAGAATTTTCTCCGGGAGAACGAGGAGATAGACTTCTTTTCTTGGGAAGATTCGAGAAGGGAAAAGGTGCTCAAGAAGCAGTTGATTTAGCACGTCAACTACGAATTGGGCTAGATCTGGCAGGAGAAGATGTTCTCATTTCTGACCAACGTTTCACTGTTTTGTTGTTGCAGAAGGCTGATGGACGCTTAATCAGAGTTTATGGCAGAGTCAATGAAACCATGAAACACGAGTTGTTGGCTAAGGCGCGCGCAGTTGTGCTGCCGTACCTTGAGGATTCGATGGCTTGGACATGCCAGCCTATTCTAGAGGCTTTTCAGCATGGAACGCCAGTGATAACAATGAATAAAGGCGCTGTCGGCGAAATTATGAAGCATCCCCTCAGTGGTTTTATCTGCGAAACATTGAGTGAACTACCTGAAGTCATCAAACACCTTGAGGAAACCAAGCCAGAAGCATGTATTGAGACAGCAAAACTGTTTAGTTTAGAAAACGCAGTTAATCTCTATCAGAGCTTGCTGAAGCAGGTTCTAGACGGCGAAGAGTGGTAAAATTGTCTGAACCGTTACGTGTTAAAGAATCTCGTGAACGAGAGACGCTAGAGTTGCTGAGAGAGATCCGTAATTTATTGAAGGGAGCGCCTCTACCTCAACCCCCACTACCCCCGCTTGGCACAGTTAACATAGGAAACTTACCCGACATAAAGGCGCTGCTGAAGGAAGCCCTAGAAGAGTACGGCGTTCTCAAACGGGCAACTGATTGGCTCGTCGTAGACATTGACTTGGCTAAAGTTCGGCCAAGTCCAGAAGAAGTCACTGAGTTAGCCAACGCCTTATCGTTAACCATCTTCCGAAACACCGGCACCTTCGTTCTCTACCTTCAACAGAAAGACGACACCAAAAAAATCACGGTTGACGCCTTAACCTATCCGCAGACATTATTGATAGATTGGGTTGATATTCAAAAAGTCTTTATCACAAACACGGCTCAAAGTGGTTTGACAGCTCAAATCTTGAAGTTCTTTAAGGCTTGAGTTGACAATGAAATGCCCTTACGCAGTCCTGGAATGGAGAACCAAAAGTTACGTGGAAAAACTGCATGTGGATTCAGAGCTAGAGAGTTAGCCGATTATTGCTTAAGTTATGACGGCGTAGACGACACTGTAATTGTGCCACATCATAGTAGCCTCGCAGTTACATCCGTGACTCTGGAAGCGTGGATTTGCGTCTTTAAAACTGGACCAGCGACTTTAACTTTTTTGATGAAGGGCGCTAATGACTACAACATTTACTATCAACCTCACTACGACTATCAAATAATTTTCCTTATCCAGACCGTTGGAGGAGGCATGTCATACGTCGTTGCGAGACCTGGTGCAACATCCCATGCACTTCAATTTCCAAACGACCCAGAAAGATTCACCACTTATGCTTCTCGTGATTGGGCGCATTGTGTCGGCACTTATGATGCCGCGACCGCCATAATGAAAATCTTCATTAACAGTCAAGAGAAAGTTCCTTCCCAAGCTGTGGGAACTCCTTCAGGCAACTTAGTTCAATCAACAAACAATGTGGCTCTTGGATCTTGGTTTGATGGTGTCAGCTGTTGTTTTCATCGTGGTCTAACTCGTGCTGCCCGCATTTATAATCGTGCTTTGACCCCGTCTGAGATCCTGTTTAATATGAATAGTAAAACTCCTATTTCAGACGGTTTAGTTTTAGACCTGCCGCTGAACGAAGGCGCAGGCTCGATTGTTTATGACCGAAGCGGCAATGGTAACAACGGAACTATTTATGGAGCAAGATGGTTCAAAAGGTGACGACCTCATGAAACGGTATTGGTTCTTTCTGTTCTTCGGCTTGTTTCTCTGGACAACCGGTTGGATCAGCATTGACTGGGTTCTCAACTATGCTGTTTATCATGGCATGACTGAACTGTGGCTTATGCAAGTTCCGTTTACAAGCATCGAGATAGTTACGAGTGCATGGCAAGCCTATTTCTTATCGTTCATTCAACTCCACATAGCCCTCATTCTGATTGTTGAAAGCCAAAGAAACTCATCAAAAGGAAGAAAAGCGGATGCCTCTTAAAAGCGGCGGCGCAGTAGACAACGAATTCATGCGTGGAAGAACCAATGCGGGATTAATAAGCCTAGGGCCACTTGGAGAAGGAATCGTCTATGCGGGATTAAGGACGACTCCAGGAAAAATTGTTAAACTTCAGACAAGTTCAGGCAGTATAGAGAAAATATCCACGTTGACTTTGGACGCTGGCGAAGATGATGTAAGAAGCTTATTGATCGACGGTGATTTTCTTTACGCTGGACTTGGCACTGACCCTGGAATGATTGTAAAAGTTGATTTGACTACTTTCCAAAAGGTAGCAACCCTAACTTTCTTAGCCGGAGAAACAAGGGCTGTAGACTTGGCAGTTGATGGAAACTTTCTTTACGCTGGAACCGCCCAGAGTATTCCAGGCACGACGCCCGCTAAGATTGTAAAAGTCAATTTGACTACGTTCACTGAAGTTGACAGAATCACTTTAACCCCCGGTGGAACAGGCGTCGGCGAACGGCAAATACACTCTATAATCATTACCGGCGGCTTTCTCTATGCCTCAATATTTGAACTTTCTCCCATCAACGAAATCGTGAAAGTCAATCTTACGACGTTCACAAGAGTTGGAACGCTAGTATTCTCTGCTGATGGAACTGAAGACCAGCCGATGGCTTTGGCCGTTAGTGGAGGATTCTTGTATACAAGTTTCTCAGAAGTTTCTGGAAAAGTTGCAAAGGTTAATCTAACAACCTTTTCCTCGGTTGGAACAGTGGCAATCAGCGGAGCCGGCGCTTCTACCCTGCAAATTGTAGGCACAAACCTTTACGCAATCACGGAAGGCGGTCTAGTAAACCACTACGTCAACAAAATAAACCTAGCCTCCTTCTCGGTAACTGCTACTTTGCTGTTTTCATCAGACTACATGGCGTATGGACGCAGCGCCGTGTGGACAAACTTTCTCTACATCGCGATTAACGAGGTTCCAGGAAAAATAGTTGAGGTAAAACTATCAACCTTCACTGTTTCGACAACTCTCACGTTAGACGTTGGAGAAGATGACGTTGAACCATTAGTCGTCGCAACCTAGAAAACTGTTCCCTTCGCGATTTCCTCGTAAATCTGCAAGTAGTCTTTTGCAACTCTTTCTCGGCTCCATCTTTCAACCGCGTCTCGGCGAGCCAATTCTGGACTAAGTGCATCCACGTTTTTAACTGCGTTAACGTAGTCGCCAAGCGAGTTGCAGAGCCAACCTGTTTTGCCTTCAACCACTATTTCAGGGAAGGCGCCTTCGGCCGACACGATGACTGGCGTTCCACACGCTAATGCTTCAACAATAACCAAGCCGAAGCATTCGCTTACGGATGGGTGGATCACAACTTTCGCTCGCCTATACAACTCAATTTGCTTTTGTTTTGTCGGGTCACGTTCAACCTTCACGTTTGGAAGCTTCTGAGCTATTTCCTCATAGAGTTTCCCATAGTAGGCATGGTCGGGCGTCGCCGTTTTGCCGAAGCTGCCCGACAACACAAACTCCTCGTTGGGAAACTCCTCAGCCAACTTCAAAAACAAGTCAGGGCGCTTATCCGGGTGCATACGCGCGCAGAACAGAAAATAGCCATCCTTCTCAAACGGTTTATCTGGGTCTGGACAAAACAGATCTGTGTTTGTTCCGCCAAGAACAAAGCGAGTCGAGTCTGGAAAGCCCTGCTGAAGCGCTAAGCCACGTTGAAAACCACTCCAAGTCACCAAATGCTGACGCCAAAACGGCCTTTGAATGAAAACTCCCCAGGGCGTGCTGATCACGTTGCTTTTTCCAGTCCAATAAATGTAGTCGTGGATAATGTGGCTGTGAGTGAAGTCATGCCACACAAACTCGGGGTCCTTTAACAAGTTCTTGTAAAATTTGATTAGTGCTTGTTCATAGATCCAGTAGTTTTGCAACGTACATTCAGGAACATAATGAAGAAACCCGCCAGTAGGCACTTGACTCTGAGGCAGAGCAAACAAGTGCACTTCTAATCCAAGCTGACCTAAGCCTTCCGCAACATCCCAAGTGAAGATTTCGCCGCCGTAGCCTATCCCGATGGTTAAGCCATTTGCGGGGGCACGGAGAAGATGGGTGGGGCGACAATGCCTACCTTAATGATTCTACCTCCTCTACCTTATATGTGGAAAGGCTTCGGCGTCTTTTTTAGCCATCGTCGCAGTTCCTCGTTAGTCAACGTGCCTTTTTGCTCAGCTGTCTTTGGCAGAATCCAAAACGTCATTGAATATAGAAGATAGCCTTCACCCTTAGTCTTCCGCAGCACGAAAACTCCTTCAACTCCGCAGCCACATGAGATTTTAGTGGATGCTAACGCTCCGCTAATTTGAGCAGTTAGGACATCCTCGCCTTTCAAAGGCAAAAACAGCAAGGGTTCACCGCAGACGGGGCAGTGAACCTTGTTTGGCAGATTGAGTTTTCTTAGGGCTTCCATATTCCTTCGCCTTTTTCTTTCTTGCTTCGCTGATGATCTTGTTTAAATGTTCAGTAACATCATGGCAGAAGTCTGTTCCCTTTTTTCCTAGACAATGAAATGGGCAGAAATCGTTGTAGTGATGGCAAGATTCACGCCAATACTGTATCAGCTTCAGTTCTCTAGCCGATATTTTAAGAGTCAAGACTTCGTCTTCGTCAAATTCTACTCCCATTAAACGTCACGTCCCAAAGTCAATGGTGTATTTCCCAAGCGTCCTTCCTTCACCATCACATTGACTAAGTGTCCACACCGCAAACTCAAATCCACAAAGATTTGGTAGCCCAATCCCTTAGCCCTTGAACAGAAAACTACGTCTTCGCTCAAGTTCACGTCTGTTTTAACTATGCTCTCAAAAAACTTCCAGCAGGTCATAGCCGTGTTGCTGTCTGGATCTATAAGTTCAAACTCTTCCACAGACGGCTTCATTTTTTCGAGAACGCTTGAATGCATCATGCAGCAACCCATTCCAACCGCTTCAACCGACAATAGTTGAGAACCATAAAGCGCCAGTTCTTCAGTTGAGTATGGAGCAGGTATGCCTTGAGGATTCAGTTTATAGACGCATGGTTCAAGCTGTCCATACCGACGCCAATAAAGCCCTGACACAACAGGCAAGTTATGAGATAGAAGCCGAGCAATAGTGTCAAGCGGAGGAACAACATCCATATCCAGCCAAAATATCCACTCTGCTTTTTCCCGCAAGGCTTGCGCTGCAAGAATATTTCGGCTCAACGCCACATCGGGTTTCTTAGTTTCGAAATAAGAAAAGCGTGCTTTGTGGTCTCTGTAGTCCAAAGGCGACTCGTAACATATCCTTGTAAACCATATCACCGCCAATAAGAAGGCATATTGCGAGTTGTGGTCCTTTCTGTTGCCAAGCCATGCACTCACCCCCCATTGATTTTCTTCAACTCTTCATATATCTTGAGGTCTTCTACTGATTGAGGTGCCGAGAGCCTTTCATGGAGTTCATTAAGGCGTCTTTTGCAATGAGACATCATTGAGACTAATAGGATTCTCAGCAATGAATCTTCCTTTTAGGTCTTTCCTATCTGCGAAACTCGATTGAAGGTTAGGTTGTCTGTAGCTCACTTTGAAGCCTCAAGTTTCTTAGCGAGTGCGGGAAGATCAGCGGCTCTGTCGCTTCCTTCAATGTTGATGCCTTCAGGATATTCGGCTAGTATTGGAATGTTGTTGTCTCTAATGAATTGGTCAGTTTTCTCATCGCATGGATAGGCTTTCCCCTCGTCAACGACGACAAGTGCTCTGCCGCCTTCAAATGAGCCAACCATGAAGATGTTTGGCACTTCAGGTTTAGGCGGCGCTTCTTCAGTAGGCGTTTCGGTCGGAGCCTCTTCAGCAACCTCTTCCGTCGATGGTGCCTCTTCGGTTTCAGTCGGCTCTTCGTGTTCAGAAGGTTCTTCGGCTTTCTTCTTTCTCGGCTTTATCGGCAAAGATTCACCCCCTAAAAAGTGTTCTAGTTCTCTCTTATGCTTTTTACACAGATATATTTTATACGCTATAGTTCCTGAAAGACTAACGTAGGCTTCGCTGGTCTCGATGTCTCCACAACTAAGCTGAGCGCACATTTGACCACTCAATTCGATTTCACCTAAGCAAACCTTTTAATGGTGAAGGTTGAATATTAAACCTTTGTGATTCAAATTGGTCGGCGTGCGAAAGATTGTTCTAAACCGCTTAGAGATTCCAGAAGTTGTCACCGACAAGGAAGATAAGCCTTCCCGCCTTTTTCAAGACCTGCTTAAGGAGTATCATACCATAACGATCTGTTCTTACGGCTCGAAGGAACACGCTAAGGCTGGATTAATGAAGGATAACGTGCTGGTCAAGGCAAGTGGCAAAAGGCAACCCAACAAGGAGACTTCAAATTGAGTGAGGAAGAAATCACACGGCAACGAGTTGACGAAATCAGAGAACTCTTGAAAAATAAAACTCATCAAGAGTTAGTTAACTTTGTCAAAGGAGTTATCAGTTCGGAAGGACTAATAATTTACGCAGCCAAAGGACCTTTCTCTGAAGGATTCATCCCAGACGTAATAACCAACATTGATGGCACCAGAAACGGGTGGGTATTAATCGACGTAATCAATAATCAGGAATCAGTGCTACGTGACATTGCAGGACTTCTTGTTGTGAAAGAAGAGAGAGGAGACAGAGTAAGAGCAATTTTATGTGCAGCATCCCATAATGTGGAAGGCGTAAGATTCATGAGGGCTTTTCTAAAGCAATATCCAGAGGTAGATCCTTTTCGTATCGAAGAAATTCGAGCTGTCATTCGCGTGCTACGAAAACTAAAGGAGAGTCAAAAACTTGAGTGATGCTGAGTATAATCTACATGAGTCTGTCGCGAAACTTGGTCGTCTAGTGCCAATTATCAAGGATGCTCATGGAAACATCATTGACGGTGAACATCGAACACAATTAGACCCTAAATGGGCTGAAGAGTTCTCTATAACGTTGGAAAGCATAAAAGACCCAACTCAGCGATTGCTTGCTCGAATGAACATTAACCTCATCAGACGAGTTGTCTCAGCAGAAGAGAAAACTCAATGGTTACGAGAACTTGCAGAGTTAACAAAGTGGACTCCCAAAGAAATTGCCGAAAACAGCGGAATGAGTTATACATGGGTCATGAAGTATCTGCCCGATGAATTCAAGGAACGACCAGGTGCTGGACCCGAAGAATATCCAGTTACACGGCGTGTAACTGAGCCTCAAGAAATACGGCAACCGACATTGCCAGCAGTTCCATGTTCAATATGTCCAAATAACACTATTTATCCAAAAGACTGGCATGGAAATGTCGTTTGCCCTGATTGTTTTGAGAAGTTGAGTCGTGGCGAAATTACGTTGGAGCCTCCTAAACCCCGTATTGAAGAAGCGCCTAAGCCGCCTCGTCTTGAAAAGAGGATTTATGAGCCGGGCGCTTGGAGAGAAGAAATGCATAAGCCTGTTTCGCGTATGGACGAGTTTGTTCGCAATGAACTTATTCGATTGGGCTACCGCATTAGGTCACAGGAGCCTGTGTGCATCAAATCTGTTGTTCCAGAGGTTATAGTGGATGGGAAGGGCGACAAGTCATTTGAGAAGCCCTTCGCAGTTTTCTTAGACACTGTTGAAACGCATGGTAAACGCACGCTTGTAGACATGGAAAACCGTGAGTTGCTGGCTAAGAAAGGCATCAGAGTTTTGGAGATACAGTACGATTCTTACACTGACGAGCAGAGGCAGCTTGTCATGTCGGAGATTACGTCTGCGCTTTAAACCATTCAATCGTCTTCTTTAAGCCTTCATCAAGTGAAACTCTTGGTTGCCAACCGAAACCCTTGAGGCGTGAGTTGTCACATTGCATTCGTGTTGGACCTTTATCGTCTGGTTCAGCAAACTTCAGTTTAACGCCGAAGGCTTTGGCGATGTAGTCAGCTACATATTCCAACGCAGCGTCTTGTCCAGTGCCGACGTTTAATGGACCAGCGTAATGTGAAGGTAGCATTTGCAGGATTGCGTCTACCATGTCGCTTACGTAAATGAAGTCTTTAGTGATGTATCGCCCGCGCAGAGTTATATCTCCTTTCATGGCTTGGCTAATCATGGCTGGAATAAAGTAGTCTAGGCTTTGTCTTGGTCCATAACCGTTGAACATGCGAAGAGCGACGTATGAAATGTTGTGGTTCTGGTAGAATAAGTGGCAGAGCTGCTCACCTAAGATTTTGCTGATCGTGTAGTCGTCCAGCAACGCAAGCGGATGAGACTCGTCTGTTGGCAGGTATTTTGGGCTTATGCCATAAACATGAGCTGACGACGGAAACACTACACGCTTAACCTTAGCGTCTTTCGCCATCCTCAGAACGTTCAACGTGCCGTAAACGTTTATTCTAAAGGTTTCTTCAGGCCTCTTTTCTGCAACTCTCGGCGCCGCCACAGCGGCAAGGTGAATGATTGAGTCTATTTTCAAGTTGCCAGAAAGGATCGCTCCAACCTTCTTGATTCTCTCTGTGTCGCAGACATCAGCTTCAATGTTCAACGCATTTTTTAATGGTAGTTTACGGAGTGCATCAGACGTGTCCAAGGCTAGGACTTCGTATCCTTTATCTGTGAGCGCAGGTACAAGATGGCTACCCAGAAATCCAGCGGCGCCAGTAACGAGAACACGCTCTTTACTAGAAGGAATGAGACTCTCCGCCATCTACAACTATGCACGCTCCATTAACTAAACTTGCTTTTTCCGAGCAGAGAAACACAACCATGCTCGCAACTTCTTCCGGAGTGCCTAGACGTCCAAGAGGCATTGAATCGACTTTTCTTTTAAAACCTTCTAAATCTTTTTTCATTTCGTCTTCCCATCCTGTGCCGGGTATCATGATGTTGCCAGGCGCGACCGTGTTAAACGTGATTCCGTTCCTAGCGAAAACAGGGTTCATGGCTAAGGTTTTCATGAGGCTGATTTCTGCGCTTTTGCTCATGTTGAACCAAGGGCGTCCGCCGCCTTCTTTACCATAGATTGAGGCGATGGTTACGACTCTACCCCAGTTTTGCTTCCGCATTAATGGAATCGCCAGCCTAGTAAAGCGCACAGTTGCCATTGCATTCTTATTGTAGACATCTATCCATGTTTCTTCCGGGGTGTCTTCAGGTGAGTCTGCGCCCCATCTTCCGCCGCCGCCGACGTTATTCACTAAAATGTGAAGTGTGCCCCACTTATGGATGATGGCTTCCATGACGGTTTTGATGTTCGACGGCTCTAACACATCTGCTTGCACGCCTATTGCTTCAACTCCTATCTTATGCAGGTCCTCAAGTGTTTGTGAAATTCTCCATTGGTTACGTGCGCAGATCGCTACGTTGCAGCCTTCCGCTGCCAAGCCACACGCAATAGCCAACCCGATCCCGTGACTACCACCTGTCACAAGAGCGTATTTTCCTTTGAGATTCAAGTCCATTTAGAAAGGCCCCATGAAGTGTTTCTCATGACTGTAAAAATCTTCTGTTGATAAGTCAGCCGAGGACAGCTGAAGTAGAGACTCAACTAATCGGATAATGGTCTCGGCGTTGCTGTAAAACTTGTTTTCCAACACTCGTACAGTTGGGCATGGCGTGTGCTCCCAACCCAATCTTTTAACTGGCGACTTTAGATATCCAAAGCATTTCTCTGAAACTCTTGCAGCCACTTCGGCGCCAAAACCACAGTGAATCCAATCATTGTCTGCAACAATGCAGTGACCCGTTTTTTTCACAGACTCGATGATTAAGTCGTCGTTGAGAGGCGCTATAGTTCTTGGATCCACAACCTCCACGTCAACGCCAGCCTTTCTTTCCAGAACTTCAGCCGCCTTCAACGCTTCAACGTTCATCCAAGAAGTCGCCACTATTGTGATGTCTTTTCCTTTTCTGAGAATGTTGCCTTCGCCTATCGGAATCGTGTAAGAGGTTTCTGGAACATCGGCTTTAGCCCAATAGAGCCATCTGTGCTCTATGAACACGGTCGGGTTGTTGTCTCTGATCGCTGCGGTCAACAGTCCTTTTGCATCGTAGGGTGTGGTTGGAAGAACTACTTTCAAGCCGGGAACATGTGCGAAGTATGAGTGAAGACTTTTACTGTGTTGGCTGCCTTGCCCCCAACCTCTGCCGACGATGGCTCTTATTACAAGGGGAATCTTAACCTTGCCTCCGGTTGTGTAGTTGTAGTTTGAAACCATGTTGAGCAGTTGATTCATGGCGAGAAGAAGGAAGTCTATGCGGAGATGAACGTGAACGGGTCGTAAGCCGTTAATGGCGGCTCCTAACCCGAAACCGAGCATTGTTTCCTCACAGATTGGAGTTTCAAAACATCTTTCAGGACCAAAATACTCGACGAGACCTGCTGTTGTTCCAAACACTCGTGAGTGGCTGTTAATGCTAATACCATACACGAAGACTGTGGGATCTCGCGCCATCTCTTGTTTGAGCGTTTGATTGATGGCTTCACAGTAGGTCATTATCATAAAACACGCCTCTATAAAGTTCTTCTGGTTTCGGGAACGGTGCTTTCCTTGCTTTTATTATGCTAGTTTGGATTTTTGCGTCAATCAGTATTTCAATTCTTTTGATTTCTGCCTCTTTATAGCCCATGCTATGTAGTCTATTCCTCTGTAGAGTAAGCGGATCTCGTTTACGCCATTCCATGAACTCGTCGCGTGTGCGGTAGCCCATGTTGAAGTCTTCAGAAATGCCGACGTGTTCGAGGTATCTGTAGCATTTTAAATGGAGCAATGAGCGTCTTCCCGTCGCTCTTAATTGGTCGACCGATTCCTTCGCAAGTTTATAGATGACTTCTACATCAGTAGTGTTTCCGACCAAAGCGTCACACTCGAACTGATTGACAACATCCATAACACTCTTGAAACCATGTCTTGCATGAACCGACGTGTTAACAGCATAGCCGTTGTCTTCGAGAACGAACAGCACAGGAAGCTTCATTACACATGCAACGTTGAGGCTTTCCCAAAAGACACCTTCATCTACGGCGCCATCGCCGAAGAACACGCAAGCAACATGGTGGTTTCGCAAATACTTGTTTGCGAAGGCCGCGCCTACCGCTAAAGGAATATTAGAGCCTACAATCCCGGAAGAACTAATGTATCCCATGTTAGGCGCCGCTAAATGCATTGAACCGTCTTTTCCTTGTGCTGTTCCAGTTGTTCTACCGTAAAGTTCCGCGAAGAACGTGTCAATGTCCCCGGTCTTTGCCAAGAACGCGGCGTGGCTTCGGTAACTAGCGAAAACTTGGTCTTCAGGCTTCAGCGCGTGGCATACGCCGACTGACACGGCTTCTTGACCCATTGACATGTGCATGGGACATTTCATTTCGTTCTCTGGATAATGCTTAACGATGTATTCTTCTGCTCTTCTACAGAGAAACAGTTTCTTATAGAGTTCAAGGCTTAGTTCCGCGTTCAATCATGGTGTCCTCTCTAGTGTTTGCTTCGGGAAATTGATGTCTCACATGCACTCGGTAGGGTTCATAATTGGTTGTCACCCATTCTCCGATGTGCGCGTCGATTTTCCAGTCGAGAAGCCAGTAGTCTTCAAGCGCAAGTGTCAAGTGAGGCTCGCCTGCTTGATTAAACATAAATTCACCAGCGCACTTTTCAGTGACTACTTCATTTTTACCCGTGAATCCCGTCATTTTCCAATTTTTCACTCTGCCCGTTAATATCAAGCTGACTTCGGGTTTGCTGTGAGAATGCCCGCCCCGGTAGAATCCTTTCTTGGTAAAAATCAGTAGAGCCTCTCTGTTGTCAGGGAAAACTATGCGCCAACTCTCTCCACGAAAGTCTTTTGCAACTGGTTCTAATTTAAGTTCCATGTTGGCCACGGGTCCTCTTTGACTTTAGCGAATACTTCGTCTATTTCGGCTTGTATGGTTTTCCAAATCTTCTCCTTCATTTCTTGTGTGATGGTTATTTTGCGTTCAGCGGCTAAAAGGGGGTCACGCTCAGCCAACTTAGCAATCTCCTCTTTGGTTCTGATGTCAGCTTGCCCTTGCTTATGATGACAGAGGCGAGTAGTCTTCATGTCTAGCAGGAACGGTTCACCCATAATCCGAACCACGTCAATCGCTTGCTTAGCGACTTCCAGAACGTTAGAAATGTCGTTTCCGTCAACCTCGTCAGCGTTACCCGTTCCATAGCCACACATCCTATCCGCGACTGTTTCAGTTGGAAGGTAGTATTCCTTCCGAATGTTGCCAGCTAAACCGTTGTTTTCACACACGAGTAGAAGCGGAACCTTCCTGATTTTGGCTATGTTCATTGCCTCATGAAATTGTCCGTTGCTCGTGCAAGCGTCGCCGAAGAATACAGCGACGACATCATCAGTTTTCTTGTAGTAACGGAGTGCATACGCTAAGCCGACTGCCACTGGAACGCATGTGCCGACAAGTTGAAAACTGAACATGTGACGGATGGCTGGGTTGTTGATGTGCATTTCGCCAGCTAAGCCCTTGTTGAAGCCAGTTGCTTTACCGAGTATCTCAGCGATTAACCCGCGCAGTTCAGCGCCTTTAGCGATTTCATGTGCGATTGTGCGGTGATGAGTTACAATGTAGTCGGTTGGGCGCAACGCGGCACAGACGCCTACGCTGATGGCTTCCTGACCCTTCGAGAAATGGAGGTCGCCCGCTTCGCCTCTGAAACAGTATTCTTGCAGTTTGTTCTCGACTAGGCGAATCGTAACCATCCTCTCATAAAGCTCGAGTAACTCCGTCATCTCGATAGCTCCTTTGCAACTTCTAGAATTCTTTTTTCGGAAGGCAGCAGGTAGTCATGTAGACTTCGGCTTGCTGGAATCGTGGTTCGCGGTGCGCCAAGTCGCCTAACTGGATAAGATGTTCTTTCACTAATTTGAGCTGCAATTTCAGCGCCAACACCCGCATACGTCACATCAGGCTCAACGATGAGGCACGCACCTGTTCTAGAAACAGAGTCACAAATCAACCCAATATCTAATGGATAAATGGTTCTCAGATCTATTAGGTCGTAGGGCAACCTTTCCCTCTCAAACAACAGATCAATCATACGTAGCATTAATCCATATGAAACAATCGTAACACCACTACGTCCATCCCGCCTCTTTTTTGCTTTACCAAGCGGAATTTCATCTATGTCTCTGTTATCGAGGTCCATATCGTCTATGAGCGTGGTTTTATCCTCTATCATTCGGTCTTCAAAGAAAATTGTCGCGGCTTTTTCTTGCAGCACTGTGTTCATGAGGCCTCTTGCATCACGGGGGTTTGAGGGAATAACAACGTTTAGACCAGGAATGTGTGTGAAGAGGGTTTCAGGGCGTTGACCAGTGGTTGGACCTGCTGTCATGAATTCGGCTCGTATCACTATGGTTTTCGGATCTGAAACAAAGTTGGTTTTGGCTACTGTGTTGCAGATTGAATCCATCGTGCGGTAGAGGAAGTCAGCTGTTATGACGTCCACAATCGGCTTCACGCCGGCTAAAGCCATGCCAACCGCGAAGTTAGTGTTGGCGTCTTCGCTGATCGGGAGCGTGATGAAGCGGTCTGGAAACTCCTTTTCAATTTGGGGCGAGTCATAATGAATTTTCATGTGGCTACCCTCACCCATAATGTAGATGGCTGGGTCAACCCGCATCCTATCGTAGATCGCGTGGTAGATGGCGTCGCGGATTAGTCTATTGCGAAACCAAGGGTCAGACTTGCTCAATTTTTTCACCTAATAAGAAAGATTCTAGGATCAACCTTACATTTGGAACGCAGCAACCCCAAGTTGATACAGCAAGGACAGCAGTATTCGGGGTGGTCGCAGGTTGATGGGATAACGAATTGTTCACCACCGCATGACGGACAGAAAAGCGGTTTTCCTTCACTCATTTTCTTCTTCCCTCATGGTTTTTGGAGGCGTATAGTCCACTCCTTTAACGAATAAGGCGTAGCCCTTGTGGTAAGGCGGCAACGCTTCATAGTTTGGGCGCCAATGTCTTCTACCGAGTATGTCGGCTAGATAGTCGATGTTGTTTTCGATTCCGGGGCGAGAGGCATCGCCGCCGAAACTGTCGCCGCCGAAACGCGGGTTGTTACATGCGAAGTCATCGACTAAAATCACGTATTTGTCTAGAGTCGCGATGATTTTGCATTCGTCTCGTAATGGCACATAGTTCCACCAGTGAGCATCTAAAAAGAAGAAGGTAAGCCCCTCGTAAAGTTCACAGAGTATTTGTCTAAGAAAGTCGGGTGACGACATGTGATACACGCGAATGTTGAGATACGGTTTACAGTTGTGCATCGCGGCCGCGTAGTATTCGTCGTCGATTTCAACAGTGAAAATTGGCAGTGAAGGATAATGTTCTGTCATCCACATGTCTGTCCAACCCATATGAGTGCCAGTTTCAACAAACCTGTCCGGCTTCAAAGTTTCCATGATGTGCTTAACGAGGTTCTCGCAATTTGGATCCTTATGCCAAATCACAGGTCGCCCATCAGTTCTAGGATCATATAGAATAGGTTCGCTCATATGTTGGCTTTACTCCAACAGGGAAAGCAAACCCAACGCTTCAACCGTTCAGAGTAATGCAGAACTCTAGCGAAGCGTCCGCAACTTCCACATTTCTTTTTTCCCTTTTTCATTTAGCTTCCTCGCGATTGGATTCTTCCGTTACTAGGGTTGACAGCTCGTTTTTCTGTGCAAGCCTTGCCTGTAGCCCAACATACGCCGAAAGGTTGACAGCACATACACGTCATTTTTCTCGCCTCATCTTTTCAACTATCACTCTAACCCTTTCTCGATGCTTGAACAGGTGAGCAAGCGTCTTCGGAAGGCTTATCTGCAACTCTTCTTTACTGCCACTCGCCAAATTGATTTCGTATCCGACTGATTCTTCGCTTGCCCACAATACCTTAAACTCTCCTCTAGGCATTCTGAACCCTCTTATGACGCTATCCCTTCAACGCCGAAGTAAAGGTCGTCAGACAACTCGTTAAGTGGAATCACGGGTTTTCTTTCTTGACTGAGTTCACGCCAATGCCACAGTTCTTTTCGTTTCTCACGCATGTCGTAGGGATTCTTAGCTTTGGGCGGTTGGCCAGAAGCCATCTCGCTCTTGCGCGTGTTATAGTATGCCGTGCCATCTTCGTAGCTCCATCGTTTAGGATGAACAGACCCAGTCCAAGACAAAGGAATCGTAAGGTTCAAATTTGGCATGATTGGTCTAGGGTTCAAACAGTAAACCCGTGCTTCCTGCGCTATGAACGGTTGACAGCCAGCCATCTGAAAGCGAAACCCGAATTCAGTGTCGCCTGGTCCACGTCCCTTATCGAAATTCTCGTCGATTCCCTCAATGTCAAGAACAGTTTCAAGCGGGAAACTCTCGTTTTTCGTGTGCATGTATGTATAGTCTACGGGTCCATTTGGCAGAGCAGCTTTTGGGTCGTTGTCAACGCACACTTTAACCGACTGCATCCAAGACGACTCAAAAGGAGTTTTGAAGATGCTGATTTCATCAAAAAGCTCTTTTTGCTTCAAGATGTTTTCAACTGTCGTGTGAGGCTCGCCGAAACCGAACTGGACTGGTTGACTACCATCCTTCGTAACCACTTCTGGCATTTCACAGTACAAGTGAGGCGCCATCACCAACCGTTTCTGATCGTGAAACTTCAAGTGGCTTTCTATCCATCCAGAAGGCATGTAAGCGTAGTCGAGAACCATGATGACTATTTCGCCTTCAGACAACATGAAGCCCGTGTTAACGCCAGCGCAGTTTGCACCCCACAAACCATTATAACGATGGTTAGGCACATGGTAAAAAGGCTGTTTTATGCCAAGTTTCTTAACGTAGTCAAGCACTCGTTCATGCCTTTTATGGTAGCGTCCATCAACAAAAATTATCTCGAAGTCATCAAACGTTTGACGAGCTAAGCCCCAAAGCGAAATGTCGATGCCGCCTGGTCTAGAGCTGCCGAGAGAAACACTTACTTTCACCATATTGCCTCGCCACACTCAGTGCAAAACTGAGCCTTCTCGTATTCTTTTAATGTTATCTCTCCTTTCTGAAGTTTCACTCTAGCTGTCTGTGGGTCCATAGTGATTCTGTGAACTCCGTCTGGACTTTTAGAACATTTGCTCATAATCATGCACAAGTCTTTTAAATGAATAAGCATGAATGAATAAACTTTGTGGTTAACATGACTAAAATCCTCGTGACAGGCGCTTCAGGCTTCGTGGGCACGTCTTTCTGTGAGGCATTTCATAAAAAATATGACCTTGTTGGAGTCGATTGGAACCCGCCGAAAGAGAGGTTTCCAAACGTCAAATACTATCAAGCCGACATCTTAGATTTGGATCAGCTCAAAGAAGTCTTCTTCAAAGAAAACCCAAGTCGAGTTGTCCACTTCGCGGCGCAAGCAAGAATTGAAGCCAGCCTAATCAACCCGATGGGAACGTTCCAAATCAACGTGGCCGGCACAATAAACATGCTGGAAATGGCTAAACTCTTGAACCTTGACCAGTTCATTTACGTCTCTTCAGAAGTCATCTATGGAGTCGCTGATTCTTACCCCTGCAAGGAAATTCAGAGTTTCAAGCCGGACAGCCCTTATGCAGCCAGCAAAGTTTCAGGCGACGTCATCACGCAGAACGCAAGAGGCGTAAACTGGGTTGTTGCTCGTCCAGGAATGGGTTATGGTCCGAGAAGCAACCCGAAGGAGCAGGTTGTCGCGCGCTTTCTCTGGAACATAATTCATGGTAAACCTTTGTGGTTTCCAGCAGATAGGAGTGTGGTACACCCGACAAGAGACTTGAACTACATCGGAAACTTCATGGATGGGTTAGATCTTGTCATTCAGAAAAATGCGAGAGGCGTCTACAATTTAGCGTCAGGAAGAGAAACGAGTATTCTGGACCTTGCCAAAATTATTCTTGTAGTTGTGGAAAAAGGCGAAATCCTCTATGACCCAGACTTTCACTATAGACCAGGCGAAGAGGGAATGCGAACATGGCTTGACATCTCTAAAGCTCAAGCTGAACTAGGTTACAAACCCATAGTAACTCTGGAACAAGGGATTCGGAAAACTTACGAATGGCTACAAAATAACCTCACTTATTGGGACTAGCATGAAAGTCGCGATCCTCATTCCGCCTAGCCCCTTTCTCTATGAACCGTTAACGTTTGTTCCGTTAGGTCCACTCTACCTTTCCGCCTACTTGAAGCGTCAAGGTCACAAAGTCGTCGTCTACGACTGTGATGATTACAAGATGCGGATGCAAAGCAAAAAATGGGCTGTTGTTGAGAAAGCAGATGTTATTGGCATAACTGGAACGACGCCTCAGTTTAGAGAAATGGTTCGCTTCTTGCAATGGTGCAAAAGGCATGAGGTCGGAAAATGGTTTGTCGCGGGAGGCCCCCACGCCTCATGTGACCCTAGAAGTTGTGTGGACGCTGGATTCGACTCAGTTATTGTCGGTGATGGTGAATACACGTTTGAGGCTATCTTAAAAAATAAAACTAGGTTCATTTCCAGTTATCCAATAGAAAACATAAACGCGTTGCCTTTTCCTGATTGGTCGGCAGTCAACATTAGAAACTACCATTACAAAATTGATGGCTCGGAAGCCATGAGCATGATAACGCAGCGTGGTTGCTCCTATGCTTGCGCGTTCTGTTGCCATTGGAACGGTTATAGGAAAGTTCGTTTTCGTAGTCCAGAAAATGTGGTTGAAGAAATTGAGCTTGTGAGAGGATTATATGGCTACGAGGCGTTCATGTTTTGGGATGACGAGTTCAACCTCAACAGAAAAAGAACGCTTGAACTCTGCGCCGCCTTGAAGCCTTTACAGATCAAGTTTCGCTGTTTTATCCGCGCAAACCTGTTTGACTCTGAGGTGGCCTACGCCATGAAAGAAGCAGGATGCGTAGAAGTTGGCTGTGGCGTTGAGAGTGGAAGCCAAAAGATACTTGACATCATAGGAAAAATGACGACGGTTGAAGAAAACACTGAAGCCCGCAAGATCTGTCGAATGTTGGGAATCAGGTTTAAGGCATTCACGATTATAGGGTTGCCTGGAGAAGACGAAAAAAGCGTGGCTGAAACGCGAGAGTGGCTTCGCAAAAACGAGCCAGACGATTTTGACGTAACCATTAACACGCCTTATCCTGGTAGTCCTCAGTGGGAACAGCAAGAAAAGTATGATCTGAGGTTTGACAAGGAAGCTATGAGAAAAAGCCTCTACGATGGCTCGTATTACAAGGGACCGGCGAAGTCGTTTGTTTCAACAAGTAGTCTTTCAGCTGAGAGGATAGTTCAGTTGAGAGACGAGATTGAAGACGAGTTTAACCGTAAAATTCGTAGTCGTTGGCTTTACGAAGAAAAAAAGGGGGAATGTTAGGTTACTCGCCATGCACCCCAAAGGAAGGCGCTGTCCACCGTGACTTGTGTGAACACAACTATGCAACTGTTAACTGTTTTAGCTCTGGCGCCGTAGCTAGGTGTTGAACCGCTTACCCAGTCTAGAGACATGATATAGTTGGTGTCAGGGAAGGCTGTGCCAAACGTTATTGCGGCTGATGTTGAGCCTGTTGAGACGCTTCTTGGACCGCCGACTTGAAGGAATCCTTTGCCCATGTAGTGTCCGGGATAAGGCGGGGCAGGAGTGCTCATGATTCATCGCCTACTGACGTCCGTATCTTAAGCGGTAAACCAAGTTTGCTGTGATGGGTCCGGCGCTACTTGAGGCTTCGAGAACATGGTCTTCTTGCATTGTTCTTATTGGAATGCGTGGACTGTATGGGCTTAATGGCGCTAGTTGCTGGTCGTCTAGCACGATGGAGGAGGCTGGTCGAACTGTGCCAGACGGGATTTGGCGTATTTGCACTCGGTTGTCAGCGTTTGTGCGGTTGCTGTAACTGATTTCTTTGAGTTCCATCGTCATCATTGCAGGCACGACAACGCCGAAAGTAGCGGCTCCTGTGTTGATGTCCATTCGCAACGGTTTCCAATCGAATACATCGCCCATTTTTATCCCCTCACTGCGCTTGCAACCTCGTCTCGTGTTGCCAACAGAGACACGGGTTGCACATTCCACCAGTTTTTATAGTTGTCTTTGCTTGTGCCCCAAGGATTGTCGATTCCGCCGATGGTTGCCAATGTGCATTCAACCCGGCGCTGAAGGATTTTCATGATGAGGTCAACGTCTGTGATGACTGCGACTTTGAGGCGGTTGACGATGAAACGCATCATTGGTTTTATGCTGTAGGGCGCGTAGTTGTAGAAGCCGAAGCCGATCAGTGGACCATAAGGCAGAAACACTTGTGAGCGTGGACTAGGCTTGTTTAGTGGTGTCTCAAAACCGTCTATGAAACCGAAGATGTTGTAGGTTGTCGTATGTAAGCCTATATCAAGCTGGTTCACTTCAGTTTCGCGCGGGTATGCTGGAAACACTCTTAGAACGCTGGGGCTAACGCCGTAAAACAGTTGGTAGAGATGGTCTTTTTCGTCTACCTTGAAGATGTTGGTTGCCGCTAAAGTGTCGCTTTTCAATTCTTTGGCTGTGATGTATTGTCCAGCAGTCATCTCAACTGTGCCGGCGCCTGCGAAGCCACTGATTTCAGCGAACAAGTCGTAGAGCAATGGAAACAGTTCTCGATGTGTCACTCTAAAGAACACGTAGCCGTCTTTGAAGCCTAAGCCCACATTGTGGTTTTCTCTGACGATAACCTTGTCTATCCGTTCCAAGTAGTCTTCGTAGTCTCGCATCTTCTTCACGTCTCCTTCACGCTTGTTTTACCCAAAGGAGAGTGTTCGCTTTATGGTCTTAGAGTCCTTCGAGCAACACAGTGAACGCTTGAGCGCTTAGGTCTGTTGCCGCTGCGGGCTGTGCTGTTGAACCGCCTGTCCAAACTATCATTCTGAAAGCGTTTCCGCTTATTGAGCCAGTGACCACTTGTCCTCGAAGTTGATTGTATGTGCCGATTACTGTTGCACGTTCAATCTGTCGGAGTAAGGCGCTGTTGTAGACGTTTCCGCCAGTCGCGTAACTTGAAGAGCCAGCTAAGGTTTCTACAACGAGTTTGTAGGGAGGCTTGAACCTTGCTGCGTGTCCTTCTGCGATTCTGCTCACGCTACGTCAGCCTCCTAAGTCTCTTGGTCGCTGCCAGTCATGTATTCCGCATCGCAGAATGCTAGTCCAAGCGGAGCTGACCCGTCTACCACACCGATTGCTGAGCCTACGCTTCCCCTCATGTAGAACCTGCCGTTTCTGACTATCAATGGAGTCGCGGGTAAGCCTAGGAGGTATAAGTCTCCAAATGCGCCCCAGTGTGTTGGCCAGATTGGATAGTCTGTTGGTCCAATGTGGAACCAGATTTCAGTTAGTTTTGGCACTGTGGTGTTGATGAGTTTCGGGAATGCAAGCAACAGACGGTTCTGAGGATTGAGGGCAGTTGTCACGGAGAGGTCTACAGGTGAGGCTGCACTGCCGAAGACGTTTTGCCATCCAGCCGCCGAGTAGGAACGAAGCCAATCGGTTGCAACCAAGACGCTGTAACTCCGAATCAGTTGCATCCCGAATTCGCCGGAGCCGGGAACGGTTCCGCCGAAGCCCTTAGCCAACTGTTTCTTGGCAATCGAAGCTGCCCAAATGTAGGTGTCAGCGTCTTCTAGGAACAAGGTCTGCAAGTCACGGCTTTGACTGAAATATTTGGACAGTTTAATGAGGTCCAAGTTGAAAATGTCGAGTTCATCAGCAGTCAAGTTTTCATAGGCGAGGTTTGTGCCACTGCCAGCGATGAAGCTCACAGCTTTTGGAGCTGTGACGCCAAACGGAATTCCTCTTTCTGCCATGAATTTCACTCTCGCAAGTCTTTTAAACGAAAATAGTAAATAAGTCTGTGTGGCTTAATTGGCACAAGTAGCACAAACCAAGAATAGTCAGATTAGAATTCGATGCTCTGAAGCGACGAGAAAGGAGTTCAAGAAGGTCGTAGTTGATTTCAAAAATTCTGAAGAAGCAATAAAATCGTTCATCACTGTCTATGAGAAGTCGCCTTGGTTGTTTACTCAAGCAAAGCCAACAGGGGCTAGAATAAGGTAGAGCGTCTACGCTAACTTGTGTTTAGAAAAAAGAAGTTGCCCTTAGTGGAATCGGGCTTTTCTGAGTTGACCTGCCATTCCGCCGGCTTGGCGCAAGCGGAGTTCAATGGCTTCTCTTGAGGGTGCTTCAGCGTAGTCGGCGATGATTCCGCCTAGTTTGGCTAGGCTTCGGATCACAAGTGGTTCTTCAGCAACCATCAGCGTTTCAAGGTGGTCGTGCCATTTGTCCGTTACGAGTTGCCCAACCAAGCTGGCGCCGAAAATGCCAATGCGTCCGATGGTTTGCGCGTTCAAGGGCGCGACTAAGCCCTGAGACTCGTCGATTTTTTCCAAGCCTATGTCCAGCAATCCGACTGTGGCACCTTCAGCCAACTTAACAAGATTAAGCTTCATGCGACATCAACCTTCTGTAATAGAATTATGGCGAACTAAATTTAAGTTTTGTTGTCGGTTTCGCTTTTTTGCTCTGTAATTTGTGGTTCAGCTTGGGCTTCTTTTGGCGTTTCCGCTGTTTTTTCTTCTGGTTGAGTTGCGAGTGGAGCAGCTGTCTCTGTGGCTGGTTGTTTTTTCACGAAGGTTAAGGCAGGTCTAGGTTTCACTTCTGAAAAAAGAAAGTCGTAGACTTGTTTCACGTCTTCTTTAAGCCATTCTATGCCTTGAGGGTTCATGTTGATGATGAGGCTTGCAAGGTCAGGTCGGTCTTGTTTGAGCCATTCAAGAACGTTTTCCGCTGTTAAAAGGCTTCGTTCAAGACGTTTTCCCTTGTAGCTTAAGCGTTCAATCACTCGAACCCATTTTTTTCCGAAGTTGCGGTCCTTATCTTCTGCAACGCCCATTGTGTGTGTGCCGTCTTTAATTGCCTTGTAAAGATCCTTCGCCGTGACTGGGCGCATTCGTTCAATCATGTAGCCTCGACAGATTTCTATGCCCGCTTCAGTAACGAGTCCACGCGCAATGCCCTTAAGAATGCCACTCACTTTTTAGCCTCAGAACCTTGCGCCTCATATTGCGCGCCACATTTTCCACATGTAACAATAGCGCCGGGCTTCATGCCTGGAGGAACAGTTATCACGCCCCCGCAATCGTTGCAGTTGTATTGTTGCGGTGTTTCCTCGCCTTCCTCTGCTCCCTCAGTCTTTTTGCCTTCAGCCTCAGCTATGCCTTCGCTTACGCCTTTTGCGATGGCGCTGCCTACTCTCCGGAGTGTACCTGCGATTAGTTCTGTTCGACGTCGACCTTCAGCCAATTGAGCCTTTTTAAACGACATTTCACCAGCCAACTGTTGAGCTCGAAGTTCCCATCTTCGGTCACTATCTCTCATGCGTTCTTGAAATTGCTGGTCGTTTTGACGCATCTGCGAGACAATTTGCAGTATGGAAGCGTCGCCGCCGATTAAGCCTATTTCCTTGGCTATTTTTACGCCTTCTGGACCGCTTGCAAACAATTGTTCAAGTAGTCCTTTCGCTTTGGGTTCTTCTCTTCCTTGAGAAGCCCATTGCATTCCCGTTTGAATAGCGTCTATAGTTGACTTGACAATTTCTTGAGGGTTTGCTTGTGGAGGCTGAGCCTTCACTGCTTCAACGAGCTTGGGAATGTCTATGCTCACGTTTGGTTGAGTCTCGCGTTTAGCCAGAGCTGAGTTCAACTCTATGACGTCTTTAATGGTTAGTTGCTGTTGACCTTGACGTTGACTCATGGCGAAACTCATCATGGCAAGCATGGGGTTGTTGGAACTTAAAGCTATGAGGGCGCCTAACGCTTCTGGATCCATACCCTTAAGCCATTGGCTTATTGCTTGAGGGGGCAATCCGCTTTTCATTAGGCTTGTGGTGACGTTGTCTGCTGAAGGCATGGTTTGCGGGGGTTGTCCTGTTTCTTCTGTTACTTCTTTCATGACATCTCTGAACGCTCGAAGTGCGTAAGCATCGGCGTAGGCGTTCTGAATTTTCTTCATGAAGTCTGCTTCTGCAACAGGTGTCGGCGCTTGACCCGGCTGTGGTTGAGGTCTTCCACTTAATCCCTGCAAGTATGCTTGATAGGCTTGTTCATATAAAACTCGGCTTTTCCCTCTCTCCAACTCTAGTTGCCGGCGGATACGTTCTCTCTCTTCCTCTAATGCTTCAGGTGGCACAGGTGGCGGAACGGCGCCTACGGGTGCGCTCATGACGGTTTTACTTCTCCTTTGTTAGTTTGAGGTTGGATCGGAACGTGAACAAGAGTTGCGGGTGGCGTTTCTTGACCGCTCATGCTGACGATTTTCTCTTTTAGCTGTTTAAGTTGAAGTGAATCAATCAGACCAGCCTCAAAAGAGAGCATGAACTGTTTAGGGTCGACTGGTATTTTTAGTTTCCATTCTAGGTCACGTTTGACTCCGTACCAAGGAAGCATTTTCTCTTTGAGCCAAGCGTTGACGTCGTCGTAGCCTTCGTCCAACGCTAGTGCGTAGAGTTTGGCAACATGTTCTCTTGAGATCAGCATGGGCATGAGTTGTGGGGGTCGTTTCTCTGGTTTTTCGTCTAGGGCGCCGGAAGCGGCTATTCCCTTCACGTATTCGCTTGCTTTGCCCACCGATATCCCAAGTTCCTCGGCGATTTGTCTAACAGTCTTTCTCTGTTCCATTCTAAGTTTAATTGCTCCTTCTCGAAGTTGTTCGTCTCGTTCACTCATTTTGTTCACTGTTCACAGATAGATTGAATGTTTATGCTTAAAAAGTTTAATATGCAAATTTGCATGGTTAAGAAGGCTTTTAAGGTTTGTGAACAGAATAGTTTGCTGGTGTTGTTTGTGGTGAAGGTGGACTACCATAAAATTGTTGTGCCTTTTGTTGAGGAGGCCATTGGTCTTGCGACGCTTTTGATTCCTGAGCCGAAGGTTGAGGATGTTCATGTTTTGTCGGATGTTGAGGCGTCGGAGTTGAACACTGAACGGATCAGGTTGATTAAGAAGCTGTTAGGCGAGGTTAAGAGGGATACGTCTTGTCCCGGTTGCATAACGCATGTGTCGAAGGCTGAGGAAGAGGTTGAGTGGCTAGAGAAAACTGCTCCATCTTATGAGCGTGTGGCTAGGTTGAAGGAAGGTTTGAGGCAGTTGTTGACAGAGGCGAAAGGGCTTCCCACGTTAACTGAGGCTGAACCTGCGGTTTCAATGGAGAAAACACCTTCCATGCAGCAGGAAAGCGAAGTGAGTAAAGGTGTGGCGTGCATCCCATGTGCTAGTGACCATTTCTCAACGGTTGCGGGGTTGATTTCAGATGAGGCGGTGAGGATGGCTCGGAGAAGCGGAATTCAAGACCAGGAAGTGGTTCGACGAATTTTGCGTGCGTCGGATCAGTTGAACGCTATGGAACGAGAGGATTTGAGTGTTGAGAAAATTGCGAAGTTGCCGGCTTGGGAGAAGGAGTTGGCTGTGTTGGCTCAGAGCGAGTCGGCTAAGATAAGGCATAAGTTGAATGAGGTTAAGTCGGTTGAGGACCTCGAGGCCGTTGCAGCTGAGGTTGTGGCTGCACGGGAGAAGATTGGGCAAGAGTATTTTAAGAGGAAACTTGAGAAGGCGTAAACGTTTTATAGTTTTGAATGTGCATTCATAGATGGCGATTAAAGTGGCTCAACGTAGACAAAGACAACAGAGCAGAGCTCAGCAAAGCGAGTCTGTGCCGCGTGAAATAACCGTTAGAGAATTCGCTCAACAGTTTACCAATGTTATTAGACCAGTAACATCTTACGCTGAGGCGACGCAAGAAGTGAAGAAGGAAGTTGACTCTTTTCTTGAGAAAGAGCTGATGCCTCAGATTAAGGAGGTTGCGGTTGACCTGTTAAAGGAGGAAATCCGAACCAAGTTAGAAAGTGACCCTTCTGCAATAGTGAAACTCCGTGAAGCAGTCGAAAAACATAAGGAAATTCTAATCAAAAGGAAGCGGGGTTGTATTTATCTTCAGTTTGGCACGGGAACGCCGAAGGACCCGATGGATGAAGTTTTGATTGCCTCAACATGAGAGGAATAGAAAATGCCTTCGATTTACGATGAGGTTAAGCGGCTTTTCGACGCGTTGAACACGGACAGCGATGTGAAAAAAGCGAGGGAAATTCTTTCCAGTCTAATTGCTAAGGGAATAGACAAGGATTTCATTGGCGGCGCCTTTAGAACGTTGGCTGTTGAGAAAATGGCTATGGCGCTGTACGACGAAGTGGAGAAGGACCGTAAGAGTAAGTAGCAAATTTTAACTTTTCGATGAGGCTAGTAGTTTAGTTAGTGATGAGGTTTGGTTGACGCGGAAAAAGAGAAGTGCTCGCTTGAGGGAATTGAGTTGGCAAACTTGACTCACGAGGCGCTTGACGACATCTTCTTGAATCGGCGCGTGGAAGCAACTGAGAAACTAAACAAGGCAGAAATCATCGCTGACAACAGCGAGTGCATGAGCAGAGCCTTGAAGGATCGGATTCGAGGCGTCACACGAGTTTTGAGGATGGAGATAGCGACAGGAAGACTCTAAATGAGTAATCCAGAGAGGAAGGAGCCTACGCCTTGCGAATTGGGCTTTGGGAAAGTGTTGAAGTTTGAACGTGAAAGCCGCGCTGAAGGAGATGTTGTTCGAGTTTATGATGCGACTCCGAATTCATGTGGAGTAATAGGAACTTCTCCGTTTGACCCAAGAATGGAAGCAACAATCCTTGTGGGCGTGACTCATTACGCAGGTCCAGAGGGTAAGATGAGAGAGGTTATGCGTGAGACAGAGAGAGTTGGCATAGGCTTCTGGAATGGTCTTAGGCACTTACAATGTTGCATTCACACGGTTGACGGGAAAGACGTTTTAGCCGACAACGCAGGAATCGCGAAGAAAGAACTGAGACCAACAAGGTGAACCAGTTGGATGAGAAGCAGTGTCGAATAATCGGGGGTAAACCAGACAAGGTCTGCATGGTTGATGGCTACCCAACAGCGACCGGCAAAGAAATTGAGACGCCAATCATTCATTCGATGATTGAACAGTGCGCGGTTCTACATTTGAGGCCGCAGGATTTCTTGAAGATTGTGCCACCTACGATTTTTGACCGCAAGATAGTTGAGGAGTTGAGGGAGAAGATCAAGAAGAGGCAGCCGTTAGACCCGCTTTGGATCGAGATGAAAACTGAGAGTTTCGGCGGTTTGCTTGGAGATGTTGACTGCATTGAAGGACATGAGGGTAGGCACAGAGCGCAAGCGGCAGCTGAACTTGCAGGCGTGCCAGTCGTTCCTGTCTTGTTATGTAAGAAACCGGTGAAGATCTAGATGTCGTGTGATTTCAAGTTTGAGGATGTTGACTACACGTATCCTACGGGCTACGCGAAGGTAACTAAGCGTCTCCGAATGGAGAAGACCCATCCCGACGGCACAGTTGAATCATACCGAGTTGAGTTAGTGAAAGTGCCTCAAGAACACGAAGTCTTCTTTAAGCATCCGCGCACGGGCATGATAGAGAAGATCCATGAACATCTTGCGCCTATACTGCCAACATTCAAGCAATACTATGAAGTCAGCCAAAGTTTCAGTAAACCGACGTGTAATGATCCGCTAGGCGGCTTCTGTTCTGGAAGGACGTGGGAGTTGCCAGTTAGCGAAGCCAAAATGCTTGAGGTCCTAATGGATTTCTGCAAGAAAACCTACAAACAAGTTCCCTATGTGCGAAGAGTTGAGTGAAAAGATGTCTGAGCCTCAGTGCACAGACATTAGAAAGATGATTGAGGAACGTGCGCCTTGGCTTAAAGTCACTGAAGAAACAGTTGAACTTTACAGAGGAGAAAACGTTCCTGGACACAAAGTTTGCTTAATCGACTACAAAGACGACCAGATCAGAG
>Ga0315314_1000597_pt1 | contig 38029 bp, 36 predicted proteins | sample TDP9_MG_FD_203631 | JGI IMG/M metagenome (GOLD analysis project Ga0315314, IMG submission 203631) | Freshwater sediment microbial communities from Lake Towuti, South Sulawesi, Indonesia - TDP9 | ecosystem: Environmental > Aquatic > Freshwater > Lake > Sediment | place: Indonesia: South Sulawesi... | reverse complement strand
CCTGTAACAGCATGGTTGTATGTCGAGAAATCATGAAGGAGTTTCCGCTTCAGGTTTACTTTTTTGCACTTGTCCGATGCTTTCCAGTGCAGACAATTTTGTCTCCACAGTTTGGACAGAACTTCCAGTCACTTCTTATCTCAAACCCACATTTTTTACATACCACTACGCATGCTACCCTCGGCATTATTCAACTTCACCTTCATGCATAGACTATAGCCAACAACAATTTTAGGTTCCCTACACAAGCAAGCCGAATAAATGCGCGCACATTACCGCTTAACCACATTCCTATAGAAATTCTCAAGGACTTTGTATCCTTCCATACGTGTTTGCCCTTGAATGTCTCTGTGGATGGGCATGTCATGCATTACTAGGGCGTCTCTGTCTTTCAGTTTACGCAAATGATTTTGAGGTAGTAAATCCTTAAAAGCCTATTATAACAGAGGTTGCGCAATCTGACCGTTCGCGATAAGGGATGGAGCTAAGCTAAATGAGCAATGAAAGGGTTATTGAAGTTGAAAATTTGGTGAAAATCTATCGGCTTGGCAATGTTTCGATTCCAGCCTTACGTGGAATAAATTTTAATGTATCAAAAGGCGAGTTTCTGGTTGTTATGGGTCCTTCGGGATCAGGAAAGACAACGCTTCTAAACTTGCTTGGAGCCATAGACAAGCCCACAAGCGGCAGAATCTTTATCGATGGAAGAGACATTACAACCCTAGGCGAAGGCGAACTCACCAAACTGCGAAGACACAAAATTGGATTCATCTTCCAATTCTACAACCTTATACCAGCACTAACAGCCCTAGAGAACGTTGAATTACCAATGTTGACGGCAGGCGTCCCTCGAAAGAACGCTTCAAAACGCGCCTTTCAACTTCTTGAAACGGTTGGACTCGCAGAACGGGTGGGTCATCTTCCAGACGAATTGAGCGGTGGAGAACAGCAAAGAGTAGCCATAGCAAGGGCTCTCGCTAATAGGCCTAGCGTCATACTCGCCGACGAGCCTACGGGCGACTTAGACACGAAAACTGGCATGGAAGTTGTCCAAAATCTCTACGACACTTCGAAGAAGGAAAATGCCACTGTTATTGTTGTTACCCATGACCCTATGATAACCGAAAGGGCTGATAGAATTGTTCAATTGAGAGACGGCCAAATAATTGGAGAGAAAAGGCTGAAGGAGCCAATTTAGTTGATATCTCTCCGAATGGCTACCCGAAACATTTCTAGAAGAAAGTCCCGCAACATCCTAACCGTGCTTGCCATAATTTTGGGCACAGCACTTCTGGTAGGCGTGAATATAGCAACAACCAGCGCCATGGCAGAGTTCACGCACTACCTGAATCGTTTCTGGGGAGAAACAGACATAATTGTTCGATACGTAGGAAACGCGCCCTTTAGTGAAGGAAACACCACAATCGTCAGCGAAATCTCTGAAGTGGAAAAATATACATCGAGACTCACTTTAGGATGGATGCCCATCAACAATGACACAAGCAAACTAGTTGGAATTGTTGGAATTACCGAGGACGACTTTGAATATGCAACATACAACATCACGGGGTCTCGAAATGTCAATGACCAAAATGTAGTTATAGGGAACAAAATCGCAGAAGAATATGGTGTAAAAATAGACGATGTTTTTAACCTGACTATAGAAACAAAAAATGAGACTAAAAATTATGCGCTGAAAGCAATCGGCATATACTACCCTACTCCACCTGTAACTTCTAATTACATTTTCATAGACCTCGAGAAGGCTCAAGAACTGACCGAGCTAGAAGGAAAAGTCAGCTTAATATTAGTGAAAATTAAAGACCCAGCGAAAGTGATAGAAACAAGAGATTTGTTACAAGATAAGTTGGGAGTGGAATTTGAGGTTTTTGCGCCGAAAATTGAGGCGCAGCAGACTATTCAAAGCCAACTGGCGGGCTTTCAGCTTGGACTAAACATTATGATTATGGTTGCCTTGCTGGTTTGCGGCTTTTTGGTGTTTAACACGATGTTTATGGCTGTGAAAGAAAGAACCTACGAGATAGGAGTGTTAAGGGCTGTAGGTACGTCGCGGAGGCATGTCTTCCTTGTTTTTCTTGAAGAAAGTCTTATTCTCGGAGTTGTTGGAACAGTTGTCGGAATATTCGCTGGTTTAGCGTTGTCTAACCTGTTTGTTTTCGTGCTAAATCAAGCCTTCCAAATGCCCGAAATCGCTGGTCTTACTCTAACTCAAGACTCAGTGATAATTGGGCTTATAGGAGGATTACTAGCAGTTGTTGGCGGAGCTATTTATCCAGCAGTCTCAGCTTCAAGAGTAAACATACTTCAAGCTTTGAGACCAGAAATGCGTGTCAAAAGAAAAATTCCAGATTCCATCTTGTTGGTGGCTGGTTTACTTCTCTTCTTTTTTGGAGTTGCTTTAGCCTTGGGCATGCTTCCCTTCTCGCTACTTTTCGTGGACATGTTCCTTGTACCGCTAGGACTTGTAATGTTTGCAGCCATTTCGGTAAAGAAGGCATCGACGGTTTTAGCGAAACCTATCATGCTTTTAACGCGTAGTATCGGCTTGCTTTTGTCGAAAAGTGTGACAAAGAAGCTGCTGAGAAACGCCATAAGCTTCGGCATGATAGGCATAAGCCTAGCATTCACAATCACGGTGGGAGGTATAGAAGCCGGAATTGTAGATGCGGTAGAGGGTGGCGTCAAAGAAGCTCTAGGAGCAGATATTATGCTTTTGTCAAATAAAACTCTGCCTCTCAGTTTTGGAGATAATTTGACAAGTTTAGACGAAAGAATTCAGTTAGCGACTCCGATGAGCCTCTACTGGTCCGGAACAAAAGTCTTTCATGGAGAAACTCAATCAAGCGTTGGAGTGATCGTTATTGAGCCCGAAACTTTCTATGACATCATAAAGTATCAATTTGTTGATTCACCCGAGCCCGAAGAAATTTTCTCTAGGCTTTCATCTAACAATGAGACCCTCATTCTTCCAGACGGTCTCGCATATAAATTAAATGTTTCAGTTGGCAGCAACCTTATGGTTGTAACTCCAATGTATGGACCGAAGAATTTCACGGTTGAGGGCATCTTCACCGGAGCCGCTTTGCAGTTTATTTCCTTTGGTTTCCATCCCATGTCTGAGTCAATAATAATTTCTTTCAAAAGTGAAAACGCATACTTCTACGGAATAAGTGAGGCTATAATATTCTTTGTTAACTTGAAAGGGGAATACAAACAGCAAGCTTCTGACGTCGTTAAGTCAATTGACTCAGTTTATCCTCAATATGGCTTTGCCAAACAGTCAATGACCCTCCAAGATTTACTCGCCATGGCGGGAACACAGGTGGACAAAATCTTTTCCATATTCTACCTCATGCTCTACTTCGTCATATTCATCTCAACCATTGGGATAGCCATAGTCATGATTATGAATGTAACCGAGCGACGGAGGGAGATAGGTCTCTTAAGATCGCAGGGAATGAGTCGACGCCAAATTCTCAGTATGCTCCTAGCTGAGGCTTGCTTTATGGGCATCATAGGATTCCTAGTAGGCTTATCCAGTGGACTCCTTCAGCTTAAAAGTGCCATCAGCACAACGACAATTACTGGGTTCTGGATACCCTACATAGTTCCATGGTTTACAATCGCGCAAGCTTTAGCCTTCGCTATCGTCGCCTCTTTGGCAGGCGCCCTCTACCCAGCTCTCAAAGCCTCAAGAATGTGCATTACGCAGGCTTTACAGCAAAGATAAAGGTAGATTAGGGTTTACGCTTCACCTAAAAGTTTTAGAAGAATTCCCTTGGCGGAGTACAACCTGTTTTCGCTTTGGTCGTAGATTATGGATTTTGAACTCTCTATCATGTCCTCACTTATTTCGTAGCCTCTGTGGATGGGCATGTCATGCATTATTAGGGCGTCGCTGTTCTGTAGCAGTTCATTGTTAACCTGATAGGGCATCATAAGCTTGATCCTCTTCTCCTTTTCATCCTTAAACTTTGGATCAAGGAAAAATTCCATGTCCACCCAAGTGTCGGTGTAAACAAAATCAGCGTCCTCAACCGCCTTTTTCACGTCTAGAGTCGACGTGTAGAGACCTGTCCTTTCAGCTTCTTTTAGGAGTTCCTTGTCGATTGAAGCCTCGTTTTTCAAGGGAGTAACCGTTGTTATTTCCACGCCAGTTTTAGTGCAGCCCAAGATTAGGGAGTTGCACACATTGTTGTGCACTCCAATATAAACAAGCTTCAGTCCCTTTAGGCGTCCCTTCTTTTCTTTTATGGTCATTAAGTCGGAGATGGCTTGACATGGATGATATTTCTCGTCGCATCCATTTATGACCGGGACCCCGGAAGCTTCAGCCATGGCTTTCAGGTCTGAGTGTTTCAGTAAACGCGCCATAATGCAGTCAACGTTTCTTGAGAGGTATCTAGTCTCGTCTCTAATATCTGCTAAGACAAGGTTTGTGGTTCTCCAATCCATGTAGAGGGCGTGGCCTCCAAGCTGGGTCATGGCTACCTCGAAAGAAACCCTTGTCCTCGTAGAAGTTTTCTGAAAGATCATGGCCAAGGACTTGCCCTCTAGAGAGGTTCGGTACCTGCTTGGATTCTTCTTAATTTTAATAGACTTGTCAGTTACTTCTTTAATCTGTTCTGAAGTCCAGTCTTTAAGGGTTAGTAAATGCATAGTTGACCCCAATGGCGATATCTCCCGACACAAGCCTTCTAAGGTCTGTTTAATACTCAGAATACTTTATAAAGACAGATGGTTACGTCCTAGACGCGCACTACCTAGTACCTTTGTGGCTTGTTAGAAAGAAATTGTACGCGCCTAATGGTTTGAGAAAGGCTGCAGCTGTTCTAATGCGACACTTTTTGTAGTTCGTCTAAACGCTTTCTTACGGTTTGAAGTATTTTGTTTCTAAGTTCTTCTCCAGTTGATTTCTTCATCCTCTTGAGTTTTCGAGCGAGTTCAGCATCATGCAGTGTTTCTCTAATCCATCTTTCATAGTCTCCACGTTCGAAGTGGAAGGTCACCGATTTTATGTCAATCGTCTTGACGTCTTCGTAAAACTCAGCCAGATTTGCTGCCCGTCTACCTGTGTATTTACCGATGCCCTCAAAGAAAAGGAACGATTGATTTGGGGGAACCGTTCTCAAAACCTCTGAAGCATTCACTCTACTTGTATCTGCCTTCATTTCATTGTATCTCCACTAGCTAAGCCTAAGAGGTCGAATAGAAAAGAATTATGAATCCAAAATACAAATCTAGAATCCAGAAAGCCAGGCTTGAACTTCAGGATTTACCCCTTACTCCTATCTGATAGAGGCCTATCTAGACCCCCTATATATACTACACAACATTCTCGAAGCAGTCGCGGTGCATACCACGCACAGTCAAAGAAACCTTAATCTTCTAAGCTGGTCCTCTATAGTAATCGTCGGGAAGACGCCAACATGATCCTAATCGTGGCCTCAACAGAAGACACCGCCGGCATGAACATCGCCCAAAAAATCATGGACCACCATAATTTTGAAAAACTTTCAGAAACCTTCCATAAAAACCCACTATACTCAAAAAAGATTCAGAATCAAGAAGTCAAAATGCTTTTCATCAACGAAGAAATCGTCAAAACACAGTTTATCACAGACTTCTTCACCCCGCAGCTACTTGTCTTCGTATCCAGGCATAGCAGCGTAAGCGGCATCCCCACCCTTTCAGTTCACACCCCAGGAAACCTCGCAGAAGCCGAACTCGGCGGACTGCCCAGAAAAGTTTCCATCTCCCCTGCAAGCGCCATGAAGGACACGCTTTTGGAAATGTCCAGACAGAAAGAGAAGATGGAACTAGACTACAAAGTTTCCTACGAATGCACCCATCATGGGCCGTCTTTAAACGTGCCCACCATGTTCGCGGAGTTGGGGAGCTCACCAGAGCAGTGGAAGGACGCGAAAGCGGCTGAGGCTGTGGCTCACTCTGTAATGACCGCCGTTTCCAAAAGGTCAAGCTATCCCACTGTCCTAGGCATCGGTGGACCCCACTATAACGAAAAATTCACGAAAATCGCCTTAAACACCCAAACAGCCTTCGGTCACATAATTCCAAAGTATGCTATTCCCCGAGTGGACGCTGAAATAATAGAACAATGCGTCGAAAGGACAATGGAAACTGTAGAATCGGCGATTCTCGACTGGAAGGGAATAAAAGGCGCAGATAAAGCCAAGCTAATCTCAGCACTGGATAAAATCGGCGTGCCAATAGAAAAAGTCTGAAGGCTTCAGGGACTGTTTAGTTTGAAGGTCAAAGAAACCACCTGAAAAGGTGTTGAAAGGCTTTTTATAAAATGATACCCGTAGATAAGTTTACATATTAGAACCCATTTTTGAAAGGGTGCGAGGAACCATGGGACTAATGTCATTTCTCAAGTCGTGTTCAAGACTGCTGAAGCTCGCCAAAAAGCCGACCAGAAGCGAGCTTTGGCTCTCCATAAAAATCTGTTTTCTCGGAGTTGTTGCAGTCGGTGGAGTAGGATACGTCATTCTTCTAATATCTATGGCGCTCCATGGCGGTACCCCCCCTACCAGCCAATGAAGGAGAATGTAATCATGGGAGAAGCAGAGAAAATTTCCGCAGCGGTCTTTGCCGTGCGAACCACGGCGGGACAGGAGAAAAATGTTGCAAACCTCATCGCGGCTAGGGTTGAAATGAATAAGTTGCACATAAAAGCTATACTTGTGCCGGAAATGCTGAAGGGCTACGTTTTCATTGAAGCCGACGGACCGCACTCCGTTGAAAAGGCTATAGCTGGAATCAAACACGTGAGGTCTAGAGTCCCGGGAATCGTGACGTTCTCTGAAGTTGAGCGGTACATTGTTGTAAAGCCTGTAATAGAGGAACTGGACGAAGACGACCTTGTCGAAATCGTGGGAGGGCCCTTCAAAGGAATGAGGGCGAAGATCACGAGGGTTGACAAGACAAAAGAGGAGGTAACCCTAGAGTTGCTGGAGGCAACCTTCACCCTGCCCATCACAGTCCACGCAGACTATGTAAAACTCGTCGAAAAGGCGAAGAAGGAATAAGAAATGAGCGAAAAAAAGGTTGTTGAAGCACTAGTGAGCGGCGGACGAGCAACAGCTGGACCGCCACTGGGACCAGCTCTTGGACCCCTCGGCGTCAACGTCCTCGCCATCGTGAATAAAATTAATGAAATCACAAAGCATTACTCCGGCATGAAGGTTCCAGTGAAAATCACCGTAGACACGGAGACAAAGGAGTTTGAAGTAAGCGTAGGCACACCCACAACCTCTGCCTTGATCGTCAGCGAGTTAGGAATTGAAAAGGGTTCAGGAAAACCGAAAACCGAAAAAATAGGAAATTTATCCATGGAGCAAGTCATGCATATAGCCGAAGTCAAAGGCACTGAACTTTTAGCCAAAAACCTAAAGGCTGCAGTAAAGGAAGTTTTGGGAAGCTGCCTCACCATGGGTGTAACAGTGGAAGACAAAGATCCACGGGAAGTGCAAAGGGAGATAGATGAAGGAAAACATGACTCATTGTTTGAAAAGGAGGAGTAACAGCTTTTTATAACCAACTTCTATACGTCTTTGGCGCGAGGCTTCAAACATGCCGTTAGACACAAAGACAATCCTTAACGCAATAAAGGAAGTGAAAGGCAAGTCTGAAAAAAGAAACTTCGTACAGTCCATAGAACTCGTCATAAATCTGCAGGATATTGACCCAAAAAAGCCCGAGAGCAAAATCCAAGAACTCATAGAGTTGCCCTATCCTCCTGGAAAGGAAAACAAGATATGCGTGATCGCCTCAGGCGAAATGGCTCTAAAAGCCAAAAAGGCAGGGGCGAACTTAGTTGTCGAAAGAAGCAACCTCGAAGCCCTAATGGGCGACAAGAAAAAACAAAAGGAACTAGCTAAAAATTACGACTTTTTCATTGCTGAGGCTCCCCTGATGCCGACTGTAGGGAAGAGTCTCGGCGCAACTCTGGGACCAAAGGGGAAGATGCCGATGCCTATACCTCCAACAGCCAACATAGCAGACCATATCGAGAAACATCGAAAAATGGTGTTGGTGAGGCTTAGGGGGCAACCAGTTCTCCAATGTCGTGTTGGAAACGAAAACATGCCAGATGAGGAGATAACTCAAAACGTTCAGGCAGTTATTAGAAGGATTGAAGGAAAACTTAAAAAGGGGATCAAAAACATTAGGTCGATCCACCTGAAAACCACGATGGGTCTATCAGTCAAAGTGAAACCATAGGAGAAGCCCATGTCACTCCGCCAAACAATGTTGGTAAAGGCTGAAGAGGTTGAAGAAATAAAGAACCTCATACAGCAATACAAAGCCGTTGGAGTTGCCAGTCTGCAAAAGGTTAGAGCCGCCCAGCTTCAAGAGTTAAGGAGAAAGTTGGAGAAAAGCGCCCATCTCCGCGTCGTCAAAAACACCATAATGAAAAGAGCGATTGTCGAATGCAAAGAAAAGCTTGGAATTGAAAAACTGGAGGAACAATTAGGCGGATCTAACATTTTTCTCTTCACAAACCTCAACCCCTTCAAGCTCACGCTTCTCCTTGAAAAGAGTAGGGTGAAAACAACCGCGAAGGCCGGAGATATAGCCGCCTTTGACGTAATCATCCCGGCTGGAAACGCGGGTCTTCCCCCAGGTCCCATCATAAGCCAATTCACTGCCGTGGGGTTGCCCACAAGAATAGAGGCTGGAAGCGTTTGGGTGTCTCGTGACACCTTGGTGGCGAAAAAGGGGGATGGTATAACAGCTAGACTTGCGAGCGTGTTGTCGAAGCTGGGTATAAAGCCGGTGGATGTTGGGCTTACCCTAAAAGCTGTTTATGACGAAGGACTAATTCTAACCGAAGAACAACTGCGACTTGATTTGGACGAGTTTCGACGAAGCGTTGAGGAAGCCTACGCCCATGCGTTTAATCTGTCGCTGAAAGCCGTGTATCCCCTTCCGGAGAACATCGCCATCCTTCTTCAAACAGCTCACCATGAAGCCTACAGGCTGGCGTTAAACACGGGCATACCGACCCGCGACACCATAGCCGACCTTATAAGAAGGGCTCATGCGGAAATGTTAAGTTTGAGCTCGAGATTAGCTACGGTCAGTGAAAAAGCTGCACCTGTAAGCTCAGTTCAGAAAAGTTGAAAAGGCAGTATAATGGAAAAGGATGGAGGGAAAGAATATGGAATACGTATACGCTGCAATGCTCCTACACAAGGCTGGAAAGGAAATCAACGAAAAGAATCTAACAGATGTACTCACAGCCGCAGGCATAAACGCAGACCCTGTCAGACTAAAAGCTCTCGTGGCCTCCCTAGCCGAAGTTGACATCGACGAAGCAATCAAAACTCCACCAGCATTCATAACTGCAACACCAGCACCCGCCGCTCCTGCACCAGCTCCAGAGGAAAAACCAGCAAAAGAGGAGAAGAAAAAAGAAGAAGAGGAGAAGGCAAAAGAAGAAGCCGCATTGGAAGGTCTCGGAGCCCTGTTCGGATAACGGCGCGGGACTGTTCCAAAGGCGGTGCGTTTTCGTATCGTCACCTCCTTTTCAAGAGGACCTACAATGAATAAGTAGTGTATTGAAAGATGGTTCACCGTGCGATTATTGAAAATCATAAATATTATTACTCTGAAACTGAATTAAAATATCGAAAGGTTTTTATAGAACTTGATTCCATTCACGTTTTTGTAAAAGTTGGGGTGCGTGTGGTCCCTAGAAACTCCTTTCTCTCTCAGCAAGTTTCTGTTTTGACCAGTTGCGCACCACCAACTTTTACGTCACGCTTTTTGTAAGACTGGATTATAGTTGCAACCATACTAAGATGTTTGAGTGGTCGAACAGTTGAAGATTAGAGAATTATGGGTGCAAAGTAGTGGGAAAGAAAAGAGAGGAGATTGGGTTGCGTTGCGTAACACTTTAAATCTCCCTTGAAACTTCTACTTTTGAAGTCGCATTGTCTGTTGGAGGATGAGGGTTGAGACGATTTCCAGAAAGCGAATATCATGTTCCCTTCTTCGACGAGTTGGGATACCTTCGAAAACGTTGCCCGATTTGTGGCGAGTACTTTTGGACGCAAAATCCAGATCAGAAAACTTGTGAGGAATCAACTTCTGAAGGTTGTGCACCTCTAACTTTTATCAATAACTCACCCACTCGCAGACGTTACAGTTTTCAAGAGATGCGAGAGGCTTTTCTCTCCTTTTTCGAGAAGCGAGGACACGAAAGGATTAAACCGTATCCTGTTGTGGCTAGGTGGAGAGACGACCTCTACTTTACCTCCGCAAGTATCGTCGACTTTCAACCCTACGTTACAAATGGAATAACTCCGCCGCCAGCTAACCCCCTGGTCATAAGTCAGCCCTGCATCAGATTTGTGGACGTGGACAACGTGGGACCAACCTTCGGTCGACACCTAACCATTTTTGAGATGGGAGGACACCACGCCTTTAACTATCCAGACAAGGAAGTTTACTGGAAAGACCAAACCGTGCGGTACCACCACGAGTTTGTGACAAAGGAGCTGGGAGTTAAATCTGAGGAAGTCGTTTACAAAGAGGACGTTTGGTCAGGCGGGGGAAACGCGGGACCAGACCTTGAAACGGTTGTCCGAGGACTAGAACTCGCCACCCTCGTTTTCATGAAGTTCAAGGTGGTCAACGGTGAATTCGTTGAGTTGCCCATACTAACTGTTGACACGGGATACGGAATCGAAAGGTACACTTGGCTTTCGCAAGGCTCTCTCAGCTGCTTCCATGCAGTGTATGGGCCCATTCTGGACGAAGTTTTGAAGATGGCTGGCATAGGCAGAGTTGACGACAAACTGCTGGCGAAGGTAGCTGAGGTCTCTGGCGCAATGATTCTGAAAAAAATTGCTGACCGAACAGAGGTTCGAGGAAAGGTTGCAGAACGGGTTGGAATAAGCGTTGACGAACTCAGCAGGACGTTGATTCCAGTCGAAAATGCCTTCGCCGTTGTGGACCACACTAGGTGCCTAGCCTTCATGCTTGCCGAGGGAATCGTGCCCTCCAATGTTCGTGAAGGATACTTGACTAGGCTTATGCTTCGCAGAACCTACCGCCTGCTCAGAATGCTTGCAATCAAGGAAAAACTACTTGACATTATCGACTTGCAGATCGCTTATTGGTCGCGGGATTTTCCGCGCCTAAAAGAAATGCGAGATAACATACTAGAAATTCTCAAGGTGGAGCAGGACAAATTCAAGGAAACCCTCAAAAGGGGACGCCTACTTGTGAAAAGGATAACTCAAGATTTGAAGGCAAAGGGGCTCTCCACGATTCCAAAAGAAACACTGATAGAACTTTACGACTCCCACGGGCTTCCTCCAGAAGTGGTTGAGGAAACTGCCGAGGGCGAAGGATTTCAGGTGAAGGCGCCCGAGAACTTCTACGCAGAGGTTGCCGAGAAACACGTCCAGGCGCCTCCACCGCAGGAAGTGGAAAAAATAGAAGGGCTAGAAGCCTTAGTTTCAGACCTTCCCGAGACTCGAATGCTCTACTATGAAGACGCGTACCTCCGGGAATTTGAAGCAAAGGTTCTCCGAGTCTTAAACGACAAATACGTTGTGCTAGAAAAAACGGCGTTTTACCCCGAAGGAGGAGGACAGCCAGCTGATCACGGGTATCTAGAATTTGATAGAGTCCGGTCAGAGGTTGTGGATGTCCAAAAAATCGGAAACGTCATCGTTCACATTATAAAGGGTTCGGCGCCCAAAGAAGGAGACAAAGTGGTTGGAATCATCGACTGGGAACGACGAAACAGTCTAATGAAGCACCACACGGCGACTCACCTTCTTGTAGGAGCCGCTAGACGCGTTCTCGGAGAGCATGTGTGGCAGGCTGGAGCCCAAAAGGATGTTGAAAGTTCTAGGCTGGACATCTCCCACTTCAGGCGACTAAATTTAGACGAAATACATGAGATTGAAAGGCTGGCAAACCAAGCAGTGGCGCGGAACATACCAGTTGAAACAGCCTGGATGCCACGAGAAGAAGCAGAAAAACGCTACGGCTTCAGACTATATCAGGGAGGAGTGGTGCCGGGAAGAGAAATCCGTGTTGTGAAGTCTGGAGACTGGGAAGTTGAAGCCTGCGGAGGAACCCATCTGAAAAACACGGGAGAAATAGGGTTCATAAAAATCCTTCACACAGAAAGAATTCAAGACGGCGTTGAAAGAATCATTTTCAGCGCGGGACTCCCAGCCCTAAAAGCTGTACAGAAAAACGAGAAATCCCTCTGGAAAATCTCCGAGTTACTAAATGCACCTATCGAAAAACTGGAAGAAGCCACGGAACGCCTCGTCAAGGAGTGGAAAGAAGCTCGGCGTGAAAGGGAGCGTCTTATCGAACGACTTGCCTTCAGTGACAGAGGACTTGTACTTGACGTGCGTCGAGCAAAGGAAGTAATAGAAATTGATGGAATAAAGTTCGTCCCAAAAAAATTCGAGCCAGTTAACGTTGACCTCATGATCAAAACAGCCAGCGAGCTGGTTAAAAGGAATCCAGAAATGGTTGTTGTATTCCATGGAGCCAACAGAAAAACGGCAAGAATTGTGGTAATGGCTGGAAAAGAAGCGGTTAGACATGGCATAAACTCAGCTGAAATCGCAGGTGAGGCAGCATCTGTGCTAGGGGGCGGAGGCAGCGGCAGACCCGACTTTGCTCAGGGAGGCGGAACCCTAGTCAAGAAGGTCCCAGACGCGTTAGCGAAAGCTGAGGAAGCCGTAAGAAAACAATTAAAGAGGGCAACAGATTAAAGCAAGTTCGCTCCAGTAGTTGGCGGTGCTAAAAATGAGGGATAGTTTTCTCTCCAAAGACTGACAAAACCTTTAATAATTCTCAAGGCACTCCAATGGCTGTCATGGAAGTTTTAAGGCAAATCGAAGAAAAATGGAGAAAAGCATGGGAAGAAGCGAGAATTTTTGAGGCTGATCCAGATTCAACTCGAAAAAAGTGTATGGTCACTTTCCCCTTCTCCTACATGAACGGTCCACTACACGTGGGACACGGCTTCACAGCCACCCGCGTTGACGCCAACGCCCGGTTCAAAAGAATGCAAGGCTACAATGTCCTGTTTCCTTGGGCTTGGCACTGGACTGGCGAAACCATAGCAGGGGCAAGTGAGCGGGTAAAAACTGGAGAGGAAGATTTTATACGAGCTTTAAGGGAAATCGATGGGGTTTCGGAGGAAGATTTGAAAAAGTTTGTTGACCCAGCTTATATGGCTTCATACTACACTAGGGAGAGCAGGGAAGCCGTAAAGCGCCTAGGTTTTTCAATAGACTGGAGAAGGGAATTTCACACAACCTCCCTCTGCCCAACCTTCAGCAAGTTTATCGAGTGGCAATGCGAGCGACTGCGAGAAAAAGGGTACATCATCCAAGGAACATACCCGGTGGTTTGGTGTCCCCACTGTGAAAGCCCAACAGGAGACCATGACCGCCAAGTGGGAGAGGGAGTCGCCCCCGAAGAATATGCCCTCATGAAGTTCAAAATGGGCGACGCTTACCTTCCAGCAGCCACCTTCAGACCTGAAACCATTTACGGCGTCACAAACATGTGGATACATCCTGACGCAGACTATGTTAAAGCCAGCGTCAACAGCGAGCAATGGATCATCAGCGAGATTGCAGCCAACAAATTGAAAGAACAAAGAAGAAAAGTCGAGATCATCAGCAGATTCAAGGGCAGAAAAATAATTGGAAAACATTTTGTAAGCCCCATCAGCGACAGAAAAATGCTAGTCCTGCCAGGATGGTTCGTAAACCCCGCCAACGCAACTGGAGTCGTTTACAGCGTTCCAGCCCACGCGCCTTACGACTGGCTAGCCCTAAAAGACCTGCAGGAAAAGCCTGAGTTGCTGAAGGAGTTTGGCATCGACCCAGACGAGGTTAAGAAAATAAAATCTATTTCCATGATTCGCGTGGAGGGCTTTGGAGAATACCCAGCCATAGAGTTAGTGGAGCAGATGGGAGCAATGGATCAGCATGATCCTAAGGCTGAGGAAGCAACGAAACTGCTTTATAAAAAGGAGTTTCATGGCGGTGTTTTGAAGGATATCTGTGGTGAATACTCCGGAAGAATGGTTTATGAAGTAAAGGACAGTTTAATTCAAGACTTTAAGGAGAAGGGCATCGCCGACTCCATGTACGATTTACCCCAACCAGTCGTCTGTCGCTGCATGACCCCATGCATAGTTAAAGTTCTTGAAGACCAGTGGTTTCTAAGGTATTCCGATGAGGCATGGAAGAAAAAGACTAAGGAAGCATTGAATCAGGCCTCTGTCTACCCCGAATCAGCGATACAATGGTTCCTCAACATCATCGACTGGCTGAGAGAGTGGCCTTGCGCAAGAAAAACCGGTTTGGGCACACCGCTACCCTGGAGTCCAGGCTGGATCGTTGAAACGCTCAGCGACTCAACGGTTTACATGGCTTTCTACACGATAAACAAGCACATAAGACAATACAACATAAAGGCTGAGCAACTGACCGGCGAGGTCTTCGACTACCTGTTCTATGGCAAAGGCAACATCGAAAAAATAGCTGAGAAATCACGCATAAGCCGCAAACTTTTGGAGGAGATGCGAACCGAGTTCCTATACTGGTACCCAGTAGACCTAAGAATCTCAGCAAAAGAACTAGTTCCAAACCATCTAACCTTCTTCCTCTTCCAACACGTAGCGCTGTTTCCAGAACACCTGCCCAAAGGCATAGGCGTAAACGGCGTTCTAAGCATCGAAGGAATGAAAATGTCAAAGTCAAAGGGCAACTTCGTAACCCTGAGAGGCGCCATAGACCAATATGGAGCGGATGCCACCCGCTGCGCGTTACTTCTGGGCGGAGAAGGAATGGACGACCCCGACTGGAGAAGAGAAAACGTGAGGGATGTCAGGGGCAAACTTCAAGGCTTCTACAACCTAGCCAACAGCATAATCGAAACGGCAAAAGAAGAGAAGACGGGGCATCTAGAAGAATGGTTGAGCAGTATGCTTCAACACCGAATAAAAAAGGTTACAGAAAGCATGGAGACATTGAAAACCAGAACAGCCACAGAAAACGCCCTCTTCGAGGTTTGGAACGACTTCCGTTGGTACCTTCGAAGAAAGGAAAGAACAGACTCAAAGGTTCTGAGAGAGGCTCTTGAAATCTGGATACGCTTGCTAGCCCCCTTTGCACCATACATCTGCGAGGAAATATGGAACAAAATGGGGAAAGAAGGCTTTGTTTCCTTAGCTGAATGGCCCATATACAATGAAAAGAAAGTTAACATCCAAGCCGAGGAAACTGAAAGTTTAATTGAAAGCGTGCTAGAAGACACTTCGAACATACTTCGAGCAACAAAAATAGTGCCAAAGAAAATCTGCTACTACACCGCCGCACCATGGAAACGGAAGGTCTACTTGACGATGCTTGAAAAGGCTATTTCCACCAAGGTTGTCTTAAGCGGTTTGATGAAGGAACTGATGACAGATCCCGACTTAAAAAAGATGGCGGAAAAGGTTGCCAAATTTGCCAGCCAAGTCATTGAAGAAATTAACCGTATGCCCGATGACAAGAAACATAGACGATTAAAAGTTGGAGTTGTGGACGAGACCCAAGCGCTGAAAGATGCTGAAAACTTCTTTGAAAGAGAATTCCACGCAAAAATCTATGCCTATCACGAGGATGATCCTCAACGCCACGACCCGAAGAAGAAAGCCGTATTAGCCAAACCCTATCGCCCTGCGATTTACATAGAATAACAACTTAAATGAAAGGTTATATTTTGGCAATTCCAAAACTATGACGGCTAGGGGCCCGTGGCCTAGCATGGATAAGGCGTCGGCCTTCTATTGCCGAAGAAGAGGAAAGCCGGAGATCCGGGGTTCAAATCCCCGCGGGCCCGCCATGTTTTTGAATCTTCTAGGCGAAGTTTCACGCTTATCCGGTGCATGATTAGTTGTTTTAGAAGAGGAGACGCTTCTTATCCCTCGCATAACCGAAGTGTTTTCGAAGCGTTCTAAAGCATACGGAAATTATATATTGCCTAAAGTTAAAAATAGATAGTTACCAATTCAATCTTTGATTTGTTGTTGTTCATAAGGATTGATGAGAATGAGCACGCATGCAGAGGATTTAAAGCTTCGGTTGATGACCATTGAGTTGCTCCGAACAGCAAAGAAGGAGTACACTTATCGGGAGTTATCCGCCAAAACCAACCTGCCAGTGACTGTTTTAAGCAGATACGCTAAGGGCCACGTCTTGCCGAATGCTTCAAGGGCCCGAGAACTCTGGAAAACCTTGACGAAGCTTGTCGGTTTAAAGACTGAGCTTCATGAAAGAATACATTTTAATGATGATGGGTATTTTAACAACACTTTCATCATCGGCGATTTTAACATACTCAGACAAGCAGCGGCCCATGCCCTTGCAACCTTCGCCGGGAAGCGGGTGACAAGGATTCTAACAGCAGCTGTGGATGGAATACCCCTTGCAACTATGGTTGCAGACTCGTTGGGCGTTGATCTAGTAATAGCGAAGAGAAACAAGGAAGTAGGGGTTCCAGCCTTTTTAGAAGAAACCTACGTGTTAAGGGATTCGGGCGTAACCATGACGCTTTACATACCGAGAGATGCTTTAAAGAAAAGGGACAGCGTGCTCATAGTGGACGATATGATAAAGACAGGAGAAACCCAAGCGGCTCTAGTTAATCTTGTCAAAAAGGCAAAGGCAGAAGTTTCAGGAGTCTATTCCCTCGTCGCCGTCGGAGATGATTGGCAAACTAAAATAAGCCTCCCTAAAGGATGCCCAGTTGAAGTCGTGACGAAAATCCAGCCTAGGTAGCAACTAGACAATACTGCTTAAGCACGCATTGCTTACATTTTCCTTTTCTGCAAAAGTCCTTGCCAAGCCTAAGCAAAGCCGTCTCAAAATTCACAAAAGTTTTCTGGGGAACCCTACTTTTCCTCCAGAATTCTTTGAGCTCTTCCAACGCCTTTTCAGGGCTTTCCTCCCTTATTATCCCTAGGTTTTTCGCCGCTAGAATAACCAGAGGAGTTGGCTTTGAATCGGCTTTCTTCCAGAGGTTCCTCAATTCTCTTAGGAAGATGCTTACGGTCACGTGTCCCACACCTTTTCCTAAATCCATTAAGCGTTTTTCTAGATCAGATGGGTCCGAAGCTTGCTCGTGGATAAGGTTTAGGCTACCTTTGTATCGTGTTAGCAGATTGCCCATAACTTCCAAAAGTTTGTCGCTGGTTTTGAAGTCGTATCTTGTATAGCCTCCCTCGTCAAGTATGTCAACTAAACCTTGCCACCCGGTTTCTAGAATCTTTTCGGGCGTTGATACTCCGTGGCTCTCAAAACACCTGTAAGTTCTTATGACAGAGCTTTCAGTTATGGGAGCGCCAAACAGGACGGACGCCAAAAACCATTTGAAAATCTCTCCGTCGTCCTTAGTTTCCAGGTTTATTCCCAAAACATCCGAATATTTTTGCCCAAACTTATCAATCAGTAAATTCGTAGTTTCCCGTTTCATAGAGTTCCCCAATTACCATGTTGCGGGTGCCTCTTATAAAAATGTCAAATCTCCGAATTTACGGTTATGGACGACAAAAATAAAATTCACAAACGGCGGATAGTTGAACTTGGCGGTGCGAAGGCATGAGAACCATAGAGTGGCGAAATGGCGTAGTTGTCACAGTAGATCAAACAAGGTTACCCGGTGAACTCGTCTACTTGAAAATGAAGAAATGTCACGAAGTAGCTTCTGCCATCAAAAACATGAAGTTGAGGGGAGCCCCCCTCATCGGCGTGGCAGCAGCGTATGGCTTGGCTCTCTCAGCCTACCATTCCAAAGCCGAGAAGAAGGAAGATTTGATAAAAGAAATTGAAGAGTCGACAGAAATCTTGAAGAAGACGAGACCAACCGCGGTGAATCTTTTCTGGGCAATCAACCGAATCTTGAGGAAGGCAAGGGAAGCTTCAGGCGACGCGAAAGCTGTAGCCAAGGTTATAGTCGACGAGGCTCAGAGAATGGCGGATGAGGATGTTGAAACTAACCGCAGGATTGGCGAGAATGGATCCAAGCTGATTGACGATGGGGACGTTGTTCTTACCCACTGCAACGCAGGTAGCCTAGCTACTGTTGATTATGGCACAGCGCTTGGAGTTATACGGGCTGCATGGGAGCAGGGCAAGAAGGTCAGCGTAATTGCTACTGAAACGAGGCCTAAACTTCAGGGTGCCAGGCTTACGGCCTATGAGCTAAAAAGAGACGGCATTCCTGTCACGTTGATCACGGATAGCATGGTTGGCTATGTCATGTCTAGGCAAAGGGTAGACAAGGTTTTTGTTGGGGCAGATAGGATAGTTCAGGACGCTGTGATAAACAAGATAGGCACTTACACTATTGCGGTGCTGGCCCATGAACATGGAATTCCATTTTATGTAGCGGCTCCCACTTCAACCATGGACCTAAACCGCACTTCAGGCGATGTAGTTATTGAAGAGAGGAACCCTGAAGAGGTTACGCATCTAGGCTCCGAAAGAATCGCGCCAAAAGATGTTGAAGTAATGAATCCAGCCTTCGATGTTACTCCCATGAAATACGTAAGCGCCATTATAACCGAGGAAGGCCTCCTAAAATTAAAAGGAAGTTCCGAGGATTAAGGTTGGTAAGAAGCAAACTATTGAAACTTTGATTAACGAGGAAGCGTTGTTGTTAGCTAAGTTTCTGAGGAATGAAAGGAACTGGAGTCCCAGAGTAGCCATTCCAAACTAATGCACGCGCATACCCATATGCACACATTTTAAATATCAAAAAATAATCATATTTTTATTATTATGAATGGTTCTGATGTTTTCTTTGTAACCTTTCTTGTAATAGTAGTATTGATAGTAATATCAATATTAATATCAGTTTTTTCAGTGAAATCAAAACCAAAGAGAGAATATGGAGTAAAATCCGTCACAGCAAAGGGAGAAGGAGTGAGGAGTATTGCGGAAAGAAGAATTGCAGACTACTTTGAGAAAAACAACATCAAATATGTCTATGAGCAAGAAGTAAAAGGTAGATTTCTATTTTTTGATTACAAAATCAGTTCTCCAGATTTTTACTTACCTGATTATGATGTATATGTTGAATATTGGGGATTAGTCAATGCCGATGATAGCTGGACTAGAGCACAATATGTCAGAAATATGAAACGAAAAATGGCTATCTATTATCAAAACAAAATCAAGTTCATATCAATATATCCAGCTAATCTGGAAAACTTAGATTGGATTTTCAGAAGAAAATTCAAAAAAGTTACAGGTTTTGAACTTCCTAGCTAGTTGTGACATATGCATGTGCGTTGTTGTTTTTTGTTGTTGCGCGCAATCTTCGCTATGTTACATAGAGAAAGAGATAAGAGATACACTGTTGAAGGTTAAGCTTGGGAAACCCCCTATTGAAAAAACTCCAATCTACGCAGGGGGTGATTGATAATGCGAATTCAATTTAAATACAGAAGAGGAAGAAATCCGTTAGTGATTGTTATCTTTGAAGAAGATAGCAATTTCAATCCAGATGACCTATCGTGGTCTCCTAGAAAAGACGAACTTAGTGAAATCTATAAGGCAATGAAACGTGCTAACGCATGGAACTAGGAGAGCTAGTCGCGCGTATCCTCCGTCGCCCACTTTTTATTTTCTTTGCGCGCACATGCAGAGACAGACACAGAGACAGACCGGGAATACACGGACACGCACGGGCACGGGGAAACACGAGGGGAAAAAGATTAAAATTTAATCCCAATCCCAAACCCAGTTGGTTGGCTTAAAATTTGATAGCGTTATTCAGAGTCGTTAATTTTTTAATGATTTTTTCGGTTTCTGCTTTTTAGTAGGCTTCTGTTGATTCCATCTATCATTGCCTCAACACTAGCCATAACTATATCCTCGTCGACAGCCCTCGCCGAAACGACGTTTCCATCTCTGTCCTCAACTTTTATTATCACTTCACCCATGGCGTCTGAGCCTCCTGTTGCGGCTTCTATACGATATTCCTTTAACCTAACGTTCACTAGATCAGACGTAAGTTTTTGAACAGCCTTGATGGCGGCGTCCACTGGACCTAAACCCGTTTCCGAGGCAATGTACTCCTTCCCATCTAACACGAGTCTCACAGAGGCTGTTGGAATAACCCTTATTCCCGTTACCACCGCCAGATCGGTTAAGTCGACGATTCTCTTTTCCTTAACCACTTTTCCCATAACCGCCCTAGTTATGGCTAACAAATCGGCGTCTGTCACGGTTTTGCCCTTGTCTCCCAACTCTTTAACTCTTCTAACGATTTCCCCCAACTGATCTTTGTTGGGGTAGATTCCCGCCTCTTCCAACTCCACTTTGATGCCGCTAGTGCCAGCCAGTTTACCAGCCAATAGTTTCCTTTTTCTTCCCACGAGTTCTGGCTTTATTGGCTCGAAGGTTGAGGGAACCACGGCGACTCCGCGGGTGTGTATGCCCGACTCATGAGCGAAGGCATTTTCGCCTACGATAGCCTTGTTAGGCTGCATCGCAACGCCTGTTAATTTGGCTACCAGTCGTGAAGTGTCATAAAGTAGTCGCGTGTTTATCCCTGTTTTTCGGTTATAAATTAGGTTGAGAGCCATTACAACCTCCTCTAGCGCCGCGTTTCCAGCCCTTTCCCCCAACCCATTCACAGTTGCGTGAATTTGGGAAGCCCCTGCCTCGACTCCAGCCAGCGAGTTAGCCACAGCCATACCAAAGTCGTTATGGCAGTGTACACTGATGGGAACTTCCACCACGCTTTTGATTTCTTCAATAAGTTTTCGCATGGTTATGGGGGTCATTACGCCAACGGTGTCCGGAATGTTTATTCGGTCGGCTCCAGCCTCTTCAGCAGCTTTGCACACTCGCTTTAGGAACCCTATCTTTGTTCTGGTGGCGTCCATGGGTGAAAACTCGCATACTAATCCATGGTCTTTAACGTACCCTACGGAATCAACGGTTGCGGACAAAACTTGTTCAGGTGTCATGTTTATGGCGTATTTCATCTGCACATCCGAAGTTGATATGAAGGTGTGAACAGCGTCAACATCACAGGCGATAGCCGCGTCGATGTCCACCCTCGCGGTGCGAGCCAAGGCGCATATTTCGGCGTTTAACCCAGCTTTAGCTATTTCTCTGACTGCCCTTTTCTCGCCTTCAGAGCTTATGGGAGTGCCAGCTTCTATGATGTCTACGCCCAACCTGTCAAGTTGGCGTGCTATTTCCAGTTTTTCCTCTGTGGTTAGTGACACTCCTGGAGTTTGTTCTCCGTCTCTCAGAGTTGTGTCAAAGATGGTTATGTATTCCCCATTTTTTGGTTTCACATTTTTCAACTCCTGAACAAGATTTCAAACATGAAAGATTTCCTTGGCAATGGCTTCTCCCATTTCCACAGTTTTAGCTCTCCCACCAAAGTCCGGAACCGTTACGCCCTTACGCAACGTCTTAACCACGGCTTCCTCTACGGCTTGAGCCGCAGTCAAGCATTTAGAATCGTCGTGTTGTTCACTCAACCAGTCCAGCATCATTTTGGCGGCGAGGATCATAGAACATGGATTTGCTGTGTGTTTCCCAACTCTGCTTGGAGCTGACCCATGAATCGGCTCAAATATGGCGAAGTTTTCTCCTATGTTTGCCCCGGGGGCCATGCCTAAGCCTCCAATGAGTTGGGCAGCTTCATCGGAGAGTATGTCGCCAAACATGTTTGTGGTCACTATGACATCGAATTTTTGTGGTTCCTTAATTAGGCGCATGGCGGCGGCGTCAACGTACTGCTCTTCAAAGGTTATGTCTGGATACTTTTTTGCCACTTCCCTGCAAACTTCTGCGAATAGGCCGCATGTTACCTTCATGACGTTTGCTTTGTGAACTGCCGTAACCCTTTTCTTGGCGTTTCTCCTTCTAGCCACTTCGAAGGCTTTTTTGGCTATTCGTTTGCATCCCTTCCTCGTAATAACCCTTAGGCAGATGGCAGTGTCGCCTAGCATGAATTCTATGCCCTTGTAAACGTCTTCTGTGTTCTCCCTCACGAAGACAAAGTCTATGTCAGGCCTCAGGGACGGGGTTGAGGGATAAGCCTTTATGGGGCGAATGTTGGCGTACAAATCAAACATTATTCTCAGCTTAACAACAACCTCAGCGGCTGTTTCACCCACAGGACCCTTAAGGCATGCGTGCGAATTTTTTATCGTCTCTACGGTGTCTTCGGGGAGAGCTACACCCCTCCGTTTAAAGCATTCGTCACCGGCCTCCCCTTTAACGATGTTTAAGCCAAGGTCAAACCTCTTCTGAACGGCGTTTAAGACCTTCAATGTTGCTTCGGTTAGTTCTGGTCCGACCCCATCCCCTGGGATGAGGGCTATTTGGTAATCGCTCATTTTGATCCGATCCTTTTTCTCAAGTGTTCTATTAGGCCTCCGTCATTGAGTATCTCCATAATGAACTCCGGCAGTTTTGTTGCATGGAGAGCTATGTTTTTCGACTTGTTTTTTACTTCTCCAGCCTCTAAGTTTACAGCCAATTCGTCGCCCTCTGCTACTTTGCTTGAGACTCCTGGGCATTCGAGGACTGGCAAGCCAAGGTTTATGGCGTTTCTGTAAAAGATGCGGGCAAAGGACTCCGCGAGGACGCATTTAACGCCAGCATGCTTTAACGCCAAAGGAGCTTCTTCCCGACTGGAGCCGCAGCCGAAGTTTCTTCCAGCAACAATTATAGCTCCGCCTTGAGCTTTCCTAAAGAACGTGGGATCTAAACCTTCCATTGCATGTTTCGCTAATTCCATTGGATCAAGTGTTAGAACCAAGTATTTTGCCGGAAGAATAATGTCAGTGTTCACGTTGTTTCCGTACTTTATTGCTTTTCCTGAGATCATTTCTTGTCAGTCCTCCAATGCTCTAGGATTGGTGATTTTACCGGTTATGGCTGAAGCCGCAACTGTGAGAGGAGAAGCGAGATACACCTTGGCCTTTGGGCTCCCCATCCTTCCAACAAAGTTCCTGTTTGAAGAACTTATGCCAACCTCTCCGGGGGCCAAGAGTCCTAGGTGCCCACCGAGACATGGACCACATGTAGGATTGCCAACGATGGCGCCAGCTTTCAAGAAGATTTCGAGGAGACCCTCCTGCAACGCTTGTAGGTACACTTCTTGCGAGGCAGGAACTACTATCATTCGCACTCCATTCCTCACTTTTTTGCCCTTTAAAAAGTCAGCTGCTAATCGCAGGTCCTCTATGCGCCCATTGGTACAGGACCCTATAAACGCTTGATCTATGCTCACCTCAGCCACCTCTGATGCTGGCTTAACATTGTCAACTGAGTGGGGACAAGAAACTTGGGGTTCCATGTTTGTGACGTCTAAATTCAAAATCTTTTCGTATTCAGCATCAGGGTCATTCTTGAAGACTTGAAATGGTTTGTTGGTTCTCTTCTTAATGTAGTTTAGCGTTGTTTCGTCTGGCTCTACTATGCCCGTTTTGGCGCTTACCTCTATAGCCATGTTACACATTGTCATTCGGCCATCAACACTCATGTTTCGTATGGTAGAACCTGCAAATTCTATTCCTTTGTAGATGGCTCCATCAGCTTTAATCTCGCCCATTATGTTCAAGATTAAATCCTTCGGCGTAACGTATCTCTGGAATCGACCCTCCACATTTACTTTTATAACGTGGGGAACTTTGAGCCAAAGCGCGCCTGTTGCAAAAACGGCGGCCATGTCTGTTGCTCCTATACCGGTTGCAAAGGCTCCTAATGCACCATAGGTGCATGTGTGGGAATCCGCGCCTACAATTAATTCTCCGGGTCTAACGTGGCCCTTTTCCGGCATCACTTGGTGGCAAATGCCTCCTCGACCAACATCATAGAAATTCGGTATTTTCTGTTCTGTCGCAAACTCTCTCACGATGCTGTGTAACTTAGCTGCTTTCTCTGAGTTGGCTGGAACCAAGTGGTCGAAAATGACGACTATTCTTTGGTTGTCCCAAACTTTTCTTATTCCAATTTTTCGAAAGGATTCAATTGTCAAGGGACCAGTTAGGTCGTGTATCATAGCCATGTCGACGCTGGCTTCTACTATCTCTCCCGGAGTGACTTTGCCTTTCCCCGAGGCTCTAGCCAAAATCTTCTCAATGATGTTCATGATCTGCCTCTCCGATAACCTCATTCATGTTTCCGATTTGATGTTCTGAGATATGATGATCTGTATATAAGGGTGAGGTCAAAAACCATAACGATCGGTTTGCGGAACTTGCTAAGAAAAGTGGTAGAAACGCGTTGTCAGAAGAGGAAGCGATCCCTCACGTTTTCAACCTCTTTCGCAACATAGATGTTTTTAACCTTAAAAACCTTTGGGCGCCAACTGAGAGCTTAAATTTTAAACATGCATATGATAGCGTTGAAGGTTGTAGCTTTGGGGCGGTCGAAACCTGAGGCTGATGAGACTCGCGTAGTCGAATTGAAGATAAAAGCTTCGCTGAAAGAGAACGACGTTCAGATTTCCTCACCTGAAGGTATCGAAGGACTTTCCTCGCGAGGCTACGGCGTTTCTGAAGACGGAAAGTTAAAGCTTACCTTTTACGAGGCCTTGTTCCTGTTGAGCAAAGAAGTCATAGAGGTTGAAGACGAAGAAACTGGAGAAAAAGTGGGTTTTCAAGAACTCCTCAAGCGTTTTCAATTAGCAGACGAGAACGCTTGGGTCAGGTACCTAATTTACCGGGATCTGAGGAGCCGAGGCTACGTAGCAAGGGAGGGTTTTGGTCTGGGCATAGACTTTCGCGTGTACGCGCGCGGGGAGTATGGGAAGGAAACCGCTAAGTACCTCATATTTGGAATCCAAGAGGGCCAGCCGGTTTCCGTGGAAGAATTGGCGAGAGCATTACAGTATGTTCAGAGCCTAAAGAAGAAATTGGTTCTCGCCGTTATAAACAGAAGAGGAGAAATCGTCTATTATTCCCTCTCACAACTTACCCTAAAATGAAAGTTATGGTGATAAAATGCCAGCCTTCAGAACAGTGCGGGGAATGAGGGATTTCCTGCCTCAAGACGCAGAAAGGATGAGGCACGTTGAACAGGTTTCAAGGGAACTTGCTCAACTCTACGGCTATGAAGAGGTCATCACTCCAGTCGTTGAATCCTACGGTCTTTTAGGAGCGAAATCCGGCGAGGAAATCCGAGAGCGCATGTACACCTTCAAGGATTTAGGCGGCAGGAAAATTGCCTTACGACCCGAATTCACAGCCTCCGTAGCCAGATTAGTGGCTACCAAAATGAGGAACGAGCCCAAACCCATGAGACTCTTCTGCGTGGGAAGCCTCTACCGCTACGACGAGCCCCAGTATGGACGCTTCCGAGAGTTTTGGCAAGCCAACTACGAGCTCATTGGTTCCAGCAAACCAGAAGCCGACGCGGAAGCCCTCATACTTACCAAAGACCTGATGGAAAGGCTGGATCTTCGCAAATATTGGTTTAAGATAGGACACGTAGGAATATTGCGAGGAATCCTAAGTCAAGAAGGAGTGACGGAAGAACAGCAGAACAGAATCATGCAGTTATTGGACAAAAAGCTTTGGGAAGAAGCCCTCACGGTCATACGAAGACTAGGTGCTTCGCAAAACTGTCTAACAACCCTAAAAAAGGTATTCGAGACCAAGGGAAAAGACGCCTCCCAGATTCTTAAGAGGACAGAAGAGAACGTTCAAGATTATGAAAAGGCTGTTGCTGCTGTGGAAAATTTGCGGGAAATCCTTGAGTTAACGGCTGAAAGCGGAGTCAAGCTTGAGGTGACTATAGAAGCGGGCTTCGCAAGGGGTCTCGAATACTATACAGGAATGATATTTGAGACGTACGTTCCTAGGATTGAAATAGCTCTGAGCGGTGGAGGACGCTACGACAAACTAATCGAGCTCTTTGGAGGTGAACCAACCCCAGCCTTGGGAGTTGCCCAGGGAATCGATCGAATCGTCTTGGCTATGAAAAAACAGAAGATTCCTCCAAAAATTACAGTGGAGAAAAGAGTCGTGGTTATTCCCGTTAACAAAGAGTCCATGGCGAAGGCCATTGAACTGTCATCAATGTTAAGGGGCGCTGGATTGTCCGTGGAGATTGAGGTCATGGGGCGCACCGTCTCCAAGGCATTATCAGACGCCGATAGGAGAGGAGTGGTCCACGCTGTAATTGTTGGTCCAGAGGAACTTAAAGAAGAAAAGGTAGTCTTGAGGAACATGAAGAAGAGAGAACAAAGGGTGGTTGAGATAAAAAATCTTTGTGAGGAAATCTTAGGAAGCTCTAGATAGCATTGGAAACCATTATCCAACCCTTTTCATAATGGCTTCAAACATTTTACGTAACCCTAGAATCGCAAATGCTAACAAACCAAGTACACCCAAAATCGGGATAGTGAATGCGATTAAATCAAATATAGGGAGCATGTTCGGATAGAATTTTGAGACAAACTGTAGTCCCCCCTCTTTGTGGGGGTCGAAGAACCATAAGTAGTGGTTGAAAAACCAGTGTAGAAGTATCGGGGCTTGAACGCCATAGAGCAGGTACGTTAAGCCCATGGCTAAGCCGACCACAGAAGCCGAGGTGATCTTTCCAACACCCCAACCGCCTAGATAATGAGCCAAACCAAAAACGATTGACGTAAAGAAGACCATAACCCATTCACCTAAGCTGATTCCGCCCCTGACGCCAAAGTCGCCCACCGTCCTCACACCAACCATCTTCTTAGCTTCATCTGGAAATAGAGGAGCCATAAAGAATAGTTTCAGGCGTTGCCTCCAAGAAAGTGTCACCGCGTTCTTTCTTCTAACCCAGAAGAGGTAGATGATAAGGAAGGCACCGATTGGGATCACTCGAAAACCAACTTCCTCAAATAATGAGGACCAAGATAACAAGAAAAATACTCGGAAAGGATTTTCCGGCAGAGAAGACTCGCCTGTTGGTACACCGCCTGCTTCCTGGAGGCTCTGTATGATGATGACGGTCATCAGCATCATACTATTTATTATGGGCATGGCAAACAAGCAATTGTCAAAAAGTTTTTTCATAGAACGGGAAAAACTCTTCCTAATTACTTCATAGAGGCTTTCCCTGAATTTCCAAGCCGCAACAAGGCAGATAGCAAAGACGCCCCAAAGAAGCGAGAAGAATAGACCGATGTTAAGCCAAACGGGAACACCGAAACCGATCACGGTGAATAGCCAGATTGGAAGCCTTCGCTCATAGAGCATACTGCTGTTCAATCCTTCCGGTGTGAAGAAAAATAGCGTTGGTCCCAAAAACATTACAAGAAAATATGAGGAAACGAGGAGGAGGACGATTATGATAAGAGCGATTGCGAGGGTCAATTTGACAAACGTTTTCGGTTCGCTGAGAGCCATCAAGGAATGCCACACCATCTATTACGATGCATCTTTGCTAATTAATTTTGACTTTACGTCTCTAAACGACTTCTTCTAGTTCTTGCAAACTGTATGTTATATTCAATTCAGATTCTAGGTTCATATCTGTTAAATACGTCTCTTAGGAAGGTTTTGTTCGTTATCTAATTGAGCGAGCGTGTCCCAATGGTGATCTATGGCTTAGACATTCTAATCGAGGGAGAAGGTTAAGCGAATGGGAGAAAAAGAGAAAGACTTTGATAAGCTTTTTATTGAAGCCGTGGATGAGGGCTTAGACGTTTTAGGTAAAAGCGGCAGGCAGATGATTTTCTTCTATCTTGAAAAGAGTTACTCCATTAAGAGACGAGAAATTCCTAAGAAGCCGGAAGCCTTCGCTGCAGGGCTAGAGAAGATATTTGGTGCGGGTGCCTCGGTGCTGGAAAAACTTATTGTTAAAAGTCTCTACTCAAAGCTGGGATTAAAATACGAAAACAAAAAGGAGCGCCCGTTTGCGGACTATGTGAATGACGTGAAGGAAGCGGACGATGCAAAGGAAGCCAGACAGGACAACAGGCGCCGTAGCTCTTCATCAAATCAGGGATCACTAGAAGTAAAAACTTTTCAACAATCCAGTTTGCCCTATCTGGAAATGGAAAAAGAAGAATTTTCTTATTCGTATCGATAGGAAGTGCAGACTGAAACCCGAAAGTTGTCTTAAACTCGACTGCAAAAGTTCAGCTAGGTAGTTCTAACCACAAAGATAATCTTCTAGAAGGAAAAAGACCATGAAAGATGGCATCTCTAAAAAGAGAGTTGGAAAGAATATGGTTAAGCAAAAAGATGAGAGACAGCCCCAGACGCGGGTTCCCACAGGGGCATTGGGCGTCGGATTCCCAAGGCATAAGGTTGAAGAGGTTGCTCCTAAGGTCTATTGCGTAACTGCCTTTGGAAATGTGGGCTTCGTTGTAACAGACGAGGGTGTGGTGGTTGTGGACACGGCTACTCGCACAATGGGGGAAACAATTCGGAAGGACATCCGAGAGGTTACTGATGCTCCGATTCACTCGGTGATTTACACCCATGGACATTACGACCACGCCTTCGGTGTCTCGGCTCTACTAAAAGATGCGGAGGAGCGGGGAGATCCCAAGCCTAGAATAATTGGCCACGAGAACGTGGTTCGACGCTTCAACCGTTACCGAGAGTTGCAGGGCCAACAAGAATTCATTAATCGCATCCAGTTTGATGTCCCCGCGGGGATGAGGGTCGTTCCTAGGAAATACCATTATCCAGATTTAACCTACCATGATCGTTTTAGCTTCCGGCTTGGCGACGTGACCTTCGAGCTTAGGTTTGGAATGGGAGAAACAGATGATGCCACTTGGGTTTGGATTCCGGAGCGACGAGTTGTCTTTGCCGGCGACTTCGTCATATGGTCCTGCCCAAATATTGGAAATCCCTTCAAGGTTCAGCGTTACGAGACAGAATGGGCCGAGGCCCTTGAACAGATGGCTTTCCTTCATCCTGACATTCTGGTGCCAGGTCATGGACCACCCATTCGAGGTGAAGAGATTCAGCGGGTATGCCTTGGCACCGCCCGAGCTCTACGGCATCTCCATGAGGATGTGGTGAAACGTTTAAACCAGGGAGCTTGGATTGAGCGGATTCTAGAGGAGGTTAGACTTCCAGAGGACCTAGCCAAAGAGCCCTACTTGGCTCCCATTTATGGTTGCCCCATCTTCATCATTCACGGGATACACAGACGCTATGCGGGTTGGTACGACGGCAACCCGTCACATCTCTTTCCTTCTAGGACAAGGGACATTGCCAAGGAGGTTGTAGCCTTAGCTGGCGGACCAAAAGCAGTGCTTAATCGGGCTGAGGCTTTGAAGGAGGCTGGGGAAATACAACTGGCCCTACATCTAGTGGACTTCGTCTTAGATAATCCTGAAACTGCCAGTTTAAGGGAAGCCCATGGCCTTAAAGCAGACTTGCTTCAGGCTAGAGCTGACGTAGAGTCAAGCTTCATTGCCCGCAACATTTTCGCCACCAGTGCTCGTAAGGAGCGCCAAACCGCTGGTGAAGAGAAGTAGGAGCTCAAAATTGGTCTTTTGATGGCGGGCAGGCGCTGAAATAAGGCTCCAGCTTCTCCTTCAGAATAGCCCTAAGCCTAGGGTCGTCCCTGTAGTAGTTGTCTTCAATGTCTAAAACAGTTATCTTGGACGCGGCTTCTGGGAATTGCTGAACAATAAGTTTCCTGTGCTCTTCTTCCATAACAAAAATTTTGTCAGCCCACTCCACCAGTCCAGCGCTTACGGGATTGTTTGCACCAATTGATGTCCCCGCAGATTTAACTTCAAAACCCTTACAGTCCTTGAACATGTTTGCCGCTGTTGGGCTTCTGTGAATATTGCCCGAACAAACAAAGAGCACTTTTTCAACCATCGCCACTTCTTCCTTTACTTCAAATTTAGTAAAATATAAAACCACGAAAACTAAAGTCTATTGTTCCCTAGTGGGGTTGCGGCTAAAACTATCTGGTAGAGTTAGAAATGAAGAATGGTACGGTGGATATAAGGGTACGAATGAGCGAAGTGGACATGCAAGGCTTTGCCTTTCACTCCAAGTATTTCGAATGGTTTAGCATTGGAAGAATAGAGTATCTAAGGTCAGCGTGCGATATTTCATTTACACCAGACGGTAGTCCAGTGATAGGCGGACAGATAAGGAAAATGACCTTCGTGGTGAAGGAAATTTCCTGCCAGTTTATTTCGCCAGCTAGATTTGACGACCTGCTCGAACTTTACACAACTGTAAAGGATGTCAAAGGAAGCGAAGTCCTTCTGGAACATGAACTCTATAGAAAGGTGGATAAGAAATTGTTGACTAAAGCCCAGTGCAAGTGGACGTGTATAAGTACCGAGAACTTTAGACCAAAAGAAATTCCTGAAGACGTAGCCAAAATGTTTCAAGACCCATAATCTTCAATTAAAGTTATCAAGGTACAATCAAAGAAAACAGCGTTACCGATTCTAAGGAAAACTTTGAAGCAAGTTTTATATCTGCTAGGAGAGAATTAATCTTCTCTTCCGGAGGAAATACTTATGGAAAAAAGAGAGGTAATTCGAGTATCAGGACTACCCATGGTTGCTGGTTTTCGATGGTCCGTAGGCAAAATGATGGATAGATTCATAAAATCATTTGCCGACAGAAAAATCCTAGCGGCAAAGTGTCCTAAATGCGGATACACTTATGTACCGCCCAGATCAAGATGCGGAAAATGCTACACAAAAATTGAAGAAGAAAAATTGGTAGAACTGTCAGGAAAAGGAACTTTGGTTGGTTACACCACTGCCTACGTTCAACTGGATGGTAAAGGGAATTTTTTAGACTTGGATAAGCCGAAGGTGATCGGGGCTATAAAACTTGACGATTCCGATTCCACGATCTTCATGCCGCTCGGAGAAGTTGATCCAAAGGATGTGAAGGAAGGCATTAAAGTCGAAGCGGTGTGGAGGGAAGAGACGAAAGGGGAAATAGCTGACATACTGTATTTCAAACCTGCGAGGTAGTTTTATGAAGAGAAAAATTGCAATTGTCGGTTATGCTCAGACCCATCATGAACACGACCCGCCTAACACGAGAGAGGGGATGGTTTTTGAGGCTGCGAAAGGCGCTCTAGATAAAGCTGGCATCACTAAGGAAGCAATTGACACCGTGATTAACGTGTCAAGTGATTACCAAGATGGGAGAACCATCTCAAACCTCTTCCTAGTCATGGCCGAGGGAGCTTACCTCAAGGATGAATCGAAAGTTGAGATGGACGGCGCTTTTGGGGTTCTCTACGCGATGATGAGGATATTATCCGGAAACCACGATACGGCTTTGGTGGTCGGAGTTACCCAGGGATCGATTTTCAGTCCTCACCAGATCTCCTTTTATACTTTAGATCCAACGTTCGACAGGCAGATTGGACTTCTAAACGATGTTTCTACCGCGGCTATTCAGGCGAGAATGTATAAAAACAAATACGGTGTATCAGATGAGCAAATTGCAATGGTATCCGTGAAAAATTTGGTGAACGCAGCCAGTAATCCCTATGCTCACCGGAAAATCCCTGACATAACCGTAAAAGAGGTGCTGGAATCCAAACTTTACTACGACCCAATAAGGGAACTTAACATTTCACCCATCAGCGACGGAGCTTGCGCATTGGTACTGGCTTCCGAAGAAAAAGCTAAGGAAATAACCGATGCTCCGGTTTGGATCAAAGGTGTTGGAAGCTGTCAAGACTCATACCTCAGAGACAGAATTCTCCTCAAACTAGAGTCTCTGGAAACAGCAGCAAAGAAAGCTTACGAAATGGCAGAGTTGAAGAACCCATCTACAGAGCTCGACATCGCGGAAGTTACAGAGAGATTTTCCCATGAAGAACTCATGATATACGAAGCCTTAGGTCTATGTAGCGAAGGCAAAGGGAAAATCATCATAGAAACAGGGATAACTGAAAGAAAAGGTCAGATGCCAGTGAATCCAAGCGGGGGAGCGTTAGGAGCCGATCCCGTTTGTGCTACGGGACTGGTGAGGATAGTAGAGGCTGCAAAACAAATAAGGGGAGAGGCAGGTAAACATCAAATCCAAGGTGTTAGACAGGCTTTGGCTCACGGCCAAACCGGGTTATGCGCTCAATCTAACATAGTTTTCATATTGGGAGGTGAGGGCTGATGAGGAGAAACGTGGCGATAATAGGTTGCGGGCAAACGAAGCATGGAAGGCTCAGGAACGTTAACACAGCTGAAATGATTGCAGAAGCAGCCTGGAAAGCCATGGAAGATGCAAACGTAACCCCCGATGAAATAGACGCCATTGTTGTAGGAAACATGCAGGGATTTGGGGGAATATACGACACGGAGCTGTGGGCTGGAGAATTATTCGGAGCCCAAAAACCTTTCCTAAGAATCACCACTGGAGGAACAACGGGCGGATCGGTTGCCCATGGAGGCTATTATAGTGTCGCATCCAGCCTCTACGACGTAGTTCTAGCGATCGCTTGGGAAAAACATTCGGATAGCAAGGAAAGAGGAGCCACAACAGGCTTAGCCCACGTCGCTATGGCAAACATGTTCCACGACCTCCAACAGGGGGCAAGTTTAAAGTGGCTTGTATCCTTAGTTACCGGTGCAGCGATTGGAGTTTCAGCCTTCCAAGCGTCTTGCTACATGTCCAGATCGGGATGCAAGGTTGAGCATCTCGATATGGTAGCCGCGAAAGCCCGGCGAAACGCTGCTAAAAATGAATACGCGCACCTCCGGTGGCCCAACTGTACACCAGAGGACATAGCTAAAACCGAATGGGTTTCCTACCCCTTACGGTTCGGACATGTATGCCCGGCCAGTGACGGCGCTTCCGCTGTTGTTTTTGCCGAAGAGAAAATCGCTAAGAAAAAAGCTGAGAGGCCAGCTTGGATAAAGGGTGTTGCAGCCTACGCAGATGAGCCAAATTGGTTGGGTGAAAATTCTCAAGGGACCGCTATCACAGATTTATCTGAGCAATTGCAGTGCATTATATCAGCTAAGGAGGCATACCGGAGAGCTGGGATAAAAGATCCGAGAAAAGAAATCGACATGGCGGAGATTTATCAACCTTTTCCCCACCAAGAGTTGATGTTCAGCGAGAGGATGGATTTGTTTGACGAGGGCAAGGCTTGGATAGTCCTCGAGGAAGGCCAGACAGAGATAGACGGTAGCATGCCACTTGACCCTTCGGGAGGGGTTATCTCGACGAATGCAATAGGTTCCTCGGCTATGCAAAGGGTTCTTGAATGTGCCTTACAGATAATGGGGAAAGCAGGAAAGCATCAGGTTCCAAAAGATGTTAAGAACGCCGTGGCTCATGGCTGGGGAGGATCAGTAAACTTTTCGACCGTAACCGTTCTGGGAGATTCTCCTAGGAGGTGAAGGTATGGAGGAAAAGAAGCAAATCAAGTACAAAACTGAGGAAACCATAGCTACCGAGGGGGAGTGGCCTGTTGGGGAATACAAGTATAAGGCTTGGAAGCACCACGAAGAGTTCAAGGAGGGCCTCAAAGAGAAAAAAATAGTGGGTTCAATATGCTCTGGTTGCGGAAGAGTTTATGTTCCACCCACCTACATATGCGGAAGGTGCTTCAGGTGGATGGATGAAAGAACCGTTGTTAGCGATAGAGGCGTCATCACTAGTTTTGTCCTGAGTAACCCGATGAAAAAGGGAATGAGGATACTGGGAATGGATCCAGTGGAAATGGGCATAGTAGCAGACGGAGAAGTGCTGATCCCATGCATGGTTAAATTCGATGGTTCCGATTCCTTCCTCCAAACAATATTGTTGAATGTGGACCCGAAGGATGTTAAGGTTGGGATGAGAGTCCAGGTAGTTTGGGCTAAAGAGCCGAAAGGTCAATTGAGCGACATCGAAGGCGTTGAGCCGATAAAATAACACTGACCACGCTGAGGAAATTGGTCCAATCATCGTGAATTTTGATGAAAAATTCAGTGGTAGAAATTGAGATACTATGAAAAAGCATAATTTTCAAGCCTTTTTGGAAAAATAAGGTTAATGCGGGCGGGACGGGATTTGAACCCGCGACCCCGAGCTTTCTCCTACAGTTTAGGAGGCTTACACCAACCATAGTTTGGTTGTTCGTGCCCTGTCCTGGCTAGGCTTCGGTAGAAAGCTGTCAACTTTCTATACCCGCCCAGCTTTTCCCGCCAAAATATTTCTTAACATGTTGATTGTTATAACCCTAGCGCTTCTCGGTTTCAGCGAGGAATCTTTTTAACATGGTGAATCAAAAGTAGAGTCGACGGTGGAGCGTTCTGAAGTGAAGAGGCTTAGGCTGGTGGTTTTCGACGTGGATGGAACTCTAACTAAGGTTGCTAGTAGCTGGCAGTTTTTGCATGAAAAGCTGGGTACATGGGATAAGGGTAGGCGGTACGCTGAGCAGTTCTTTCAAGGAGCCATCAACTATGAGGATTGGGCTAGGCTAGATGCCTCTCTGTGGGCTGGCTTGAAATTTGAAGCTGTTCAGAAAATAGTTGATAGCATGCCCTACACTGATGGGGTGCGAGAGGTTATAACCACCCTAAGAAGTGGAGGTTTGAAGGTGGTTTTGATAAGTGCAGGTTTGTCCCTTGTAACGGAAAGAATCAAGAGGGAGATGGAGGTTGACGACTCCTTGGCCAATGACTTGAAGGTTGAAAATGGCTCTCTCACAGGCGAGGTGAAGGTCAATGTTTCGGTTGACAACAAGGATGCGGTTTTGGGTCGCATGTTAGAGAAGTTCAATTTGAGAATGGATGAGTGCGCTGCCGTTGGTGACGATGAAACCCAGATATTCCTATTTGAAAAGGTAGGTCTTTCAATAGCTTTTAATCCGCGTAGCTGGGTGGTGGAAGAGCGGGCGGACGTTGTTATTAAAGGCGATGACTTGCGCAGGGTTTTGCCTTATCTTTTGGGTAAGAGAAATTGTGGTCTCCTTGTGTAGATGGAGTCTATAGGCCCCCTTATATATACTGTCAACATTGTTTTGGGCGTTTGCGGTAGGTTTGGGTGGAACCTAAGCTTTTAAGTTTCGTCAGGGGATTTATTATCTCAGCAGGCGGGGGTACCCGAGCCAGGTCTAAGTAGGCGGGTCAGAAGAAACCCCTAGGAAAAGGGGGAGGACTTAAGCGGGTTGTCACGCCCCCAAGAAATCCTCTGGCGTAGGCCTCCGCGGGTTCAAATCCCGCCCCCCGCACCAAAATTAGGGCTTATTTCAACTATTAAAAGCTTAATTTGGGAATTCCATGATGGAAGCTAAAATTACCGGTAAAAACCTTCCTTTCGAGAAATAGTGCAAAGCGCGCGATATACCGCTTGAAACCTAACCAAAGCAAATAAGTTTAAGCAAATGATGAAATTTTACGTCCCATAAAGAGAAACCTTGCTGTGTCTAAGCCCTAAGTCAACGAGAGCCTCTGTAATTTTCAATGTAAGGGATGCTGGTTCTAGAAGGGGAACATCCAATCGTTTCCGGATTTCGTCCGCCATGTAAGCTAGTCCGGTACATCCTAAGACTATTACTTCGGCTCCATCCTTAACTGCCTTTTCAGAGGCTTTGACAATGGCATTTATGGTTTTTTCTTTATCCCTTTCCAGTTCAAGTACAGGTATCTCCAGTCCTATCACCGAAGCTAGTCTCTCTTCGATTCCAAGTTCTCTCGCGTGTAATTCCACTTGGAGAGCAGTCTTCTTAGTGGGGGATACGACAGAGAATTTGTGTCCCAGAAGGGATGCAATTAGCATAGAGGTTTCTCCAGGTCCCAGCACGGGGATCTCAACAATTTCCCTTAGAGCCTTAACACATGGGTCCCCGAAGCAGTTAACCATCATAGCATCATATTTGCCCTCGTGCTTTTTCACTAGCTGGATGATGTTTGGACATACGTACACCATGCTTTGAAAGGTTTCAAGGGAGTTAGGTCCGTCTTTTAGGCTAAGAACGTTGATTAGAGTGTCTTTTCTTGCAAACTTACGAAGATATTCTTCGTCCTTTTTGTCCCACATGTCTGTGCCAACGGGGTTCACAACGAGAATTCTCACTTTAACATCTCCCTACGCATAACTACTTAGAGCTTCTCTATATTTTTATTTACGCTTAGCAAGCCTTTCTTGCTCGAATCTGACTACGTAAAACTTTTAACCATTATAAGCGTCATTCTTTGTATGGAGGTTTAAACAAAGAATGGAGAAAAAGACGGTAGCGGCCATTGCTGTAGTCGTGATAATCATTATTGCTGCTATTGCTGGATACTACTTCTTGGTTATTATGGCGCCAAAGCCGATAATGAAACTCTTGCTGACGTATCACATTACAGATCCAGACGAGATGAAGGTTGCAGAACTAATGAAGGCTGAGCTAAAGGAATTGGGCGTAGAGTTGGAAATCAGAGGGATGGAGTGGGATGCTCAATGGGCTCTGGCTAAGTCTGACCCGGCGAAGGCTCAACACATCTTCGTCATGTACTGGTGGCCAACGATACTTTCTGGCTACGACTTCCTTTTCAACATGTTCCACAGTGAAGAGCAAATCTTCTTCAACTTAGGATATTACTACGACTCCGACTTTGACGATTTAATTGATACAGCCTATTCAGAAGAGGCGACTAATTCCACGCATTCTATGGCATTATACACGGAGGCTCAGGAAATGTTGATAGATGATTGCCCAGCGATCTTCTTCTACGACTTAGACAACACTCATGTTATCAGCGAAGCGATCACTGGCTACGTTGACAACCCTGCCTATCCCCATGTGGTGTTATACTATGACTTAACGCCGCTAGCTGGTAAAACCACGTTCTATAGGGCAGAACCAGCGGTTATAGTCACCGATCTTGATCCGAGCACTCAATTCTCTAACGAGATAGTTATCATTTGTGGAAACATGTATGAGTCCCTTACTAGAGTCAACCCCGACGGCGAGGTGGTAGGGGTACTAGCGACGAACTGGACATACTCTGACGATGGGCTTGTCTGGAACTTTACGCTTAGAGAGGGAGTGACGTTCCATGATGGGGCGCTAATGAACTCAACAGCAGTAGAACTCTCCATTGAGAGAACCTATAGAATGTATAGTGATCTAGGAGCTGGTGCTGGTTTCATATGGGATTGCGTAGAGAACATGACCACGTTTGATGCTGATCCATACTTGATCCAGTTTACACTGAAATACCCGGCCCCGCTGAACAGAATTGCTGCGGCAAGCTATGCGGCTTGGATCTTCAGCCCAAAGGTCTTCGAACACGGCAACGACACCCAGATAGCCGAGTGGTTATACCCCCCTGGTGGTCCTCCAGAAGGCATCTTTGCTGGCGATCCCCCATACTCCGTTGGAACAGGCCCATACTACCTATATGAATATGAGCCGGGTGGTACGGTGGTAATGAAGAAGTTCGATGACTACTGGGGTGGATGGGAAGGTAGTCACTATGAGACGATCTACAACTTGTACGTCGAGGAAGCTGCCACTAGGAAGGAGGGTATTCTGGGCGGAGATTACGACTTCACCTACCTGCTGGCTAAAGAAGATCTTGAGAGCGTTGACGCTAGTGCCGCAGCCAAAGTGGTGGATATTCCATCCTTCCAGAATCTACTAGGTTTCTTTAACACGAAAAGGGAACCTACGGACAACGTGCTTGTCCGTCAGGCCTTAGCCTATGCTATTCCTTACCAAACCATAATCGATGAGGTTCTGGTGGGCTATGGGGTGCAGTCTAAAGGTCCGATACCAGCAGGACTATTTGGCCACGTAGCTGACTTGTTCAAGTACAGTTATGACTTGGACGAGGCTAGAGCGCTCCTCACGGAAGCGGGATACGAACCTTGGGCATCATCGATGTCAATGGCGGCTCTCCTAGCATACGCAGATTCATTAATACCATGCTTCTACATAATGCCTTACTTGGTGAAGCGCAAATGGGGCTACTCACCTACGTATCCAAGAGGATTATCCTATCCGTTCTAGTGATACTCGGAACAATCTCCATCACTTTT